>MKWU01002524.1_pt1 | contig 27101 bp, 26 predicted proteins | sample 809101 | NCBI WGS metagenome assembly MKWU01 (sample SAMN05860141, study PRJNA318959) | sponge metagenome | host: Aplysina aerophoba | place: Slovenia: Piran, Adriatic Sea, Gulf of Piran | collected 2013-05-07 | reverse complement strand
ACGGAGACGACCTAGGGACGTGCTCTACATGGCCGCAATGTCGGCCTGCATGTTCAATCCCGACATGAAGGAACTGTACGGACGGCTCAAGGAAAGGGGAAAGCCCCACAAAGTCGCCGTGACCGCGATCATGAGGAAGTTGATCGTGACCGCGAACGCCCTGCTGCGCGACGGCCGCATGTGGGAGGACCGGACGGCGGACGCCGCCTGACGCCCGTGCCGGGCCGCGTCTCGCGGCGGCCCGCCAGGCCCCGGTACGAATCAGACTGGCCGGCCACACCTCAGTGGCCGGGCAATTCCGGCATGCGCGCGCGATGCCTGCTTGTGGACAAAGATGTGGAAAACTGTGGAAAGCTGCGGAAAAACCGGACCCGGATCCCCGAAAACCGCCTAAAAATGTTGAATCCCGGCTTGACATAAAACATGGATGCTGATCCGATCAAATCGCCGCCGGAGCGGTCACCGGACCAAACTCCGAAACGTCAACCTCTGACGAACAAATATTAGCCGTGGCGCAACGCCTTGGGATAATAGACAATTGCGTTTTAATCGAATAACACAGCGCAATTTCTCCAGCTGCAATATTTGGTTTTTTCCGAGATTCAAAGAGCGAAGCGAGCAGTCGGCCCCTTCGGCTTCCCAGCCTGAGCGAGGGTCTCCGGCGGCTGTCTCGCTTGGTTTGGCTTGCAGCGAAAATCGCGAGGAACGTGCGAATGTCTCAGATAATGGTAACCGCCCAATTGGCCCGTTGGATAGTCGGCCTCAAGGAAGAAGGCGTGCCGCCGGATGTTCGAAAGGAAGGCGTGCGAACGTTTGTCAATTGGCTGGGCTGCGCGGTAGGCGGTTCCAGGCATGAAACGGTCGATGCCGCGCTGCGCGTTCTGAATCCCTTTTCCGGGCCGAGAACTTCGACGGTATTGGGAAGAGCGGACAGGTTGGATGCGCTCGGCGCCGCGCTCGCCAACGGAATATCGTCGCATGTCTTGGATTACGACGATACGCACCTAAAGACGATCATCCACCCGGCGGGGCCGGTTTCGTCGGCGCTGCTGGCTCTAGCCGAAACGCGAGAATTGTCGAGCAGGGAATTCCTCGACGCGCAGATAATTGGTACGGAAGTCGAGTGCAGGATCGGCAACGCGGTCTACCCGGATCACTACGATAGAGGCTGGCATATAACGGGAACGGCCGGAGTGTTCGGGAGCGCGGCGGCGTGCGGCCGCGCGATAGGCCTTTGCGAGCGGCGGATGCGATGGGCTCTTGGCCTTGCGGCCACGCAGTCTTCGGGGCTCCGGGAGATGTTCGGCACCATGACGAAGTCGTTCCATCCGGGAGCGGCGGCGAGGAACGGACTGATGTCCGCGCTGCTGGCGGAAGCGGGATTTACCAGTTCACTGCAGAGCATCGAAGCGAAGCGCGGATGGGCGAACGTCGTGTCCGACACGCAGGACTACGGTGAAATCCTAGATGATCTCGGTACCCGGTGGGAGGCGTCCCAGAACAGCTACAAGCCATTCGCCTGCGGGATCGTCATTCACCCTGCAATCGACGGCTGCCGGCAAATCCGCGACGTAATCGGCGCGGGCCGAGTTGGCGAAATTGAAAGCGTCGACATGCGAGTTTCTCCGCTGGTACTGGAGCTTACCGGAAAGGACTCGCCGGAAACGGGCCTTGAAGGAAAGTTTTCGGTCTTTCATGCAACTGCGTGCGCGCTGGTTCGCGGCGACGGTTCGCCCGCCGCGTTTACCGACGAGGCTGTGAAGGATCCTGAAATTATCGCGATGCGCTCACGCGTGCACGCAGTGCCGGATCCGAACATGAAAGAGGATTCAATCCACATAGAGATTAGATTCCGAGACGGAACTCGTCTCCAAAAGCGTGTCGACAATGCAGTCGGCAGCCGAAGCAACCCACTCACCGATTCACAACTCGAAGAGAAATTCGTGGATCAGGCCGGACTGGTCCTAGGCGAAGAGGAAGCGCGCGGCCTACTTTCAAAGGCGTGGAGAATCGGCGGCGGCGAAAGCCTGAAAGAGATAGCTCTGGCATCGGTTCCGAAGTGAAACTTCGTTCGAATTTCGCAATGGAAGCGGAATATCAAATCGAGTGCGTATCGTTCTAAAGCAGCTAACCGGCGAATTCATCCGAATTGAAACCTGACTTTGCCGGAAATGCCTTTGCGAAGCCGCTTCCGCTTAGCCGCGGCACTGCCGTTTCGCCGAGTTTTTGCGCAGAACTCAGCTAATTCGGCCGTTCGGACGCCGGGCGTTGCCAAAAATGCTTTTGCAGGGGCGCGAATTCAAAATTGAACAGCCGCCATTAAATCTGCATCGGAATAGATGTTCCGACTGAAGAATTTCGCCGAATTAAACATTGAGCGGCCGCCGCTTTTTCCGAGACCGAGTTCGTACGGGTAAATTTTTTCTCGCGCGGCACGGCAAAACGGCAATTCAATGAGACGGGGCAGCAAGCCCTCTAATTTCCGACGCCAAACTTCGGCGCCCCGGGATATCTCATAAATTAGAGGGTATCCAATAAAATAAACGAGTAGGCAACTATATTGATCAAGTGGGCAACGGGGCCGCGATAAGTGCGCGCCCCGTCGCTATTGAATGCCTACATTTTTCCGCCGTCGGCTTCCATGGCATCGTCAACGACCATTTCCATTTCTTCCATCATCATTTCTTCTTCTTCGACCGCTTGCTCGGTTGCGCAGCCGGAGATGGCCACAAGAGCGGCAAAAGCCGATACGAGTAGAATTTTGGGAGTCATACTTTGCTTCCTTCTATTTTATAGCATTTCGACGGCACCAATCGCCATTCAAGACCGGCAATCGCCGACGTAGAATGATAATCCCAGTTTTAGCCGGTTTTCAAGAGCTTTTTTAGGTGCCAGAAAATTATTTTGCCGTCGATCAGTCGCTTTTCGTATGGGAGCGCCCGAGGTCTGGCTAATCCTTTTTTCGCCTTCGGGGCCGCAGCTTCTCCGGCTAGCGGGCTATTCGCGGCAATCGGACGAATAGACAAGAGCCAATGCCAATCGACGAATTGTACATTGAATGGAATAGAATGCCTCAAGCCTTTCGCATTCAGATTCCGCGGCGACTGGGCTGCGATCGAAAAAGTTTAGCTTTTGCGGCAAGGCTATTGCCAATTTGCAGCGAAATTGATTTTGTCGAGGCGGCGACGCGGCCGGAAATTCCGTCTGATTTGCAATGCAATGCGTACGCCTCGAGGATTTGGATCTGTTTAAGCGAATAGTCATTCTCACGGGCGCGGGGATATCGGCGGAAAGCGGCCTTTCGACTTTTCGCGACAAGGACGGCTTGTGGGCGAAATACGACCTTGCCGCCGTGGCGACCCCGGAGGGATTCCGAAGGAATCCCGGTCAAGTAATCGATTTCTACAACATGCGCCGTGCCATCGTGACGAAGGCTCGGCCCAATGCCGCTCACATTGCTCTGGCAGGCTTGGAGGAGCGATTTCAGGGCGAAGTCGCCTTGGTTACGCAGAACACTGACGATCTGCACGAAAAAGCCGGAAGCCGAAATGTTCTGCACATTCACGGCGAAATTTCGAAAGCCAAATGCGCGGAGTGCGAAGAAATTTGGCCCGCGCCGATTGAGATGAACTTGTCGGATGCCTGCCCGAAATGCTTCAGGCGGGCGACTAGGCCGAATGTAGTGTGGTTTGGCGAAATCCCCTACTATCTTGACGAGGTCGCGGAATTGCTGCGCCGCGCGGACGTTTTAGTATCGATCGGCACGTCTGGCCAGGTCTATCCGGCGGCGGGATTCGCGGCCGAAGCCGCCGGAAGCGGTGCGGAGACATTGGAACTGAATCTGGAGCCGTCGGCGATTTCGAACGTATTCGACCGGTGCGTGTACGGCCCGGCGACAAGAATTGTTCCGGAGTGGGTTGACGAATTGCTGAGTGCTTGAATTCGGTGCGCGCCGAAAGAGGCCGCAATTGTTTAAATTCATCCTGCACGAACTCAATGGCTCGAAGTTCGAGGATGAATTCCAGCTTGATTCGCAAATGCCCGAAAGCTTGGCAATGGAATGGCGGGCGGCAAGCCGAACGCCGGCGCCGTTTCCCGCCAGGCCGGAATCCCCCGGTTTTCGGGAAGGCGTTTTGCGAAATCGTCAAGTTCCAGACAGTTGCGATTCGTCGCAGGGACGATCAAACAGCGCGCCAAAGTCGAAGATTGGCAGATGACACCGACTTGCAAGTGATGTATTTGCTCTTGGCGAGGAGGGCAAATTGTCCTTTTGATTCTTTGCGTTTAATCGGAGTGTGGCTGTATGAGCGCTAATAATTCGTTTCCCGACAATTATGTTCCTAACGAGGACGAGGAGTTTATGAGCGAGCGGCAGCAAGAGTATTTCAAGTCAATGCTTAGTTCCTGGAAGGACGAACTGCTCGCGGATTCGAAATTTACGATCGAGGGCATGCAGAAAGAGGCGGGCAATATTCCCGATATTGCCGACCGCGCATCGGAAGAATCCAGCAGAGCCGTGCTGTTGCGAACGCGAGACCGTCAAAGAAAGCTCGTGGCGAAGATCGACCAGGCCTTGCTGCGCATCGAAAACGGCGAATACGGTTACTGCCAGGCGACGGGGCAGCCGATCTCGCTGCCGCGGCTCATTGCCAGGCCTATTGCGACAATGTGCCTTGAAGCGCAGGAACGGCACGAAAGGGATGAGCGGGTATTTAGAGACGACTGAAGCCTCCGCCTGCGACCCGGCATGACGCCCGGCCGGAGGCGCGCTTCCAAATTCGATGCCTAGCGGACTAGGCGATGTGGCGGTCGTCGGCGCCGGGCCGGGAGGGCTGGCATTCGCCGCCGCGATGGCGCGCCGGGGGCGCTCTGTCGTCGTATTCGAACGGGCTTCGGGCGATGCGCCGGTCGGCGGGGGTATTCAAATTACGCCGAACGGATCGTCGATTCTAAAGGCATTGGGGCTTGCCGGCCGTCTGGAAGCAATTGGCAGCGCGGCAAGCGAGCTGGAGATCTGGGACTATCGCGGCGAGTCGAGGCTAGCGGCCTTTCCATTGAAGCCGGCAGTCGGCGATTGGCCCGGTCCGTATTTGCTCGCCCGCAGGCAGGATCTGCTGGCTGAACTGAGGAATCTCGCGGTCGAGCTCGGCGTTGATATCCGGCCCGGATGCCGCGTTCGGCAAATCGAAACAATGGAAGACGGCGCGGTATGCGAGTTGGCCGATGGAGTTCGCCGGAAATTCGATTTCGTCGTAGGCGCCGACGGCTTGAATTCGGTCGTTCGAACCGCTCTGAACGGACATTGCGAAGCGAAGTTTTCCGGTCATGTTGCCTGGCGCTCGTCGATCTCGAAACGGGATGCCGGGTTCGAATTTTCTCCTCGGCAAGTTCGAATCGTGCTCGCGCCGGACCGCCACGCGGTGATGTATTCGATGCGCGGCGGCGAAGCGCTCAACGTAGTCGCTGTAGAGAAGCGGGCGCGCTGGGATGGCGAGTCGGCGCGCCGAGATGGCGACATCAAGGAATTCAAAAAGGCTTTTTTCGATTTCGGCGCGTCGTCGCAGGAAATATTCGCCAACTGCGATCCCTTGGAGGAATGGGGCCTTTTCGAACGCGGCGTGGCGGATGTTTGGTGGCGGGGGCGCGCGGCGATAATCGGCGATGCGCTGCATCCAATGATGCCGTTCCTAGGGCAGGGGGCCAATGCCGCCTTCGAGGATGCTTGGACGCTTGCCGCGAAACTCGCCGAACATGAGAGTACCGGGGACGCGCTCGAAGGGTTTAGGCTGGAGCGCCGTGACAGAATTGCAAGAGTCGTTGCTCGGTCCAAGCGGCAGGCCTGGGCCTACCACCTTGCGAATCCCGCCTTGCGGTTTGCCGCTCACCGGTCGCTTCGCCTTGCGAATGCGCTATATCCCGGAGCGCTGAGCCTTTCGCTCCACTGGCTTTACGGAAAGGACTCGACCGAGGCGAAAATTTGAATTCTACTCGTATCCCGGCAAACTCCGGCGATTTCGGGACGAAATCGTCATGCGTCGAGTTCGATCCAAATCGGAACGTGGTCCGAAGGCTTGGTCTCGCCGCGCATATGCCGGTCGATCTGGCAGTCCTTAAGCAGATCCGCGCATTGCGGCGTCAGCAGGAAGTGGTCGATACGAATTCCGTCGTTCTTCTGCCATGCGCCTCGCTGATAGTCCCAAAACGTGTAGTTCATGGGTTCCCGATTCAGGGTTCGAAAAGCGTCGGTGAAGCCAAGGTTTTCTATTCGCCTCCAGGCGGACCTTGTCTCGGGCAGAAACAAGGCGTCGGTTGTCCAGTCCTCGGGATCGTGCGCGTCGACGGGGCTGGGAATGACGTTGTAGTCGCCGGCCATTAACGCGACTTGCTCCGAGTCGATTAAGTCTCGAGCTCTTGCTCCAAGCCGCCGCATCCAATCGAGCTTGTAGTCGTACTTGGGTCCCGGCGCGGGATTTCCGTTGGGCAGATAAAGATTGCAAATCCTTACCGCGGTATTGTTTCTTCTAGCGACTGTCGCTTCGATCCATCTCGCCTGATCGTCGCCTTGAGGCTCGGGCAGGCCGCGAACCACGTCTTCAAGCGGGAATTTGGAAAGAATGGCGACGCCGTTGAAGCTCTTTTGGCCGTGAGTCTCGACATTGTAGCCAAGGTCTTCAATCGGAGCGCGCGGAAAGCCTTCGTCGATCGACTTTATTTCCTGGAGCAGGGCAATGTCGGGAGCCGATTTTTCAAGATACTCGAGGAGAAGGGCGATCCTGGCCTTTATGCCGTTGATGTTGAAGGATGCAATCTTCACGGATCGGGTTCTCGACTGCGCACTCTAGCCTAGAGGGAAAAGCTTAGCGAGCAGCCGCAAGTGGACTTGGCGTTTGGATTGAGCACGACGAATCTGGAGCCGATCAACTCTTCGGCGTAGTCGATCGTGGCGTTGCTTAAAAACGGCAGCGATACGCTGTCGATCAATACGGCCTGCTCGTCGCGGTTCAATACCAGGTCGTCTTCGTTCTCGGCGTCGAAAATTATTTCATATTGGAACCCGGAGCAGCCGCCGCCCTTTACTGCGACGCGCAGCTTGCTATTTTTGCCGGTCTCCGCATTTATTTCTGCGAGCCTTTCGAACGCGCGTGTCGTTACTTTGGGTGGAATGTTCATCGTCTTCGCCAGCGTGCCGAATTGAATTTCCGAAAAATTGACATACCCGGAATATATGGAGACAAAGTGCAACAAGCAAGAACGTGCGGGCTATAAATGCCGAATAAGCGAATCCAGAGTTCCGGGCGGCTTGCGCCGTACGCGTGCAGGCCCGAGGAATCGAGCAGGCTTCATTATGAACCGGCGGATCCGTACAGAACCGCCTTCGAGCGCGACTGCGACAGAATCGTCCATTCGTCGGCGTTCCGGAGATTGATGCGCAAGACCCAGGTGTTCATATACCTCGAAGGCGATCTGTTCAGAACCAGGCTCACGCACACGATCGAGGTTTCCAGAGCCGCGCGTACCATCGCATTGAACCTTTCGCTCAATCCCGATCTTGCCGAAGCCGCCGCGCTGGCGCATGACTTGGGGCATACGCCGTTCGGGCACGCGGGCGAAGAGGAGCTCGAAAGGCTAATGCTTCCCTACGGGGGATTCGAGCACAATGCTCAAGCTCTCCGCATCGTAACTTGTCTGGAGCGGCACTATCCCGGGTTCGACGGGCTGAACCTTACATTCGAAACCTTGGAATCCATCGCCAAGCACAATGGCCCCGTAAGGAATAAAATTCCTTTCGCCTTGAACGAATACAATCGCCAGCACGATTTGAGGCTCGATACCTGGCCGAACCTGGAAGCTCAAATCGCGTCGATCGCCGACGATATCGCCTACAATTGCCACGACGTCCACGATGGATTGCGCGCAAGGCAGTTCGGAGTCGACGAGGTCGAGCGGCTTCCCTTGATTGGCCCGAAGTTCAAAAGGATCAAGTCCGCGAATCCGAACGCGGACGAATCGCGCTGCCTCTACCAGGCGCTAAGCGGTGCGTTCGCCGAGCTAGTCGCCGACGTCCTGCAGACAACGCGTCGAATTCTCCGGGAGGCGAAGCCGGAGTGCTCCGACGACATTCGGCTAATGGGCGCCGCGACCGCGAGGTTCTCGCCGGACATGGAAGAGCAAATTGGGGAAATCGGCCGATTCCTGACTACGCGCATGTACCGAAACGACAGCATGGAGGGGGAGCGGACAAAGGGAAGGCGGGTTCTGCAAGAACTCTTTGAAGTTTTCCTTAGCGATTCGCGCCTGCTTCCGCCCGAATGGAACACGCGATTCGTTGCGAAGGACGGCGAACGGGCTAGGGCGCGGCTAGTTGCCGACTATATCGCGGGCATGACGGACCGATTCGCGATTCAGACCCACTCGCGATTGATGAATTCGGCTTCTCGAGCCGATTGACCCGCTTGCGGGATCGGCGATTCAAGGGGATGCCGCTCGCGATATCGCCGTCAAAGTCCGCCGGTCCGCGCCGACGGCCGGTCGAGCGCTGGGCGGAACGGCCCCGCAATTTTCCGCGACTTTGTATCGATCCGCATCATCGCAGTCGATTCGCGCTCGAATGCGCTCCAGGAATTCGGCGCGGTCGATTTAAGAGTCGCAAGGATGGCGATCGGGCATCAAGCATGCCGCCGCAAACTTCGCTGGCCGAAATAATTCCGGCCGACGATCTCGGCATCGCTGGAATCGGACGATCCCGAGCTCGCGCATGCATTCGATTTCGATGCGCAATTCTTGCCGGATGCCGAATCCGCCGTTTGAAACTTTCCCTGTCGCTTGGGCGCATTTGCGGTATACGGTCGAAGGTCGCTGACTCGGCGGCGAATTGCGACACGGCTCGGAACCGGAATCACTCGCGGCGAATTTGCGGGAAGCGCCGATTCGCATCCCAATTAGGATTTTCCCCATGGTCGGCAGAAAAACGATTGCTTTCGGCTCATTCATTGTCTTCCTCTGTAGCGCGGCCTCGTTCGCCGAGGAATGCGCCGCCTGGCGCGAACCGGGGTTTTTTGCCGAAGCGAGCCGATACCAGGTTATCGCGTGCATCGACGGCGGATCCGATCCGAACTTAAGGAGCGACAGCGGGTCGGTCCCTCTGCACGATGCCGCGGCGGCGGGAAATGCCCATGCAATATCGATTTTGCTCGGGGCCGGCGCGGCGCTTGATGCCCGCGACGCCGAGGGCCGTCAGCCAATTCACGCGGCGTCGGGAAAGAGCCTTCAGGCCATCGCGGCGATTCTTCTGGGCGGCGGAGATCCCTCCGCAACGGATGCTAGAGGGTTTCGGCCGCTTCACTACGCGGCCCTCAGGGGAAGCGACCCGGGCATGGTCGCCGATCTTGTCGCCGCCGGCGCCGACCCGAACGCCGCCGACCCGAAATTCGGATTGACGCCGCTTCACATCGCGGCCGGGTTGAATACCGAGCCCGCGATCATCCGGAGTCTGATTTCGCTGGGCGCCGACGCGGATGCGAAGGAACTGTCCTCGGGGCAGTCGCCGCTCCATAGAGCGGCGGCGTTCAATCGGAATTCTTCCGTGGCGGAAGCTCTAATCGAGGCGGGCGCCGACGTTTCGGCGCGGGATTTTTTCGGGAGGACGCCCCTCTTTGTGTCCGTCGCGGCTTCGAACGACCGGAGCGTCGTCGACGCGATTATGGGAAACGCGGGCGAAGCCGACTGCGAAAGCTGGAACACCGGCGGCTATTTCAGAAGCCGAACTCCTGCGGCGGTTGAATGGTGCCTTTTGAACGGAAGCGGAATCGACGCGACCGATGCGAACGGAATGACGCCGTTGCACCGGGCGGTCGTCGATGGCGCGAACGCCGCCGTTGTCGAAACATTGCTAGGAGCCGGCGCGGACCCCGGCGCGCTGGATAGCGAGCGCAGAACGCCGCTGAATGCGGGGCTTCTCGGAGAAATTGAATTCGCGGTCGCGGAAGCTCTGATGTTTTCCCTGCTGGAAAGGCAAAGCGAAAGCGCGCTTTCGGCAATCGGGCGCGGCGGCCGTTCCAATGGCGCGGACGGTTCGAAACCATCGGCTGCGCAAAGCGAATTCGAAGCCGCGGTGGATTGCGATGGCTGGAACACCGCTGCGTTATTCGCCTCCATTACGAACGGAACGATGAGCGAGTGCCTGAAGCAAGGCGCCGATCCGAATGCAAGGGATTTGACGGGCGACGCGCCGCTCCACTTTTTTGCGGCCTACGGCGGCTCTCGCGAACTGATAATGCTGCTCGCCGATTCAGGCGCCGATCCCCGGCTTTTGAACCTCGGCGGCGACGCGCCTCTGCACGTTGCGATCATATCGGGCAGCGACGCGGATACCGTTTCGGCGCTGGCGGCGATCGGCGCGGATCCGAATCGAGTCGGCAGCGGCGGCCGAACCGTTCTTCACGAAGCGCTCGAAAGAAACGCCGATGTCGCGATAGTCGAGATCCTTTTGGAATCCGGCGCAAATCCGAATATGCTCGACAGTTCGGGAAATAGCGGCCTTCACATGGCGATCGGCAACGCAAGCGCCGCGACAATTCTAGGAGCGCTGCTGAAGGCCGGGGCGAACACGAACCACCAGAATGAATCCAGGGATACGCCCCTCCATCTTGCGGTTGACCGAGAGTCCCCGGACATCGAAACGGTTACTCTTTTGCTGGAAGCGGATGCCGATCCCAATATCTGGAACAAGGACGGCAATCGACCGCTGCACGTCGCGATGAAGAACCGGGCGAGCCTGCAAGTTGCAAATGCCCTGCTCGAAGCGAAAGCCGATCCCAACGCGCTAAACAATTTTTGGGACCTTCCGACGGCGCTGCATATTGCGGCCTCGAGCCACGTGGACGAAGCGGTCATCGCGGCTTTGCTCGACGCGGGAGCGGATGCGGGAATTCGCTCGAAGGTCGGCAGGAATACGCCTTGGGACGTGGCGCAGGACAATGAAGAATTGAAGGGAACGGGCGCGTGGTGGCGGCTTCACGACGAACGGTAGCGCGGTCGCGTTTATTTTGAATTTGCCGCTCGATTCAGCGAAAGTGGGGGCAGTCCAGATTTTGAGGTTAGGATGGACATATTTGCGGATATCAGGAAAATCGTTGTCGGCGGGTTGACCGAAATCGCGCGACCAGACGCGCTGCGCTTCGATCCGGACCGGATTTCGATCGAAAGGCCGCGGGACCCTTCGCACGGGGAGATCGCGACGAACGCGGCGATCATGGCGGCCAAATCCATGAATCGGAAGCCTCGCGATCTGGCGGAACGCGTGGCCGAGGCCTTGCTGCTCGACGATAGAATCGACAGAGCCGAGACCGCGGGCCCGGGTTTTATCAATCTGACGCTCAAGCGAGAAGCCTGGATGGCCGTCATTCCGTCTATTCTGGCTTCCGGCGCGAACTACGGCCGTTCCTATATGGGAAGCGGCCGCCGGGTCTGCGTCGAGTTTGTTTCGGCGAATCCGACTGGACCGCTGCATGTTGGCCATGCGCGCGGAGCCATATTCGGCGACGCTCTGTCGAGGCTTCTGGAATTCGCCGGATACTGCGTCACCCGCGAATACTATGTGAACGACGGCGGCGCCCAAGTCGACACCCTGGCGAGATCCGCTCATCTCAGATATCTCGAAGCGAACGGAAAAGCGGTCGAATTCGATCCCAATGCGTACAAGGGAGAATACCTCGCCGAGCTGGGACGGACGCTAGCGGACGAGCACGGCGACCGATTTGTCGATGCTCCGGAAAGCGATTGGATCGACTTGTTCAGGGAAGCTTCCATTGTCGCGATGATGGCGCTTATTCGCCGGGACCTGGCGTCGCTCGGCATAGTGATGGATGAGTATTTCAGCGAGAAATCGCTATACGGCTCGGGGCGAATCGAAGAAGCGATTGAAACGCTCCGCGAACGCAATCTAGTCTACGAAGGCGTTCTTGAGCAGCCGAAAGGAAAAATCGTCGAGGATTGGGAGCCGAGGCGGCAAACGCTGTTTCGCTCGACCGCGAACGGCGACGACGTCGACAGGCCGATTCGCAAGTCCGATGGAAGCTGGACCTATTTCGCTCCTGATATCGCCTATCACTACGACAAAGTCCGGCGGGGCTTCGACGAGCTGATCAACGTATTCGGATCGGACCATAGCGGCTATACGAAGCGCATGCGAGCGGCCGTGTCGGCTCTTTCGGATGGCGGCATGGCGTTCGATATCAAGCTTATTCAATTGGTCAGGGTGATGGAGGACGGGCGAGTGGCCAAAATGTCGAAGCGCGCGGGGGAATTCGTCGAGCTGCGCGAAGCCCTGGAGGCGGTAGGCTCCGATGTCGCGCGATTCGTGATGCTGACGAGGAAAAACGACGCGCCGCTCGATTTCGATTTCGCCGCCGTGAAGGAAAAATCCAAAGACAATCCCGTTTTTTACGTTCAGTATGCTCACGCGCGGATTTGCTCGGTGCTGCGGAAGGCGGAACGAGAGGGCATCGACGTTTCGGACCAGTCTCTGGCGAGCGCGGACCTGTCGTATTTGAACCATGCTCTTGAAGTGGAATTCGTGCGCCGCATGGCGGAATGGCCGCGAATGGTCGAGGCCGCGGCCAACAGCCATGAGCCTCACCGCATTGCCTACTATTTGCAGAATTTGGCGTCGGATTTGCACGGATTGTGGGCGAAGGGCAACGAAACCGCCAGCCTGAGGTTTTTGCAGCGTGGCGAAATTGCGACTAGCATGGCGAAACTTGCGCTTATACGATGCGCGGCGATTGCAATTGCAAACGGGCTGGATATTCTCGGGGTAACGCCGATTCAGGAAATGAGGAGCTAATCCCGAACTGGATCGCGCAGCGCGAGCGAGCGGCAAAGGGCCGAATACCATTCTTCGGTCAACGAGACAGGCAGGTGGCAGTACTAGAAAATCCGACACGCTCGAGCGACGCGCAAGGATATATAGCGAACAAGGTCTTCTGGGGCTGCATTTTCGCTATGTCCGTCGCCTTGCTGGCGCAAATGGCTTCAATAGGGCGCGAGTCCCGTTTGGCGGACTCCCTGGGCAATGTTCCGATAATCGAGGCGTCGAAGAGACCGCTTTTTGTCGATGCCCAAAGCCAAAACGGCGACGGATCCAGATTGACGGTCCATCACATGCTAATGAATGAGTGGAAGTCGGCGGCGCGGGCCAATATCGTGCTCGCCGAGGAGAATCCGCAGCTTTCGGACGAAGACATGCCGGTTGCCGATTTGAAGCACCGGATCGAAATGGAGCGGATCGGCAGATTCCGCGCCATGGTGGACGCGTCGATTTTTCCTACGCTGCCTTATTCGATTCTGTCCGGAGGCATCGAGCCCGCATCAACGGAGGCCTTGACGGACGCGGAATCCCAGGCTGAAGAAAAAGTCGCGAGCCGGAAGCCGGGATCTAGTCCGCCATTAGGGCCGCCTCCCGAATTCTTCGAGAAATTCAACTCCGAATCAGCATGGCCGGACGGTATGCTAGTACCAGAGAAATCCGTCCCCGCCGGCACCTACGTCGCCCAGCTAGGCAGTTTCTCCGCGGATGGGATTGCGAGCTCGGCGATGCAGGACATGCAAATCAACTACAGCGAACTCATCGGCGGGCGAAAGTGGATAATTCAAGAAATCCGACGCGATACCTACTCGACGTACCGGCTCAGGCTCACGGGATTCTCATCGCACGACGAAGCGGAGAAGTTCTGCAATTCGCTTAGGGCGAGGGGCAGGGAATGCGTTCCGGCGAATCTGAACTGATGGCTTTCGGCGCCTATATATTCGGCTGCAAAGGCCAGTATCCGGATCGCGAGGAGCTTGGATTCTTTGCCGACGCAGATCCTTTCGGCTTCATTCTTTTTTCGAGAAATGTCGAAAGCCCGGGCCAGATTCGGCGCCTCGCGTGCGAGTTAAGGGAAGCCGTCGGCCGGAATGCGCCGATTTTAATCGATCAGGAGGGCGGACGGGTCCAGCGGCTTCGCCCGCCATACTGGCGCGAATGGCCGCCGCCGCTCGAGCAAAGCGAAGGGCTGAGCGCGGACGCGGCGGCCAGGGCGATGTGGATTCGCTACAGGCGCATTTCGGACGAGCTGCGCGATTGCGGAATCAATGCAAACTGCGTTCCGATGGCCGATATCGCAACCGAGGACACGCATCCGATCATAAGAAACAGATGCTACGCCTACGACGCGGCGAGAGTCTCGCGATTGGCGCAGGCAGCGGCGGACGGAACAGCCTCCGGATCCGTTTTGCCCGTCCTTAAGCATATTCCGGGCCACGGGCGGCCGTCCGGGGATAGCCACGTCGAGTTGCCGACGACGGCGGCGACGCTGGAAGAATTGGAATCGGCGGACTTTCGCCCGTTCTCGGACCTAGCGGATCTGCCGCTTGGCATGACTGCCCATGTCGTTTACGAATCAATTGACCGCGACCGTCCCGCAACGCAGTCGCCGCGCGTGATAGAAATCGTTCGCGAAAGAATCGGGTTTGCAGGATTGCTAATGACGGACGATATATCAATGTCCGCGCTTGCCGGCAGCATCGAAGAGAGATGCGAGGCTTCGCTGAGTGCCGGATGCGATCTCGTACTGCACTGCAACGGCGATTTGAATGAGATGAAATCGGTCGCGCATTCGTCGGGAGCATTGGCCGAATCCGCGCAAGAAAAAGCTCAATGCGCCATTGATGCCGTCTCTTCGCCCTGCCAATCCCTGGATGCCGCCGAACTGGATGCCGAATTTGACCTGATATTGCGAACGAAATCGAATTGACTCCAAACCAAGCCTTTCCCGACGAACTGTTTCCGGCAGGCCGCGAAAAGTCTGCCGAAGAGGTTTTTGTCGTCGACGTCGCCGGATTCGAAGGCCCATTGGACTTTCTTCTGGCCCTCGCTCGCAGGCAGCGAGTCGACCTGGGAAAAATTTCCATACTGGAATTGGTAGAGCAATACCTGGCGTTTACGGAAAGGGCCCGTTCGCTCAGAATCGAACTGGCCGCCGACTATCTCGTCATGGCTGCATGGCTCGCGTTCCTGAAGTCGCGCCTCTTGCTTCCGAGCGAAGACGAAGACAGTCCCGGAGGCGACGAGCTTGCGGCGCAGCTCGCATTTCGATTGGAGAGGCTAAGCGCGATGCGCGAATCGGCGGCGCGAATAATGGCCCGCGCGCGGCTGGGAATGCAGATATTCCCGCGCGGCGATCCAGAAGATCTCCAAGTGATCGAGCAAAAGAAATTTTCGGCAACAGTCTACGATCTGATGCAAGCGTATGCTCGCGTTCGTTCCAAGGACAGCATGCGCCCGCTCTCAATCCGGCGAGACGAGGTTTTTTCGATCGAAGCGGCTCTCGACAATTTGAAGGCGATCATAGGCAGCGAGCCGAACTGGGCGGATCTCGCCCGCTTCCTGCCGGCGGCATGGCTTGCCGATTCGAAAAAGGCGCGGTCCGCCACGGCATCGACTTTCGCCGCGAGTCTTGAACTCGCAAGAACCGGCGAATTGGAAATCAGGCAGGCGGACAATTTCGCTCCGGTACAGGTTCGCAAGAGGCGCGACGACGACAATGCCTAAGCAAGAGCCCGAAAGGCATGCCGTTCACGCGCCGTCGGAATTCGAGCAGGAACGAATGGTCGAGGCGATACTGTTCGCGTCTTCGAAGCCGGTTACCGAAAAGGAGATATCGGACAGGATGCCGCCCGGATGCGACACGGCGCGGGCAATCGCGAGAACAGCGGAATTCTACCAGCAGCGCGGCGTGCGGGTTGTGAAAGTTGACGACGCCTGGGCAATCCGCACCGCGCCCGATCTAGCATTCCTCATGCAAAAGGAACGCATTCAAACGCGCAGGCTTTCTCGGGCCGCTCTCGAAACTCTGGCGATCATCGCCTACCATCAGCCGGCGACGAGGGCGGAAATCGAAGAAATACGAGGCGTCGGCGTGTCGCAGGGTACGCTCGACCAGTTGCTGGAGTTGGATTGGATCGGACTCGGTCGCCGGCGGAAAACGCCCGGCAGGCCGGTTACCTTCGTCGTTACGAGAAATTTCCTCGATCATTTCAGCCTGGAGTCGGTCAGGGACCTCCCGGGTCTGCGGGAATTGCGCGAAGCCGGATTGCTCGCGAGTTCGCCGAGCGAGGATTTTCTGAAGGGCTTGGGATTGGAACTCGAACAGCCGGACCGAAACGACTCGGACGGTTCGGAATCGTGAAGACCGCCCGAATGTTCGGGGTTAGGGCTGAACGGGAAGCGATTCGCACTCACGTCGACTGCGAGCGCGAGATCCGCGGCTTGCGAAAATGTTTCGATAGCTCGAGTTTTTGCCCTTGGTAGTTCGATTTCAGCTCGTTCGAGCCGTATAGGAATTCCGGTCGGGCAAGCATGCGCTCGAATTTCAGCCTGCCGACCGTTTGGCGGTGCTCCAGCAGAAATGGAACTTCATGGCAGCGCACTTCCAAAACGCTGCGCGAACCCTGTCCTCCGCTACCCGTGTAGCCGAATCCCGGGTCGAAAAATCCGGCGTAGTGAACGCGGAATTCGCCGGCCATGGCCAAATAAGGAACCATCTCGGCCGCGAAACAGGGCGGAATCGCGACTTCTTCGTGGCTAATAAGGATGTAGAACGAGCCGGGGTCTAAAATCAGCTTGTTGTCGGGAGCGTCCACCGGCGTAAAAAATTCAAGCGATTGGTAATGATCTTTTCTTGCCAGATCGATGACGCCCGCATGCCGCTTGGCGCAGTATCCGACAGGCCCGTCGCCGCGGCGGAAAAGATCGACGGAAAAACCGAGGCCATCGGAGATATCCGGCTCAGAATTTACGATCGGAGACGTACTGTGCAACTCCTTGAGCTCGCTGTCGGCAACCAGAGTTTCGCCGCTGCGAAACCGGATTTGATTCAAGCTGACACCGGTCCGCGCCAGCACGGAAAACGATTTGGGGCAAATTTCGGCGTAGATCGGTCCGTCATAGCCGCCGACAATGCGGTCGAATTCAACGCTGTCGTCCGTAACTAGGCGAACGAGGAGATCCAGTCTGCCGGAGGAGCTTTTTGCGTTGGCCACGCAGTTGACGCCTTCGGGAAGGTTGAGCCGCTCAAGCAGCGGAACTAGGTAGACGCAGCCTTTTTCGAGGACAGCGCCGTGTTCAAGGTCGACTGTATGCATGCAAAACCGATTCAGGCGCTCGCGGACCGTGTTGCCGCGACCGGCGAGGAAGGAGGTTCTGACACGGTAGGCTTTTTCCCCGAGCCTCAGATCGAGGCTGGCCGGCTGTATCTGCTCCGCGGCGATCGGCGGATCGGCGCGAATTTCCTCCCGTTCGATCATATTCCGGATTATCCGGTCCGGGAACACGCCCCCGCGCGACCGGCTCATGCCTGGGAACTCCTTGCGCGCTCGTATTCGCCGGGCGAAAGCGGGAATGAAACTGCGATGGTCGGGCCAGCGAGATTTGAACTCGCGACCTTTCGCCCCCCAGACGAACGCGCTAACCGGACTGCGCCATGGCCCGACACCGAACGACCAATAGGGCCAATTTCCTTGGGCGGCAAGCGCGAATTCAATCGAGATAGCCCCTAGGCGTTTCCCCGATTCTTTCGACAAGCCGATTTCGAAGGCTTTTCGCCTTGTCGCGGAGCTTCCTAGCTAGTGCCGCCCTGGTGCCCGAAGACTTGATTCTTGATTCCGGCGCGGCTTCGGCGCGGCGCGTCAAGGCACTTTCGGGTTTGACCGCGAATTCTTTTTTTTCTCCGAAATTCGGCGCATGCGCGGCGGCTCGAGGCGGCGCCTCGGATTCGAACGCGGTTTGAATGCCTGAATTCACCACCTCGGAGCATGCGCTCCCGAGCGATGTAACATAGTCCTTTCCGCGCTGCCTAAGAATCTTCTGGACGCCCTTGACGGTCATGCCGTCATCGCGAAGCAGTTTCTTAAGCCCTGCGAGCAATGCGACGTCGCTCGGCCGGTACAGTCGCCGCGAGCCCCGGCCTATCGACGGGCTGACCTCGGGAAACCGATTGCCCCAATAGCGCAGCACATGCGTTGGCAAGCCAAGTATTTCGGAAACTTCGCCGATTGTGCGGTAGGCGCCGGGTGATTTTTCTGTCGGCTTGCGAGCCAGTTCAGTTCTCCTCGGAGTTGATATCCGACAGCATCATGCGCGAAGGCCGAAAGCCAACTACCTGCCGCTCTGATATCACGGCCGGATCTCCGTTTCTCGGATTCCTGCCCATTCTCTGTTCCTTGTGCCTGACGAGAAACGTTCCGAACGATGCGTATTTCACTTCCTCTCCTTTGGCGAGAGAGTCGGATATGGCCTCGACTACAGTCTGCACGATGTCCAAGCATTCGCTGCGCGAAAAACCGAATCGCCGGTGAATTGAATCCGCCAAATACGCTTTCGTGCAAGTTTTCGTCATAAGTTTTCCTCCGCCCTCTTGCGCATTCCTACGACGGCGATTGCAAGGCTACCATCGAATCACGACCGAGCCCCAGGACAACCCTCCGCCGATCGCCATGAGCAGCAAAACGTCGCCGGCCTTTATTTTGCCATTGGATTTGGCTTCGGAAAGCGCCAGCGGAATTGACGCGGCCGAAGTGTTGCCGTGCCGCTGTATCGTCAATATGACTTGGTCTTCGGGGATGCCGAGCTTTTTCGCCGTAGCGCTAATAATCCTGTAGTTGGCTTGATGGGGGACGATCCAGTCGATCGAACCGGCTCGAATCTTGGCCTTGTCGATAGCGGCCTGCGCGGTCGCGTTCAGTTTCTTCACAGCGTGCCGGAAGACTTCCTTGCCGTCCATCCTCAAATATCCCGCCGTGCGCGTCGTTGACACTCCGCCGTCGACATAGAGCAAGTCCCGGTACCGCCCGTCGGAATGAATGTCGGTGGAAAGTATTCCGCGATCGGCCGGGCCGCCTTCGGTCTCCGTCGCCTCTAGCACGACTGCGCCGGCGCCGTCTCCGAAAAGCACGCAGGTTCGACGGTCGCTCATATCGAGTATGCGCGAGAACGTTTCAGAGCCGACTACGAGCGCTCGCTTGGCTTCGCCCGATCTAATCAGCGCATTAGCGTTTACCAGCGCGTAAATGAAGCCGGCGCAGACAGCCTGCACGTCGAATGCGTATCCGCTTTTCATTCCGATCTCGGATTGAACCTTGGTCGCGGTCGCCGGGAACGTGTTGTCGGGAGTCGAGGTGGCCATGACGATCAAATCTATATCGCCGGGCTCTATGCCAGAATCCGACAGGGCGTTGATCGCCGCTTTCGAGCCGAGGTCCGCCGTGGTTTCGTCGTCGGCGGCGAATCTGCGGCTTTCGATCCCGGTGCGGGTCTTAATCCAATGATCGGATGTATCCAGGAAGCTCTCGAATTCACTGTTGGGTACGACGCGCCGGGGCAGGAAGTGCCCGACTCCGACGATCGCCGCTCGAATTGCTCTCATATCCGGCTGCCGGTCATGCGGAGGCCCACGCCGGCTTGCCGCATCCGGCGCCGGTTTTCCCTCCATTGCCCCAGTTTCGGGAAAATCCGGCCTTTGCGAGCCGAATCGCCAGTTCTATGGCGGCGGCGGTAGCGACCGCGTCCGCGCCGCCGTGAGACTTGACCACGGTGCCGTTCAATCCGAGAAACACGCCGCCGTTGCCTCGGCGCGGGTCGATTTTCAACCATAGGCGGCGAAGCGAGCTATACGCCAGCAATGCGCCGATGCGCGACATCGGCGACCGTCGGAATGCGCCTCCGAGAAATTCGCGAATGAGAATCGCCGTTCCTTCGACCGATTTCAGCGTGATGTTTCCCGTAAAGCCGTCGGTAACGACGACATCGACCCTGTCGGACGGGATGTCGCCGCCTTCGACGAAGCCGACGAATTCAAAGTGGTGATCGCGAGCGGCCTCCGAAATCATGCGAAACGCGGCGCGGATTTCCTTGCGCCCCTTGTGCTCTTCCTTGCCGACGTTGAGCAATCCAATTCTTGGAAATTTCACTCCCAGGCCGTTTCTCGCATATTCGCTTCCCATTATCGCGTAGCCCAGAAGGTCGTTCTCGTCCGCTCGAACGTCGGCGCCCACATCCAGAAGGATATTCGAGCCGGCGGGATTCCTCGACGGCCAATGGCAGGCAATCGCGGGCCGGTTGATGCCCTTGGCGATGCGCAGGCGCATCATGGAGATTGCCATGAGAGCGCCGGTGTTGCCGCACGAAACGGCGGCAAGCGATTCGCCGGTTCTCACCGATTCGATTGCCGACCACATCGACGTGCCTTCGCCGTTTCTCAATGCGTAGGACGGCTTGGCATTCATGGTGATTGTCTTCCCGGCATGCCTGATAACAAACTTTCCGCGCAAAATCCGGCGTTTGCGCAGAAGTCTCCCCAGTTCGGCCTCGTCGCCGTGAACGACAAACGAAATGCCCGGATGCTTGCGCGCCGCCCTAACGATCCCGCCGACGACCGCGGCAGGTCCTCGGTCGCCGCCCATGGCGTCAATCGAAATAACCGGGCATTGCGAATCCGGGATCGATTCCGGGCTTAGGCGTGCCATCTGGCGCCCGCGACATTAATCGCCTTTATTCCGCGTCGTCTTCGTCCAATTCCATGGAAATGACCGAGCGGCCGTTGTAGTTGCCGCAGATGGCGCAGACATGATGCGGACGCTTCAGTTCGCCGCAATCTGGACATTCCATTGAACTATCGGGGAAAATTGCGTCATGCGAACGTCGCTTGTTCCGTCGCGAACGCGTAACTTTGTTTTGCGGTACTGCCATGATTTAACCTCAATGCTTGGCCGGAGAGTTTGCGTCCGCTGTCTAGCTTAGCTTTTCCTTCACATATGCGAGAGCACTTTAAAAGTGAAAGCAGCAATAAATACTTGCAATCCTTGCCAGTGCAAGCGGATTTTTGCCTATCTATCCAATTGCTTCCTGAATTCCGAAAGTACGGCAAACGGCTTCTCGGGAGCAAATAATTCCTTGTTGCCGACTTCGGACCAGGATTCCTCTGAAATCAGGCTTGCGCCCTCTTGCTTGGGATAGAGCGGAAGTTCAAGAACCAGCGATTCGCGAATAAGCGCGAGCAAGTCGATTTCATCCGTGATCGGTTCAATATTCTCGTCATCCGGCATGGGCACGCAGGAACCGGGGGCCGGAGCAAAATTTTTTGGCGAGTATCGTCGCTCGACCGACGACTCAATGCGCGTTCGAACCGGGGCGAGCGACAACACGCATGGCTGGACAACGGTCGCGCCGAGCTTCGCCCTCAGCAGCCAGTCGGCGGGCGGGACGGATTTGATTTCACCCGCGAATCGAAGCTTTGCGATCGACGAAACGCCGGATTCCGCGGCCAGCAGGCTTCTTTCGCCGGCCGTAAGGCGCAGGTCGAATTTTTCGCCGTTCTTGCTCGCCAGTTCGGCGAACTCGACCGACATTCGGCGATCGAGGGCGGCTTTCGTGCCAAAGCGGTATTTGCCCATCTACTGATTCCGTATACCCCGAATTCCTCGTTCCCCGGGCGAATTCGGCTGCGCTAGGCCCGTTGATTCGCTTTTCCAGGCGGTGCCGCGACCGCGGGCGCACGCCCCTCGCAATTGGAAATAATCGTCCGAATCGAAAATTTCAATCCAAACAGCTCGTCCGGGTGCGAATCTCTCATTACCACGAATTTCTTGTGGCTTTCGGGTTTGCTTCCGCGATTATTCGCGTATGCCTTCTGCGCTTGATAGTCGTATTCGTTCTTCTGCGCCGTGTTCGAATCGGGACGGTTCGACGTCGCCCGAGCGCTTGGGACGCGTTTTGGCCGCCGAATGGAAATTGCGCCCGATTCGCCCGTTCGGAAACTCCGGCGCGAATTCGATCGGAACGCCGTCCTCGACTTTGCCAATGCGCCGAACGGAATTCGGAGCCGGTAATTGCTACTTTAACAAATAGGAGAAAAACGCTATTCATTCAGTCAGCAGGAACAGCAATGGATTTAGCAATGACCGGGATTCCAAGATCACGTTCGATTTCGTTTGCCGCGGTCTTGGCTTTTGCAATCGTTGCATGTTCACCTATCTACGACTTTTACGGGTACACTCCGGACCGCTATGAACTTAGGGCGATAAAAGTTGGCGAATCGACGCCGGAGGATGTTCTGGAGACAGTCGGTCGGCCGGTATCCGCGGGATTTTTAGCCGGGGACACCTGGTATTACGCTTCCGCCAAGTCTCGCAGAGTCGCGTTCATGGAACCTGAATACGTTGACCGGCTCGTCGTAGCGATTTCCTTCGACGACGAAGGAAAGGTTTCAAACGTTGAACGATTTGGCCTTGAAAGGGGACGCGCCGTGATCCTCTCGCGACGCATTACCGAGACCGAACTCGGTCGCCTAACGATCGTGGAACAGCTGCTGAGGTCGTTCGGACGCGTTGACCCGGCTCAAGTATTGTCGCGGGAGTAGCCAGTCCCGGCACAATTAGTTCCTAGGCACAAATTTTAACGCCGCGCCGTTGATGCAGAAGCGGCGTCCCGTAGGGCGAGGTCCGTCCTTGAATACGTGGCCCAGGTGCGCGTCGCATTTTTCGCAAAGAACTTCAATGCGGCGCATGAAGAAGGAATAGTCGGCTTTTTCGCCGACTGCGCCGGAATTCGCGGGCTCGTAGAAGGACGGCCAGCCAGTACCGGACTCGAATTTGGCTTGCGAATCGAATAGCAGCTCATCGCAGCAGACGCAGTGGAACGATCCCGGCTCGTCGGGGAAACTGCAGGAAAATCTCGGTTCCGTGGCTCCCCTTCGGGTTACTCTATAGGCGGCGTCCGACAACTGCTCGCGCCATTCGGCATCGGACTTCTTCAATTTCTCGACCAATTTTTATTCCGATTCGTTTCGTCGGCGAGATTCTCGTCCTGTTGGACGGCGCGACGCAAAAGTCAGGACGAGCGCCGAGCGCTCTCCGCTAGCCCCCTGTATGGCTCATGTGCCTAGAGACCCGTCCCGCGACGGCTTGCCGGGAATAGTCGAAGTCGTGCCCCTTGGGCTTGCGGGCGATGGCTTCCCTGATCGCCTCTTCGAAAAGCGCGCCGTCGGCGTCGAATTCGTTGCGAAGGGCAGTTCGCAAATCGGCCTTGTCCTCTTGCCCGAGGCACATGAATAGCTCCCCGGTGCAAGTTAGCCGCACGCGATTGCAGCTTTCGCAAAAATTGTGGCTCAAGGGCGTAATGAAGCCGATTTTCTGACCGGTTTCCTCTAGGCGCGCGTACCGTGCCGGTCCGCCGGTATTTTCGGCGATTTCCCTGACCGTAAACTTTTCGGCAAGCCTGGAGCGAAGCGATTCGAGCGACCAGTATCGGTCGAGCCGCTCCTCGTTTCCGATGTCTCCCATGGGCATGACTTCAATGAAGGTCAGATCCATGTCCTTAGCGCCGCACCATTCGACGACATCGAATAATTCGTCCTCGTTGAATCCCTTTAGCGCCACCATATTTATTTTTACCCGAAGGCCCGCTTCCTGTGCCGCACTGATCCCGTCCAGAACCTGGTTGAGGCGTCCCCAACGAGTGATTTCCGAAAATTTTTCCGGATCGAGCGTGTCCAGAGAGACATTTATTCGCTTAACGCCGCATTCGGCCAGCCGGGCTGCGAAGCGAGTCAGCTGCGAGCCATTCGTCGTCAGCGTCAGTTCCGTCAGACTGCCGGTTTCCAAATGCCGCGAAATAGATTCGAAAAACGACATTATTCCTCGCCTAACGAGCGGCTCCCCTCCCGTAATGCGAATCTTTCGAATTCCGAGATTTATAAATGCCGTGCACGCCTTGTCGAGTTCCTCCAGCGTAAGGATTTCCTTCTTGGGCAGGAACGTCATGTTTTCCGACATGCAGTAGACGCAGCGGAAGTCGCATCTGTCTGTTACGGAAACGCGGAGATAGGTAATTCTCCGAAGAAACGGATCTATGAGGTCGGCATGAACATCCATACGCGAAAAATACGCTATTTCAAACAAGTGGGCAAGTGCTGTTAATTGCCGCAACAAGCTTTTCCGCGACAGATTGGCTGAAACCGGGCTTTCAGAGGTAAAACTTGCGATCGAACCTTCCGCTTGCGCGGCAGGCGGTCGCCTTACGGGCGGATTCGCCTGCCGGCGATTATTCATGGCGCAAGGTTTTGCTCGACAGCGCCGAATTGCGGCTGTATTTTAGTCTTCTCTTCCACGAATAGCGGTCGCAGCGCGTCCAGCCGAGATAGATAGCCAGGAGAATTTAAATGCTGAGATTTGCCGAGGAAATCATTCTCCTCCTACTTGAGGACGAAAACGGAAAGTTCGTACATGTCCCTGAACTCTCGATGCGATGCGTACTGGCGGGAGCCGTTTTGATGGACTTGGCGATTGAATTGCGGATTGATACCGATCTTGACAAGCTAGTACTGCTCGACCCGACGCCGGTAGGGGATCCGTTGCTCGATCCCACGCTTGAGAAGATCGCGGAAGCTGAAAAGCAGCGCGTCGAAGAGAGCGAAAAGGAAAGAGATGCAAGGTATTGGGTCGAGTTGACCGCACGGGAAGCGGATTCAATTCGGGAGGTCGCGCTCGCCCGGCTAATCGAACGCGGCATTCTGCGCCGCGAAGACGACAGGCTTCTCTGGGTTTTCAGATCGCGTCGCTATCCGGTCATAGACGGCCAGGCCGAACGCGAAGTCAAACTTCGGATCATGGAGGTTCTCTTCAGCGATGCTATACCCGGACCGAGGGACGTCGTAATCATTTCGCTGGCCGATTCATGCGGGATTTTCAAGATTCTGTTGTCGGAGAGGGAATATAAGCGCGCTCGCGAGCGCATTCACAATGTTAGGAAGATGGATCTGATCGGCCAGGCCGTTTCGAACTCGGTTCGCGAAATCGAAGCGGTTCTCGCTTTGGCACTGCATCCGCCTTTCTGAATTTGCCAGCTTGCCCGGGTCGTCCGACGCGGAGACCAGGAATTTCGCAGGGCTTGGCAAAAGATAATTCCGCGAATTCCGAGGGCAGCTTGCGAGGGGCGAGAATGTCAGCGCTCGCGCGGTACTGTTGAGCTGATGTTACGCTTTTGGACGGCTCGATTAGACCAGCTGCTTTTCGCCTCCAAAGGGTCGTAAAGAATGAATTGCTTCGGTGCCGGCTGCGGCCAGGCGGCAAGTAGCAGACGGCAATCTTCATTCCCGGCTCGATCGCCTGTTTCTGCAGCTCCACTTTCCAAAGCCGGACCCGAGTGCCGTTCAAGCTGTCGCCGTCGGCGTTGATTATCAGTCGCTTCGCATCGGAAAATTTTTCCCGGGCCGGCAGAGGCCACCAGAGGCGGACGCTTCTGGGCCCGGTGCGTCGCTGGCTCGACTAGCGAATCAAGCGCCTCCGCCGGCTTGCGGACTCTAAGCCGCCCTTCAACTTCCGCAACCGGCAACAATGGTCGAGCAGGCAATTATCGTCGCTTCCGAGACCGTCTCGATTCCGCCGTAGCCGAGGAAACGGGATGCCGTCTCCGCCCGTGTCCGCCGAGTCTTGTTGTCGAGTTATGGCGAGATCCGCTGGAACGTGAATTTGACGAGGTCAAATGATGCGCTGAGTCTTCCATGAGGCGATTGTCCCGCATCGGGCCGGCAACAGGAATCTTGGCCGTCGAACACATCCCCAGCGCTGTCTCAAATCGATTCGATAGTTTCTGGTGACCCTCTAAATCTAGGCAATCGTCACGCTGCCGCTCCATTCGCCCCGTGATCTGGAGATGAACCCGGCAGAGATCGCCTTCCGGTTTTTGAAGGTATGCCGCTTTGCATAACAGGTATTCGAAACCGCCGATTCCATGAAGGATTTGGTTGGCACGGTCTGCAGGCCTGCGCCCAATCCTCTGACTTCGGACCCGTACGCCGGGAACCATAACCCAGGATGAATTGGCACGAGTAACACCAAGGGATCTTTCAACGCGTCCAAGTCGGGCCGGTGACGTGAGACAGTTTACTGAATTGGAATTAGTTCCTTCCCTCGAGTTTCCGCCACCCGAATCAAGCTAGGATAGGAATCAATGCTCCCGCGTTCCCGACGCGAGCACGTCGTCAAGGGTCGCCGCGTCCAGAACCGCTACCGCCCAGGACCTGATCTCCGAATCCTTGGCGTCCCGAATCCGATTGCGGATGTCGGAGGGAAGCTCTCCAAAGCGCCACTCCAATTGCTCCTGCAGCAACTCCTTGCGGCCCATGGCCTCACCTCTAGCCTCGCCCCTAGCCTCGCCTCTGGCCTCGCCCTCGTCCCTGCCTCTGGCAAGCCACTTTTCCGCCAGCGTGCCCATCATCGTCTCCCATTCTTCCGGATTCGTTCGCTTGAGCGAAGCTTCGAGCTCCGGCTCGTCTATACTGGATATATCCATGTGATACAAAAAAATGTACCAGCCGAACTCCCCCCTTTAATCCGCGCCGCCGGTAATCGCGTCCAGCTGCTAGGAAGTGTGCGGATTCTGTTTTGCTACGGCAAGGGCGACCATCGCGGCGATGGCCTCCGGCTCCGCCGAAAGCCGGCCCGCACGGTCTGCCTCGGAACCGGCCTGTGCATGCTCCGGGAACAGCCTGCAAAATCTGCAGAGCCTAATAATGGGATTCGCGAAAGCCGACCGGTAAAAAAGAAAGCGATATCGGGACAACCGAACCTAGTCAAATTTGAAGCGAAAAACATCACGGGAGCTTTCAAGGCGTCCAAGTCGGGCCGGTGACGCGAGATAGTTTACTGAATTGGAATTAGTCCCGTTCCTGGAAATTCCGCCGACCGAATTCCGCCACTCGGATGTGCATCACTGCTCCCGCGTTCCCGACGCGAGCACGTCGTCCAGGGTCGCCGCGTCCAGAACCGCTCCCGCCCAGGACCTGATCTCCGAATCCTTGGCGTTCCGAATCCGATGGCGGATGTCGGAGGGAAGCTCTCCGAAGCGCCGCTCCAATTGCTCCTGCAGCAACTCCATGCGGCCCTCGTCCCTGCCTCTGGCAAGCCACTTTTCCGCCAGCGTGCCCATCATCGTCTCCCATTCTTCCGGATTCGTTCGCTTGAGCGAAGCTTCGAGCTCCGGCTCGTCTATACTGGATTTCTCCATG
>MKWU01002522.1_pt1 | contig 27119 bp, 35 predicted proteins | sample 809101 | NCBI WGS metagenome assembly MKWU01 (sample SAMN05860141, study PRJNA318959) | sponge metagenome | host: Aplysina aerophoba | place: Slovenia: Piran, Adriatic Sea, Gulf of Piran | collected 2013-05-07 | reverse complement strand
CGCTTCGTTGCGCGCGTTGGACCGCGTCGTGGAGCTTGCGCAGCTGCTCGATGAGGCAATCGTGGAACAGCAGCGTCCATCCGTGGCGCCGCATCAGAGATCGACGTCGCCGTCGATGTCCTCGTCCGGTCCCGCTTCACGCCGCGCATGTTCGAGCATGTCCTGTGCCAGATCGTCCGGAATCTCCCGAACATGCCGACCGGCCTGGATATCGCCGGCGAGCAGGCCGAGAAACGCAGCGATGGCCGGATCTTCATGCTCGGTGTCGGCACGGCTGACGACGATCTGTCCGTCCTCATGGAGTTCGAACGCCACCTTGGCGCCGACATCGACCCCGAGCGCCTGACGGACCGACTTGGGCAGGGTGATCTGGCCCTTCGCGGTCATGGTGGCGACTTCGTAGATGATCGACATGATCGGCGCTCCTTCTGTGCCGCGCATGACGGTAAGGAATATTCCTTACCGTCAAGGCCATGTGGAGGCCATGTGGAGGATGTCGGCTCCATCCAGGCCGCCCGTACCGGCCACCTTGAACGGGACGGCCAAGGTCTCGACTACGCCTCCGCAGCAAGCCGGCAGTCGACTTACATAAGAGGCTTGTGAACCTCGGCGCCCGAGGGCGTCTTGCCTAGACATATAGTATTCTACCGAACTTCTACCTACACTGATCGGTAGAGCGGTGTCTGACAGACAGAAGCGGCGCTGGACCGACAGTTTGGTGCCTGAGCTTAGGAGTTGAGGAATGTCGATCACGAAGCGATACGAACCCGACCATTGGGAACGAAAGGAGGGCGATGAAATTGTTCACCTGAAACGCTCGAATAGTAGAGTACAGGCGATTGAGTTGGATCTCGACAGTCTCTGGGAAGCTGGATTTCCCGCATTTTCATTTCTAATCTACGCGTTGGCACGTTTTGCCGCCAAACACCCAACAGATGTATCAACCGTCTACACATACGAAACTCCCAGTGTAAATCGAAATTATTTCCATAATGCAGTGTTCTTTGGCGTCGTTGGGAGTCACTCACAAGGTTTGTTGGCCGCCATCAGAAGCGCTCTCTGTAGTCAGGTTAGTGTTCCTGAAGACGCTATTCCTGAATCAGTTCGCGAGTCGTCATCGACGGTAAGCGCTTGGCCCAGTCCGGACTTCATTGAAATTGCAGACTGTGTACCAGTGTTTCACATTGAAGACGGTTTCGCTTGGCGCCTGTATGACCCGGGAACTTGGCTTACGGACTCTACTTGGACTTGATTCTGGAAATGGCCCCGACTTTTGGAACACTTTGTCAGTTGACTTAAGGGGGGATTATATACGAAAGTGCCACAGAAACGGCTAAGCTTCTGGGTCCTCGACCACCTTGACCGGGCGTAGAACAGCCGAGACCACTTCGTCCACCGTGGGCGCCGAGCCATCGGGGTTGCGGAGGATGACCGGCTCCTCCAGCTCGCGCTTGCTGGGCTGGTAGCTGAAGGGGCGCACGCGCACCACGGGCTTGGCCGCAACGGCTGGGTGCTGCTCTCCGTGCGGTCCTTTGGGCATAGCTCGTTCTCCCTTCTTATGGCTTAGGGGGTGGAGGCGGTGGAGGCGGGGGACTCGATGGTCTCGGAATGCCAACAGGTTCTGGTCTCGGTTGAGGCTTTGCCATAACTCTCTAGCCCTTCTCATAAATGTGCCTATGTGTATCGTTGAGCTTCGACAGCATAGGTTTCGCGAGCACATTTCTTGTTCAGTTTTTCATCCTTGATGGTAATACTTTCGATGTGGCGATCGCGCTCTTCGATAAGAGATATGGACGCTTCTCTCGCCTCCTCTATCGTAATCTCGCTGCCTGCTCTATTCACTTCCTCCCAAAGGTGCCTATATCGGGTCTCTACCCTCTGCAGGCCAACCCGAATGTAATGAAGCTTTAGAGCTCGGGGGCCGGGCTTGAGAACATGATTGAGAATGACTATTGCGGTTATCAGGAGTGCCAGAGATTCCGCTGCCGGCACTTCTACTTTGGCAATCAAAGTGCCGACGATGCCGGAAGATGCAAGGTAGGTCATGTAGCGCATGAGCAGAACGAGGCGATTGCATCTATGCTCTAAAGCCATCACAAAGCGGTGCATCCTAGCCACGTCGAGCAGGTGCCCCCAAATTTCCTGCTGCACTGCAGGGCTGTGTGTTTTCATGATGCTAGCCTCCGATGATTAGATCGGTTCGTCCGGTCATCCGCGCATCGAGAGGCACGTCAGTCATCGTCTCAGTAACCACAACGACGAGAACATGCCCCACCACGATCTCATGATCGCGATGCGAAAAGGCTGCTTTTGCAAGCTGGCGAGCTCCTCGGCGGCCGCACGAGCCTTGTCCTCGGGCGCACCTGCGGCCCGGAGAGCGTCATCATAGGTTTTGGAGAGCACGATGGGCAGAGCCAGAGCCTCCATCCAAGCTAGTCGTTCCCCATCTACCACTTAGGCCATTGCCTCACCCAGCGCAACCGCGCACCCTCAATCTCGCAAATCACCAGCGCGTCCCGCAGGTCGGGGTGAGGTGGCCCCGGAAAATCGGACAGGTCGCTAAGGTGTATTCCACCGCCTGACGGAGGAATGCAGATGAGCAGCAAACGGCGCAGATTTTCCGGGGCCACCTCAGGGGAACGCCGACCCGCTGGCGGCCTTCGACCTCACCATCAACCGGGGATTGGGGATCGCGCAATGAACAAGCCTCTGAAAGTCATCGCGGGAACGCAGAATCATCCCCTAATCATCGGTGGCGTCGAGATCGAATGTTACGTGTTGGAGGATGAAACCCGTGTCTTGAGCCGAGGCGGATTTCAGGCCGCCCTTGGTCGTCATCGGACCTCGCGGAAACACCAGCCGGATGACGTTGTCAGCTTGCCCGCTTTTCTGGCCGCCTCCAACCTAAAGCCGTTCATTTCCGAGGACTTAGTGACGGCGTCAACTCCAGTGGCCTTTCAAGGGCGTTATGTCACTTGACACACCAGGCCGCCCAGCTTAGCGTCCTTCCCAACAGGGGAGGGTGTTCCACATGAGAAGCCTAGCCATCGCAGCCGTGGCGCTCACCATATCGCTCGCCACGATCCTGGCGGCCACGGCGGAAAGCGGGAACGCCACCCATCGTCTAATCGACGAAATCCTGAAGCTCGAAACGGAGCCCTGCGAGACGCCGCTCTACTTGGTCCAGGATGCTGCGATCAGGGGCGGATGGCAGATCACTTGCGAGGGGTGCGCCATGCGGCCGTTGCTTGAGGTGTTCGATCCGCAGGACATAGGCAGCGTGATCCAGTATGCCGAGGAATGGCAGAGCGACGACGGACGCGCCAGCATCATCGGCATGTACCTGCTGGCCGGGCGGTGCAGTGCCAAGCACCTGGATTGGTGAGATTAGCGAGGCGACAGTCTGCCCGCATGAGATTCTGACGCTATTCCAATGAGTGGCGAGACTAGTGTGTGAATTTTGCGGGTGGGGTATTTTAGAGGGGGCGTTCGCGGGTTTAGTTGCTGCGGTGACGTTCGGTCTCATACAGTGGCGCGTCGCGATATTCCGAGAACAGCGTGCCCGCGACAGGCAAATCACCTCCTTGCGGACTAATGTCATTGCGACATTCAAGCAGTTCGAACCGGTCCGGGTGCCCGAGCATTTGTCCGTGTCAGACGAGGTATTTCGCTACGGGCTGGTGGAAATCCACATGCGCGGGCTTGAGGCTGTAGCGCTACATCGCTCCAGCGCACTAAGTGCCGAGCAACTTGCGGGGCTCCAATCTGTCTTGAACGGCATCAACACTGCCTATGAACACTTGCGGTTTGCACGAGTGCGAGTTCTCCCGCTGAGCGCTTGTCGTGCATTTTATGTGGGGTTCCACGACCTCAAATGGCTCGACCTACCGCCGCAACCCCCTTGGGAGACCTAGCCCCCGCCGCCCTCAGCCACCTTCTGGCTCTCACCCTTCTTCGGCGCGATCCGCTTCAGGGTCTCGTTGAACCGGCCCTCGTCCTCGTCGCACTCAAGCTCGCGGGCCGTTTCGACGAAGCGGTCATGCTGGGTCTTCGTCTTCGGGTTTTTCAAGGTCCAGCTCCGGTTGGGTCACGGTCGGCTCTTCGATGGTGAGCGTCGAGTTGCCGATCTTTCCGCTCTTGCGGATTAGGCGGCGGTCGAAGGTATTGAGTACGTCCACCTTGGCAGCCAGCGCCGACGCAACGTGGATGGAGTCCCTCGGATGGACTTTGTGATTCCACACCACATCTCTCGCCGATTCGGCAAGTCGCCGAGTCAACATCATCGTGCGAATGGACGGGCGGTTGAATAGCCCTTCCACGGAGGATCTCCGTTCCGAGGGCAGCGCGTCCTTGGGCCGAAGCCGTAAGACCTCGGCGATGGTCAGCACGCTCGTTACGATCTCAACTTCGCCGCGCTCCGCGAGGGCGAGCACGTTCTGGCACTTTCCGGCTCGATCTTCCTCGTTCTGCAACCAGGCGAGAAAGCAGTTCGAGTCCCAATATCGGCGTTCGGTCATCAGTCGACGGCGAGCAGCCCGCGATACTGCCCTATCGGCGTTTCGTCGTAGGGGAATAGCTCGACTTCTTCTGCTCGGATGCTCGTGGGTAGCCCTTCTCGGTCGTAGTGGACCATGCCTCGGGCGGACACTCGCTGGCGCCACATGCCCTGCATGGTCTCGGCCAGTTCTTCCGGTACAGTGCACTGGACCGCCATGTTCCAGATGGGTTCGGAAATCGTGAAGAGGAGCCTGCCCCTCGCGCTGAGCGTGTCCAGCGTCCCCTCAACCGTGCCGTACTCGGCAACCTGACTTGGATGCCGATCCGGTTCCTGCGGGCGGCGGAGAATATCCGTTCGTTCCTCCCCCGCCAGTAAACGTGTGACCGGAGCGGGGCGGGGGAAATTGTCGAGGCGGTGGCGGATGCTGGGTGGCGGGTTGCTCACCACGCCCATCACCCTTCCAAGGGCGTTGCTATCTGCATCAGGGTCCAGCCCGGCCAAGATGCGTAGGCTCCCTTCGGACACCCAGACTTTCCACGTCACGGGCTCGCCAGGCTCCCCTGCCTCCCCCGCAACGGCCTCTAGAAGGCCAGTGAAATCCCGCACCACCGACCGAAGATCGGTCGGGGAAACCGAACTTGATCCAAGTTCCAAGGTCAGAACAGCAGGGGGCGCATCGTCGGTAGCCATCAGTGCCTCCGTGAAGGCGGGCAACGCTACCCCACAAACGAGTCCCGGTATAAAAGGCGTTTGCCCTGGGCGCCTTGCAGAGCGATCGCTGCCCGCGTCGCATCATCTGGGCCATTGGCCACCCGATGATTGTAGCGGAACTCGAACTCGGCTGCATAGCGGTGAAGGTGGCGTTTGGCGCAGTGTTGGTAGACGCCCTTCATGCCCCGCTTGAAGATGCTGAAGTAGCCTTCGATGGTGTTCGTGTGGATCGGCCCGCGTCCCCACTCGCCCGCGCCATGCCGGACGAAGGCATGGTCGGCGAAGTCCCGGTCCAGGTGGCGATACTGGCCAGCCTCGTCGGTGTAGATCGTCGCCTCCTCGGCAATGTTCTGCTTCAGGATCGGAACCAGCGTCTTGGTCTTCAGATCGTCCACCACCATCGACCTGGCGCGGCCCGTCTTGCGGTCCACCAGCGCCAGCACCTTGTGCTTGTGCGCGTAGCCGCGCTTCACGGGCCGGTCCTCTTCGCGGCCTATGAATGTCTCGTCCACCTCGACCACTCCACCACCCGCGCCGAAGTCCACCGCCCCGCCATGGCGCATGGCTTCACGGATTCGATGCGACAGAAACCACGCTGACCGGACCGTGACGCCCAAGGTGCGGGAGAGCTGGTTGCTGCTGATGCCCTTCTTGCTGCTGGTCATCAGGTAGATCGCCTGTAGCCACAGGTGCAGCTCGATATGGCTGTCCTCGAAGATGGTCCCGATGCGGACGGTGAATTGCTTGCCGCAGCCTTTGCACTTCTTGAGGCCGTGGCGAACCTTGCCCTCGGGATTCTTCTTCGACCGCTTGGAGCGGACGCCCTTCAACTCGTAGACTTCACCGACCGTGCCGCACTTGGGGCAGGTCGGGCCGTCCGGCCAAAGCTTCGCCTCGATTTGGGCAAAGGCGGCTGCTTCGTCGTGCATGTAAGGTGCTAAAAGGGCTGACATTGTGGGGTCTCCGTCGCTACCCCACTAACATAGGCGCTCCCTTATGGTTTGTCAAGTGACATAACGCCCTTTCAAGCCCCATCACGAGGTCCGGTCGCCTACGGCTATAGGGCGGAACTTCTCCCACAGGTGTGCGAGGTCTATCTGAAGGCGCGGGAGGCAGGGGCACTGGTGCCGTCCCAAGAGCATATAGCCGTACAGGCAGGAATTCTGATTCGGGGCCTAGCCACCGTCGGCGTGATCGCGTTGGTCGACGAAGCCACCGGCTACCAGCGCGTCCGCGAAGAGCGTGCGCTGGCGACAATCTTAGAGCTTGTTCCTAAAGTCGGGGGTGGCCTCAAGACATGGTACCTGTTCGGGTGTTGAGACCGATATGGAGGGTACCGTGGCTTGGACTGAGGCCACCCAAGTGAACTATAGACGAGCGCATGACCATCGACAAAACGATGTGAGCGACGAGGAGTGGGCTCTGATTGCGCCGCTGCTTCCGGAGCAGGGCCGGATGGGTCGGCCTCGCTCGACGGATCTGCGCCGTGTATTCGATGCGATCCAGTACATGCTCGCGTCGGGCTGCCAGTGGCGTCTGATACCGCCTTGTTATCCGCCCTTTTCGACGGTTCAGAACTACTTCTATGCGTGGTCGCGCGGCGGCGTTCTGGAGCGCATGCTCGACGCGTTGCGGGACCGGGCGCGCCGTCTGTCGGGCCGCTCCGTTCACCCCACGGCCGCCGTGATCGACAGTCAGAGCGTGAAGACGACGGAGAGCGGCGGCCCTTCGGGCTACGATGCGGCCAAGAAGATCAAGGGCCGCAAGCGTCACCTGACGGTGGACACCGAGGGCTCGCCGATTGTCCTTGCGGTGCACAGCGCCGCGGTTCAGGACAGGGACGCGGCACCGGAGGTGATTGTGGGGCTGCTGCGCAAGGCACCCGAGGTCTCGAAGGTGTTTGCCGACGGCGGCTACGGCGGACCCAAGCTGCGCGATGCCCTGGCCCGGCGGGGTGTGTCTGAGCTCGTCGAGATCGTCGAAAAGCCCCGGCAGGTCAAAGCCTTCACCGTTCTCCACCGGCGCTGGGTCGTGGAACGAACCTTCGCCTGGATGGGTCGCTGCCGACGTTTGGCGAAGGACTTCGAACGGAACGAAGCGAGTTCCCTGGCATGGGCGAGGCTGGCCGCATGCCGCTTTCTGATGCGCAGGGTCGCGCGCGAGACAACCACCTGATAAACAACAAGAAATCTACAAGAATGACTTATGATTCAAACTCTTAGAGAAATTCATCGCCAAAGAACTCCAGCCATGGACCAAGACCTTCCCCTATGAGTTCTATGCCGAGATTTTCCGACTCAAGGGTTGGCCTGGGCCGGATGGAGTGAAGCGACCTTCGGTGATCGGTCACTATACCAACGACATTGTGTATGCGCGCCTAGCCCCCGGCGTGCTCAAAGAATTGCAGGCCCTCACTCCCAAGCTCCCCAGCGGCAACCGGCGCAACAAATACTTCCAGTGGTTCACGCCAGACTTCGGGCACCCGAGGTTGCGCGAGCATCTTCACGCCGTAATTGCTCTTATGAAGGCATCTACGAATTGGGCAGGATTCCAACGCAGCCTGCGCCGTGCCTTCCCCAAGCTGAACGAACAAATACCGCTGGCGCTGGGAGACGACGAATAGACTAGCTACCCCACTCAAACGGACACTCGTTGACGTGCCAGCGCAGCGCCACGATCGACACAGTGCCGTCTATGTGGATTGAGTCCGCCATAAGCCTTGTCGCTATCGGGAACACGTGCCGGGCCGGGATCGCCCCGCATCCGTCGCAGGTCAGATACCAGTCATCTTCTAATATCCTCTCGCCGTTGAGAACCAAGTCTCTGCCGGCCCGCCGCAATTCGAGTGGCGTCTCCGCGCACGGCTCCGTCTCCAGCCGCAGCATTTCCCAGAACAACAGCCCCAAGCTGTCGTCGCCGCCGGCCTCTCCCGACGCGACGACCTTTTCTGCCGCGATCGATGCAAGGGCCGCGATTTCGCAGGCGTTGGGTTTCTCGTCCTGCGCGCTAGCGCTGGCACCGGTGAACAGCAGGCAAGCGGCAACAACCGCGACGGCATATTTCTGAAGCGTCCGCATCGTCCAGCCTCCCACCGTCTGTTTGGCGATGAGGGAAGCGTGTGCGCTCCCAGGCGCGGAGTCAAACTCCCCAACACCACGACCCTAAACTAGGCAATTCCGATAATCACTATGATGGTTGCGGGGGCCGCCATCCTCGCTGCGTGCGTTCCACAAACCCATGTCGAGGGGCAGCGCATCCGTGCGAGCGCCGAGACCGTCGTCGAGAGAGTCGACGTTACGGGCGGGCTGCACGACCGGGCGCCACGATGGTTCAAGGATTATTGGGCAGAGTACCTCGTCCGCGTCAGAGGGAGCTATGCGGTCATGGCCCTCGATCGCAAGCTGCGCGCCGCGCACTACGTCTATTGCCCTGGTGCCTGTACGAATCTGATCGGAGGGCAGCACCAGTCATGGAAGGACGTGAACTACAAGCACGGGGCGCTCAAGGCATGTCGCGAGACGGTGCGAGAGGAGTTCCCGGCCGAGAAGCCGGCCTGCTCCATCTACGCCGTCCGCGACAAGATCGTCTGGAAGGGGGCGCTGCCCTGGGAGTAGGAGAGGGCCATGACGTCGAAAATCATTCTGCTCGCGACTCTGCTTCTAAGCCTCGGGGCTTGCGTCGGCACCGGCAACGAGGCCGCCGATGCAGTTATCAGGACGATCCCGAGCCTCGTCATTTGGAGCCTGTGACGACGATCCGATCTCACGGCCGCCTTCGGCGCGGAACCCGTTGACGACCCGGCGGTCTTAACGGTATCCGCGGACTCACTGGCTGCGGAGATTCGCAGCGGCTCAGAATTGCCGAGGGCCGGTGTCCAACCACCGGCCCATCGAAGATGCTGGGTTGAACTGAGAGAGGGTCGCTTGACACGGCTGCCCTGAAGCTGAGCGGGATAATATCCGTTCTCGGCAGCCGGTCAAGTGTGCCCTCCTCACCGTCAAATGAAGGAGAAGACGCCATGCCGAATGGGTATTTCAAGCTGCACAAGTCCGAGAAGGACACCAACCAGCCTTACTGGTTCACTCTTCATGCTGGGAACCATGAACAGATCGCCAGGTCCGAAATGTACCCGGACATGGACACGATGAAGGTTGGTCTCAAGAGCGTGCAGAAGAACGGATCGTCCACGGACATCAGGGACGAAACGGGAGAGTAGGCTACCGATATGGGTGGCCAGGGATGGCCCGCTCGATTCGGCGGGTCATCGCCTTGATGCCCTCTGTCGTAGCCCACGGATTTCCTGCCTCGTCACCCGATCCAAGATCCATCTGGTGAGCGATTTCATGGATCAAGCCGCAGTCGCCGAGCACATCCTCGACGCTCGCGACTCCGGACTTGAGCGCCAAGAAGCCCACGAAGCACGCCATGTGCAGTGTCGCCGGGGTAAAGCCTTCTGTCTCGATCAGATCGGCCAGAGACTTCCCATCGGGGCGGCGCCTGGTCGGAACGGGATCACGCTCCTCGCTGACCTCGCCGAGGTTCCTGACCTTCACGATCTCACCGATCGTCTCTGGCGTCGCCCGGATTTGGGTGGAGAAGAAGTGACGCCCCCCTTCCCAATCGAGGACTGAGTAACGCCGAGGAAAATAGAGAGAAAGTTCACTCATGAGCGATCAAGAAACTGTGTCTGCCGTTGACAAGCGCGAGAGCCGCAAGAGCGATGTCCGGATCAATCTGACGTATTTCGCGGCCTCTTTCCTTTTCGGAATTGGGCTGCTTCTGATCGGCTGGTTCATGTACAAGAACGACAACACTAACGCTCTTGCCGTCTTCAGCACGATCCTCCCGACCACCACGTTTATCATCGGCTATTGGTTCGCCAAGCGTTCCGGCGAGCGCAGAGACCCTGAGATGCCGGAGGGGATGAGAGAGTTGCAGCCAACCCCTCCAGCGGTCCCAGACCCGTTACCCGGTGACGGAGGACAACGCGGCGAGCCCGGCGCCCAAAACGATGAACCCGCCCGTTATCAAGGAAACTAGTAGAAGACCATTCATTCTAGACACGGCGAAGCCCTCTCGGCTATAGAAGTCGAGAGGGCGCGTGCCTTCTACGATGTACCGAGCCGGGATTGGGGTCCCGGCTCTTGTTCTTCAGGCTCTACGAACGCGCCCCGGATGACAGCCCGTTGTCGGCGATCAGTTCCCGATAGCGCAGCCGCTTCCCAACTCCGCCATCGGCGACCACACCCATCATGTCGATGGTGTCCCGCTCCCGCATGTTGTGCCGGGCCGCAAACTCTTGGACGTAGCGATCCATGTGCTTCGGCGACAGCTTGTGGAAGGTGCCGACGTGGCCCCGCTTTAGCATCGACCAGAAGCTCTCGATCCCGTTGGTCGATACGCCGTCGTCCCGGACGTACTCGCCAGCGGAGTGGTTCACGCTCTCGCGGTTGGGCAGACCGCCGTAGGCGCGGGCCTCATCGGTGTAGACGGCGGCGTCAGGGGCCGCATGGGCGCCGACGAAGGCCGTCAGGGTCTCTTTGTCCGCCGCCTCTACGGTCTGGGCGCGCACGGCGCCGGTAGCGCGGTCTCGGGCGCCCGCGACGATGGTCTTGCCGTAATCGGGCTTCTGTCGGGCTTCATGGCGCTTCTTGCCGTGCATGTTCTTGAGCTTGCCGCCGACGTACGTCTCATCCGTTTCCACGGGGCCGGAGAACGCCGCCTCGGGCAGTTCGAGAGACTTGCGGATGCGGTGGGCCAAGTGCCAAGCCGTTTTCTGAGTGATATCCAGATCGCGGTGCAGCTTCATGCTGCTCACACCCTTCAGGTTCGTCGCTACCAGATAGACCGCTATGGCCCACGTCTGGTAGCCCAGCTTCGACCCCTCCATGATGTTGCCGGTCTTCAGGGAGAAGCGCGGCTTGCCGTCGCACTCGCGGCAGCGGTGCGTCATGGTCTTGTGCTTGATGCCGCTCTGCACGTTCGTCGTGCCGCAGCGCGGGCAGTACGGACCATCGGGCCACATGCGGCTTTCAAACCATCCCCGCGCGGCCTCATCATCGGGAAACATCTTGATCAGCTTGTCAGGCTGATGCCTTCACGGTGGGCTTTGCCGGGGGCCTTCTTACTCATGTCCGCCTCTCCCTATGGCACTCTACTGTAACCTCGTTGCCGGAAAGAGGCAAGCGAAAATGGCACTTTCGTATATAATCCCCACTTAAGGTGCAATTCAGTTAATTTTCACGCTGCCAGAATTTTTACGAACCGATCTTTCTATTGTTGGTGGTAGGCCTGTAGGGATGTAGGCAAGGCGCGCAGGCGGCTTACACATCAAACGCACAAGTTCATCGCCCAGTTCAGAAACGCCCCGGCTTTGAGTTTTGCCGTTGATCCTGCTGTGCTGCCGTCTGTACCCAATTCGAGAAGTTGTCGTGGCCAGCTTTGATTTGGCACGAGAATTTGGTGCGGCCGGGAGGGCGGTTGGTCAAGCGCGTGGCCTCGTGACGGGGAACTGCGCGATCATACTTCGAATAGGACTCCGTCGAGACGCCGGAGTCCATCGATGCGCGCGCCCTCATCCGCGAGTGTCGGCAAGAGGGGCGGCGCAGCCAACGGTCCCTTCGCCTGGAGCATCCGTTCGCCGGTCCAGAACGGCGCATCCTCTCATCGCATCGGGAACACGCAGGCCACCAGGTAGTGTGGTCGCGCCGGAGGAACGCCCATGCGTCTGCATTGCGCGTCGTCACCCGATCCCAAGGCCTGGTTTGTTCTCCCCGCCCTTCCTGCCTCCGTCGGGCCTCACCAAGAGGTCGCCTTATGGCAAACATCGAGGCCCGGCACCAGTTCCGTACCGCGCAGCGCTCGCATCACTAGGGCTACGAGTATCTGATACACAATGTTGCCCCTCTCGCGCGCGAGGCTCCTTTTAGTCGATATCAGATGGTATTGCAAATGAGTTTTTCCTGTTGTATATCTCGTTCCAGCGTAGGGGGAGGCACCATGGACACGGCGCCAGCCAGATCGGAACTTGATCACCGCCTTCAGCGGGATCGGCGGAACGCCGAGTTTGCGGTTGAGACGGCGAGAGATGCGCTCACACGTATTCGCCCACCCCGAGGGCCAGTAGACAGTCGATTCGGGGTGACCGCACATGACACAAGTAGATTTGAGCACCATGATCGAGCACGATCGGCACTTGAGGCCATCGCGGACGAGCCGTTCCATGTAATGGTCGAGGTCAACACGGAACTTGCCAGTAACGGCAGCGAGTTAGTCGAGAAGGAACAGCTCTGGTATGCGAATACCAATTCGTCGGCCAATGAGGTTCTGACAAATGGCGGTCGGTCCGTCAATGTTTTGGCTTGGACGCATCCAGGCTTGCAAAAGGCCCTATCGATCGATATCGGCGACTTCGAAGACGTAAGTGCTCACGGCTATCGGCTACTCAGCGTTGAGCCACTCGCCAAAGCGCGCTTCGATGCTGTGTTTCCGAGTATCTCGGGTGTTTATCAGCCTGGAGGATCAGTAAGACCGCGCAAACCCACACCACTCAAGGCCGGGTTAAAGGCTGTCAAACTGGAAATGACACGCGATCAGGTTTCAGCGTTCATTTCCAGGATGTCGGGGCTGATGGTCGTGACGGGGGCTCCTGGTTCGGGTAAGACGACAGTCGCTTTCCAGCGTATCCGCTTTTTGTACGATCAGCAAGGCGAGCGTCTGGACGGGGTTGGGCTTGTCAACTACGCGCCGGATCTCACGCGCGTGTTTCTTGCCAATGAGAACTTAGCGGGTCAGGCCAAGAAGTTGCTGGTAGACCAACTCGACATACCCGCCTCTGTCGTCATGCCTGTACATGAGTTCGTCGCGGGTTATCTGGATCAAGTTTGGGTATACAAGCATAACGCGCGGCCGCGTCAAAGAAAGCTACTGCCGTTGGAGACTGCCGCGCGCACTGCGGTTCTTGGCCTTTCAGATCATCTTGATCTCGGCCGTCTGTGGGAAGTATATGAGCGACAGATTGCCGACCGGCTCAGTTCCGCTGCTGACGCTGCGTGGGCTCGCGAGCATGTAGATAAGCACGGGCATTTGAAGGCCTTGGTGCGCAGCATTGCGGTCATCGCCGAGCGCGCCGAGTTCGGGACAAGTCCATTGCAATCCCGATTGTCAATGGACGCCGTTTTTTCCGCTGCGCAGGACGGCTACTCCAAAGCCCGATCTTCGATGTCAGCCGTTTCGCGCACACGTTTCGACGAGCTGTTCCAGCAATGGCTATACGCCGTGTACGACCCCCTGACCGCATTGGCTGCATATTTCGGTAATCGGAAAACCGAGGCGGCGCACAGGATGAGACGCGGGACGGGTGCGCGTGTCGACGAAGCTGCTGTCCTTGGTGGCGCCGTTGACGAATGGAATGAGCGACGATACGGACCCGAAGATCGGTCGTGGCTTGCTTGGCTCTTGCGTTTTGCCCTACCCGTTGCGACAGATCCGCGTCGTAGATTTCGCGAGATACCGTCTGCGATCGCGCCGGTGCTGTCGAACGACCAAAGATGGTCTCATGTTGTAATCGACGAAGCTCAGGATCTCTGCGTAGCCGAGGCTTCGCTGATAGGATCGCTCGTCGACCCTGACGGGGCCTTAACCGTATCCGCCGATTTTCGCCAGATTGTCAGCCCCGTTCACGGTATGCGGTCCTCGGAGGCGCTACACGTCGGCAGATCGTTGCAAAGTCGAGGCACTGACCTGCAGTATCCGTTCGCGAAGAATATGCGTCAAAGCCGACAGATCGGCCAATTCTTGCAGGGTTTCTACGAGGCAGCTTTCAAGGAGCTTCCGGCATTCGACGTCAACGAGACGCTCGAAGACAGAAAGCCGCAGTTGATACTAGCCCCGCCGCATGACCAAGCGCTGCGAATCAAACAGCTTTTTGCTGTGCTTCAGCGCTTGAATGGGATCGACGGTGTCGCCGTCATTCAAATTAATGAGGACGAACAGTCCTTGTCAAGACTTCGATCAGAGTTGGAGAGCCTTGACGTTGCACTCGCTCCAATCTGGTCCTCTTCGGGAGACGGCCTTCTCACCACATCCGTAGAACGGATCAAGGGCCTGGAATTCGATGCATGCATAGTCTTGGGCCTTGAGCATGTTGAGAGCGCCGCACTCAACTTCACCCTTAATCGCGCGTATGTCGGCTTGTCGCGGCCGACCCGACGTCTGGCACTCGTCGCCGAAGAGTTTCCATCGTTGCTTCGCCGAGTGCCCCGCACCCTTTTTGACGTCACGCAGGCCTAAGCGCCGCGAAGGATTACAAGCGTTGGCATCCCCCCGCGAAGTCCTTTTCCCCGCCTTCGAACGTTTCGTGAAGCAGCACCGGCTGCTCGCCGACGCAAAGGGTATCTTGGCGGCTCGGCTGCCCAGGGTTCTGGGCCAGGGAAAGACCCGGGCGGAAGGACTCGATCTGCCTCCAGCGCCGCTTGAGCGACAACAGGAACTGATCACGCTGTCGTTGCCGAAGGAGATCGTCCTAGATCCGGATGTCGTTAATGAGATTGAGGAGGCCAGGAAGGCAGCCGAAACCCATGCCGAACGTATGCGCCATTCAGAAACTCGTAGACGTTTCGCCCTGCAAGCGCTTAACCAGCTCCAAGGCGTACAGTCAGGTAGCAAGGATAACCATTTTTACGCCGGACGACTCGTACTAGTATCCGACGCGGGTGGTCAGAACTGGTCTTGGTCGATGACGCCATACTATCCGCTCGTCGACAAGATTCCTGCAGATATCAACTATGTGGTCCATGCTTATCGAGTCGCTGATCAGGCAGTTGAAAAGTGGACCTTGCCAGTCGACCAGTTTTTAGAGCGCCTGCGTCTTGCGTGGGCCATGGCGCGGCACTTCACGAACAGCGACGACGTCCTAATCACGGACGTCGCCCGAGTCTTCAAGATTGCCATACAAGATCAGAGATTCTGGAGAAAACCGTCGCGTCGGAATTTCGAAGACGTTCCAGAGGCGGTGTTTGCCATTAACCTGATCAATTGGCGACGATACCGCACCGACTCTGAGGAGGGGGAAATGTTCGAGCTCGTTCCAGCCACCCTCAACCAAGCTCACGGATCAAGGTCGCGTCCGTTCTTTGTGCCGGGCAACTTCGAGGGAACGGTGGTGAGACCCATGATCTACTTACGGCGCAAGGTTAACTGACAGGCAGGTGTGATATGGCTGTTTCGATCAGCACGTACGATGCGAAGCGTCTTCTGCGCGGGTTGATGAACGCTCCAATCGCTCCGGGCAAATACTCTCATTTCATTAATGTCGGAACCGATCACATTCTCGATGCTCTCGATCATAACTATTTTCGTGGCGAGCTTGCCGAGGGTCTGGGATGCTTCAAGTATCTCGAAGGCGATTACGGAAGTGGCAAGACCCAGTTCATCCACAGTCTTGCTCAACGCGCAGGCGAACAAGATGTCGTCACCGCAATCGTGACAGTAGGAGCCGAATGTCCGTTCAATTCGCCTGTAGCCATATTCCGGGCGATCATGGAGTCCTTCCAACCGCCTCTCCAAGCGCAGCTGGACGGCAACGACGGAAAGGGCCTTGAAGTCCTCATCGACACATGGATTGATCGACGAATCAGGGAGCTTGGCGCCGAACCCGGCAACGATGTCCCGGAACTAGTACAACGCCAAATCGAGCAGCAGATAGGTGGCCTGTGGCGCGGTGCCCCGGATCCTCAGATGGCTTCGGCACTTGCTGTGTTGAGCCAACGGTTGTTGAAACTGACATGCGGGGCAGTCAATTCGGTTGGCGACAGCGAAATCATTGCCTGGGTACGTGGCGACAACGTTAGATCGGGCGCGCTGAGAAGCGTAGGCCTCTTCGAGCCCGCGCGTGACGATACTGCGTTTCGACGTCTGAAGACTGTGATCGCCTTTCTGCGCACCCGCATGGCCTATAAGGGCTTCCTGATCGCTTTCGACGAAGGAACCCGGACGTCCTCATTCCGACGAGGCTCCGTCAAGCAGAAGCAGGCAATTGAAAATCTGCTGACGATGATAAATCAGAATGCAGAGGGCGAGTTCGGAGGAGTAATGTTTCTCTATGCGGCAACACCGGATTTTCGATCAGAAGTCATCAGCACTTACCGCGCACTACAGGATCGGATCGGTAGTACGGCGTTTTCAAAGGGAAGTCCGATGGTGCCTTTGATCAATTTAGAAGAAGCCAATTCGATAGAAGTGATATACGACATAGGCAAGAAGCTACTTTCTGTGTTTGGCCAGGCACATGACAACCAATGGGATCAAGATACCCAAATGGCAAACATGCAAGCGATTGTTGCCGCCCAAGAGGAGTTGCTGTTTGAAACTCCGAAGCCTAGGTTCTTCGTTTACCAGTATTGTAGGTTTCTTCATCAGCAGCTTGGAGCTGAGAATCATGTCAGCGCGGAGCAGGCCAGCGACTTTGTCAACAACAACGAGCCACCGCTTGAAGGGGTTGATACGTGATAGAGGAAGGCGCGGAAGTCGAGCACTTGGAGTTCGGGGTCGGCCGCATCGTCTCGATTTTCGGGGATATCGCCACCGTCAGTTTTTTTGGCGAGGCGCTCGATGTAGAAATAGGCGAATTGACACCGCGACTAGAGGCTACCGCCAATGCTCTACCACCACAAGGTGCCCAAGCCATTACGGACCTTGCATTTCGTAAGGTATTCGAAGCTATCAATCTTGGTGTGGTTCCCGCCGATTCGCAACGACTTATTGACCTCACGATTGGAGGCGAGAAAATAGCCGGCGAGGTCGCACAACTTCTTCAAGACGCACCCTCCACCGGAATCGGGCGCATATACATGGGGTACTATGGATCGGGCAAGTCCCATCAACTTAGTGTCGTAAAATCTGTGGCGCTGCGCGATGGCTGGGTCACAGCGTCTCTTGAACTTGACCCAAAAGCGGCGGACCCCGCCAAACCTTCGACAGTTTATCAGGCGCTTACAAGCGGACTGGAATTTCCCATTCGAGCGGATGGAGCTCGCAGCTATGATTTCTTTGATCTTGTCAAAGAGATTCGCGATAACTGGGCGGTAGTAAGCACTCTTCCATACTTGAAGCTTTCGCCCTGGTTCAATCAGGGGTTGAGGGCTCTTCTTTATTTGACGCACAGACGAGATGATGCCGATTACGTTTCAGCGGTGAATTGGCTTGCTGGCCAGATGAAGCAGATAGGCACTATCAGGTCTCTGAGCTGGCGCACTGGTTTTAGGGACAAGATCCCGACTATGCCTCAAAACAAGAACACAGGCGTTGTCTATGCCTATAATCTTGTCGTCCTGCATGAGATCATAAAGGCGCTTGGCTATAAGGGTCTTGCCATTATCGTCGATGAGGCCGAGCACGTTAGAACGTACTCAGTGAACAGATACCTCCGGGCGAATAATTTCCTTGACGTCCTAGCACGCTGTGCTCATCTACCCCGGGACGATCTCAAAGATCCCGACGACGATTATGGGCATTTCAATCTTCCACCCTTTTGGAGGGAAGGCCCACACTTCCCGCTGTTCGTAGGCTTGACGGAAGGTGCAGACACTCATGACCTTAAGCGCAAGGTCGTAGAAATGAGTGTCCTGATACATAACGATGAAGATGTCATTCGGCTTTCACCACCGGATGCGCACGCTTACGAGGCCTGGACACTCACATTTCTGAGCAGGTGTGCTGACCGTCTCGGCGCCAAGGTGCAATTGCTTACTGATCAAGAGGTCTGCGCTCGAGTTGCCCGGAGATTGAGGCACAGCTTCGAACAAGCGCCAGCCGATGAGCTTATATTACGGAACTGGACTAAGTTAGCAGGTTTTGCTCCCGCGATATTGCTGAGCCATGAACGAGAATTTGGCGCAGACGAGCTCGTCGAACTGGTTGACGGCGCGGCACGTCAAGTTGGCGGGGAGGTGCTTCCATGGGATGACTGAGACCCGGGCCAAGCTGCGGCGCTTAATGCCAGAGGCATTCCCAGTCTTCTTTGAGGGACGTAAACCTTATGAGGGACAGGCTGCGGCGATGCAAGACATCGTTATGGGGTACAACGTGCTGTTTGCATCGCCAACGGCGTCGGGCAAGACCGAAGCCGCGGTTACGCCTTTGTTTCAGCGCCACGTATCATTTCGTAGACAGTCTATTTCAACTGTGTACGTGGCGCCCACCAAGGCCTTGGTTAACGATTTACACGAAAGACTGGTCGCCGCGCTTGGAACACGGTTTCCGAGCGCCGTCGCTCGATACACCGGAGACCGCCACGAACTCGGTTCGGCAGCCGCTGGCTTTTGCCTTCTGGCGACTCCCGAGGCTCTTGATTCGCTGCAACTGAGGCGGCCCGATGTCCTCGCCGACATTCGTGCCATCGTCGTCGACGAAATCCATCTCTTGCACGGCCAGCCGCGCGGCCAGCAATTGCGTCATGTGATCAATCGGATCCGGCTGGCGTCGAACATGCCGGCCTCATCACGAGACAAATTCCAAGTCGTGGGTATGACGGCGACGCTGGACGACATGGAGACCGTCGGTAGCCTATGGATGGGCGAGGGAGCGAAAGTGCTCGTGCACGGCTCGGCGCGAGAAATCGAAGGCCAGCTCGTCACTCTCCAGAGCGGGTCGGTTCAGAATCCCTACGAGGATCGGGCCAAGGCATTGGCACGATGGATCGATCAGGCCAACATTGAAAAGTTGCTTGTCTTCGCCAATTCCCGCAATGCTGCGCATTCGACGGCGGCACATCTTCATCGAGAACTTAATGGTAAGCGTTGGCCGGTGCACCTTCATTTTGGCGCCCTTGCACAGTCTCATCGCGAAAGAGTTGAAGAAGATATGCGCCGAAACCGATACGGAATTTGCGTGGCGACATCGACCCTGGAGATCGGCATCGACATAGGGGATATCGACGCGATCGTGCTGATCGATCTTCCCGCGACCGTTAGCGCGTTCCTTCAGCGGATTGGACGCGGCAATCGCCGCAGCGGCGTCTCCCGCGTGATCGGCTTTAGTGGCTCCGACGATGAAGAACAACTGTTCCGAGCGCTGCTTGATTGCGCTCGTCGCGGCGAACTCGATGATACCTTCGAGTATGACAGACCCTCGGTTCGGTTTCAGCAAATTGCCAGTCTTTGCTGGCGCGCCACCCGCCAGGAATGTGGATTGACCTTTTCTAGTCTCGCCAAAGAGGCTGGGACAACCAAACACGAGCGCGTTATCAACGACATGATCGACACGGGCTGCCTGAGCAATTCCCAGGGGGCGCTGATTCCGTCGGACGGCCTAATGGATGAAGCGGATGCCGGGCGGATCCATTCTGTCATTGCTGGACAGCCCGGCAATCTGGTTCTTGATTCTAAGACAGGTGATCCCGCGATGCGCGACGCTGCGGACCCGAGTTGGGGCGATGCAGTCTTTGTCGGAGGAACGATGCGCCGACTCATACAGGGAGCTGACGGAACTTCGTTTCTGGGTGACACCGTATCGCGGTCGCGGCCGCTAGCCCGAATTCTCGCGGCCGGGCCGGCGGTCCCGGTCAGCCGCACTGTGATCTGGGGGCTTGCGCGGCAACTAGGCCACGACCCGACGATCTGGCAATTGATGGGCCACGAGCTGAGAACCTGGGGCGGCGCGCGCTTCAACCACCTAATCGGCACGTATCTTGCCCAATCAGCATCTGGTGCGCCGTTCACACCATCCGCCATCGGAGTGAGCGGTTCGGTGTCCTTGAATGAGATTTCGGTTGAAGCGATTCGTGACTGGGCATCCCAAGCCCAACGAGACAATAGTTTGCCACTGGCAATTGCAGAAAAATTTACAAATTCAAGTAGATTTCTGAGCCAACTCTCCAATGGCCTTGCCGCTGAAGAGAAACGCAATTCGGTTCCATGGAGCAGTTTCCATCGTTGGCTTGAGCTGATACGCCGAATCGAACGGGTCTGATAGAGACACTTGAGCCGTAGTGCTTCAGCAATTCTCAAATGGCACCCCTTGAACGGTGAACCAGCCCGAACCCCAAAGCCTGCTCGATTCCGCGCTCGACCGCGGTATCTTGACCGACGAGCTCTGCGGCCAGTCCAGCCTGACGCCGGCGCGGTTTCGCACAGACCCGCCACAAGGCCGGTCACGCCAGGACACTTTCGTTCTTTTGCGCGAAGCCCCATTTGGCTTTGAGCCAACTTAGGCATTGTATGGTGGCTCGGCCCCAAAATGATGTTCTATATACGGATCACGGATCCCTTCCACGAGCGATTTATAGAACACAATCATTCCAAATCGCTTGAAGTCTTCCAGAATGATCCATAAATTAGGCGAGGCACCTCTTCCTGATCTATTTGTGGAGCTAACAGAGCAATGGCGAAGCCCGCACACAGAAGCTATTCCCGCTATGCCCGCGAAGCCGCAGAGCTTCTCGGGCTGATGATCCGTAGCGCGCGCATCGAACGTGACATCACAGTCGCTGATGTGGCCGAACGCGCCGGGATTTCGCGCGGCCTCGTGCACCGCATCGAAAAAGGCGAAATGGGCTCCTCCATCGGCGCGGCCTTCGAGGTGGCCGCCATTGTCGGGCTGCCCCTGTTCCAAGCCGAACCGACAACGCTGACGCGCCATCTGTCGATGGAACGCGACAAGCTCTCCCTGCTGCCGCAATCCGTCCGCACGGGAACGGCGAAGGTGAAAGATGATTTCTGATCGCCCCGACAGGAAAGCGCCGGAGGAAGCTTATGTCTGGATATGGCTGCCCGGCGCGACGGCACCGGTCGTCGCCGGCCGCATCGCGCGTGACGGCGAGCGGCTGATTTTCAACTACGGTCAGAGCTATCTGGACCGGAATGACCGCATCCCGATCTACGAGCCGGAACTGCCGCTGCGCAGCGGAGCAATTGCGCCCGACGCCGGGCTGAGCATGGCCGGATGCCTGCGCGACGCCTCGCCCGATGCGTGGGGCCGTCACGTCATCCTGAACCGGACCTTCGGACGCAAGGGCAAGGATGTCGACACCGCTGCGCTCGACGAGCTGACCTATCTGCTGGAATCCGGCTCCGACCGCATCGGCGCTCTGGACGTCCAGCACTCCCCTTCGGAATACGTGCCGCGCGACGCTCGAGCCGCGACGCTCGAAGAGCTGCTGAACGCCGCCGAGAAAGTCGAGAATGGCGAGCCCCTGACGCCCGATCTCAATCAGGCGCTGTTCCACGGTACGTCGCTCGGCGGCGCGCGCCCGAAGGCGATGATCCAGGAAGGCGACACGAAGATGATCGCCAAGTTCTCGTCTTCGACCGACACCTACAACGTGGTGAAGGCGGAGTATGTCGCGATGCGCCTTGCTGCCTGGACGGGGCTCAACGTCGCTCCCGTGCGTCTTGCGCATGTCGCCGGCAAAGACGTGCTGCTGGTCGAGCGTTTCGACCGCGCAAGGACGAAAGACGGCTGGACGCGCAAGGCGATGGTCTCGGCGCTGACGCTGTTCGGCCTCAACGAAATGATGGCGCGTTACGCCAGCTATGAAGACCTCGCGGAAATCATCCGGCACCGCTTCACCTCGCCGAAGACGACGTTGCACGAGCTTTACGGACGGCTCGTGTTCAACATCCTGTGCGGCAACACCGACGACCACGCCCGCAACCATGCGGGCTTCTGGGACGGCGAACACTTGGCCCTGACGCCTGCCTATGACATTTGCCCGCAACGCCGTTTCGGCAATGTGGCCAGCCAGGCGATGCTGATCGTCGGAAACAATCGGACGAGCACACTTGCGACCTGCCTGGAGGTCGCGCCCAATTTCCAGCTCAGCGAGGAAGCGGCGAAGGATATCATCACCCGGCAGATAGGCACCATTCGGGACGCATGGGACGACATCTGCGAGGAAGCCGCATTGACCGAGGTCGAACGCAACCTGTTCGGCCAGCGCATCTTTCTGAATGACTATATCTTCGAAGGCACGGCGGAGGGCCTTTGGTGATGGAGCCCCTATCGTGGCAGCAGTGGAAGCCAAAACAACGGAGATCGATCATCCCGAATGGACCGAGTACTGAAAGCCCTTCTTCGCGTGCCGCTCCAGCATGTCGATCAGCCCGTCCTGGAACGTCACGACGCAGTGCCATTCGGGCGGGGCATCGTCCCCGCCGAAGGCAGCGAGGCCGAAGAGGGCACCGGGCCGCGGCCGGAATGCCCGCCCTCCGCCGGGCGGGGCGTCGCCGCTCCTGACCTCGCCGACGATCCGATGACGATGTACCTGCGCGACATGTCGGCCACCGCGCTGCTCACCCGCGAGGGGGAGGCGGCACTGGCAAAGCGGATCGAGGCGGGGCGGCGCATGATGCTGGACGGCCTCTGCGCGAGCCTGCCGGCGATTGCGGCGGTGAGCGCATGGCGGGACGCGATCCGCGGGGGCACGCTGGCGCTTCGCCACGTCATCGACGTCGGGGCCACCTACAATGGTGAGTACCAGGCCGGGAACGCCGGCGAGGGGGCCGATGGGGCAGGAGACACCCACTGCATTGACGAGGACGCCGCGCCCCGGCTCGCTGCGATGGAAGAGGCGGTCCTTCCCGCCGTCATGGAGACCCTCGACGGGATCGCGGCGGCCCACGCGAAGTTGCGCCGGCTTCAGGAGAAGCGCATCGAGCTGGCGCGGACAAACCGGACGCAGACGGCCTCGCAGGCACGGAGCCGGCGCGCGCTGGAGCGCGACCTCTCGGCTTCGATGGCGAGCCTGCGCCTGACCGACGTCCGCATCGAGGCGCTGGTCGACGAGATACGCGCTGCGGCCGAGCGCCTGCGGCGCTGCGAGGGCGCGCTCCTCCGCCTGGCCACCGGGTGCGACGTCCCGCACGAGGCGTTCCTGGAGCAGCACGAGGGACGAGAGCTGGAGAGCGGCTGGCTCTCGCGCGTGGGCCGGCTTCGCGGCGAGAGCTGGAAGAGGAAGACCCTGGCCGCGCAGAAGCGCCCCGAGGCGCTGGCGCTGCGCCGGGAGATCCTGGCGCTGGCCCGCGAGACCGCGACGCATCCTGCGGACCTCAGACAGACGGCCGCCCTGGTCCTCGGCGGCGAGCGCGAAGTGCGGCAGGCGACGGAAGAGATGATCGAGGCGAACCTCCGCCTCGTGGTCTCGATCGCCAAGAAATACCAGCACCGGGGTCTTGCACTCCCCGACCTCGTCCAGGAAGGCAACGCCGGCCTGATGCATGCGGTGGGCAAGTTCGACTACCGCCGGGGCTTCAAGTTCTCGACCTACGCCACCTGGTGGATTCGCCAGTCGATCACGAGGGCGGTCAGCGAGACCGGCCCCGCGGTCCGCATCCCCGTACACATGGTGGAGACGGTGGCGAAGGTGAAGCGGGCGTCCTGGCTCGTGGGCCGGGAGCTCGGGCGCGTGCCGGCGCCGGAGGAAATCGCCGAACGCACGGGCATGCCGCTCGACAGGGTGCAGAAGGCGCTGGCTGCGGCAGCGGCAGCGGAGCCGGTCAGCCTCGAGACGCCGCTCGGCGGGGACGACGGGGACCTGCGGCTGGGCGACCTGATCGAGGACGAGGACGCGGTGCAGCCCCTGGATGCTGACATCGGGTCCGACCTGCGCGACACCATGTCGCGGGTGCTCGGCACGCTGACGCCGAGGGACGAGCGGGTGCTGCGCATGCGCTTCGGCATCGGCACGAAGAGCGACCATACGCTGGACGAGGTGGGCCGGCAGTTCTCGGTGACGCGCGAGCGCATCCGCCAGATCGAGACCAGGGCGCTTGGCAAGCTCAAGCGCCCCACGCGCGCGCGCTGCGCAGCTTCCTTGAAGGCCAGGCGCGCCCAGGCGGGTAACGCCGTACCGGGCCAATCGCTCAAGGCCTATCCGCGCCGCCGGCCCGGCGAGGGAAGGGAATGACCTTGCAGTCCCGCACGGCGGCGCTCGCGTCCGCTGCTGCCCCACGCCGCCACGCCGACCATGGCTTCAAGGTCTGAACGAAGGAGGGGATCAGGTCGGGGGCGGTCCGCTCCAACTCGACCATTGCGGCCTCGTCCAGGGCCGAGCGGCAGAGGTCGAGATCGTGCAGCGCACCGATCATCGCAAGCGACGCGGCCGCCTCCCGGTCGAAGCCCTGCCGTACCCGTTCCCAGGCCCCGGACCGCAGCGCCATCGCCCGCACGAAGCCCTCGATCCACAGGCCCCACAGTGGCTCCGTCCCGCCATCCTCGACCTCGAACAGCGGCGTGTAGTCCCCGGGCGACAGGTAGAGGCTGCGCGCCACCCGCTGATAGTGGGCGATCACCGCACGCACTTCCGCCTCCCGCCGCGCACTCCCGAAGCACGCGGCGCCCGCGCCGCCCCAAACTGCTGGCAGCCACTCCGACGGCGCGATCGCCTCCGGGCAGACCGCAACTCCGGCTACGTAACCGTCCGCCTGCCCGATGCTCATCCACGGCCGGTCGGCAGGCACGGCCCCAAGAAGGTCCAGAAGCTCCTCGATCTGATCGAAGCTATGCAGCATCCCTCCGGAGTCCCCGAAAGCCGCCGCGGGACCCTTCCGGCCGCCGGCGCCGCGATCCGCAAGTCCGGAAACCCTCGTGCTGCCCGCCGCCATCGGCGCCCGTGCTCCCCGTCCTGCCGGACACCCGTGCGTCATGCGCATGAGCCCGAGGACACCGTGGCCCTCTCGGGGAAGCGGCTATCCGCCCGATGATACCTGCGGCCGTGCCTTCGCGACAGCCCTCCGCACGCCCTGCCCGTCCCGCCAGCTCGCACGCACCCCGCAATGCTGGCGGCATCGCTGGCCAGCGCGGAGCGGAGCACAGGACTGGTCATGGAATCGCACACCACTTGCCTCATTCTGGAAGTGGGTCCTTCGGACCTTGGTTGGGTCATACAGTTCGCTGACGTTAATCGGCTTGTCACCACGCGCAGCATACTTCAAATACTGAACGGGGTTCAATTCTCACTATACTCATGTGATAACTTTTCCAATAGTTGATTTAGATAACCGGCATTCTCCTCACCAACTATCTCCAGAATTCGACCATCCTCAGATTTCACTGCATCTCTAACCTGAACCAACCGCCTCAAACCCAGATCGGTCAATATTAGATTTACTTGTCGACGATCCTTCACAGCCACCTGCCTGTGTACCAGACCATCAGAAACCATACGATCTACGAGTTTCGTGAGTGTAGGGGGGTTCATGAGCACAAGTCCCGCCAATTCGGTCATTGTGACTGCTGGCATGTCATCCAACGTTTCCATGATACGCCAAGCCTCAATTTGGACATCAAAGATCTTCAGTCGACGCGATAACGAGACCTGGACCTCGCGGTGTGCGGACGCGAGCGCGTGCGAAATGTAGCTGTTCAGCGGATTGGCCTGGTCGAACATTCTGGAGCTCCCTTACCGCCAACGAAATGTATTTGACTTGGAAACCATTTTCAAGTGTAATGTGCGAATGCCGAAGTGCAGCCTGGAGCACGTACACTTTTCCAGCCGCAGTGGGAGACTGGCGCGGCTTCCGCTTGAGTACAAGGGTGGGGTTGACCGACGCTATGCAAAAGGCAAAAACTGTTATTGTATTGCGCTTTTAATACCACTGTGTGGCACTGCGGGTCTTTGGTCCCCATCGTGTATAGCGAGCGCGCAGGTTGCCGTCGAAGAGCTCAATAGCGAAGCAGGCATCAAGGGGAGAAATGTCGAGCTAATTATGATCGACTCAGCTATAGAAGCATCTACCCCGGTAGAAAATATAATAAATGTACTTATCGCGAATCATAAAATAGACGCAATCGTGGGTATGCATATCAGCACAATCCGTCAACGTTTAAGGGAAGTCGTACGCCAACGTGTGCCTTACATTTACACACCGCTGTACGAAGGCGGAGAACAGACGCCGGGAGTATTTTCTATAGGGGAAACGCCTAGTCTTCAACTCGTCCCCGCTATGGACTTTCTGCACAACAGCTATCGCCTCAAGAGATGGGCATTGATCGGCAATGACTATATCTGGCCGCGGGTCTCCCATGTTGTAGCGAAGCGAAAGATAAGGGAGCTGAGTACGTCATTGGTCTATGAGCGGTACTTGCCGTTCGGACTCACTGACATCGAGCAAATTCTGGACGAACTAAATCGTTCACAAGCTGATGGCGTTTTACTCTCGCTCATTGGTCAGGATGCGGTGCTGTTCAACCGTTCATTTGGCGAACTTGCGCTCGACCATAAGATGGTGCGGCTATCGTGCGCAATGGAGGAAAATGAGTTATTGGCGAGCGGTGCCGATGGGCTAAGAAGACTGTTTTCTTCAGCGTCGTATTTTGGTGTGTTGCGGACAGAAGCCAATGCGGCCTTTCGCGAACGTTATTACGGTCTACACGGAGACAGCGCGCCGCTTCTGAATGGCATTGGGCAGTCAATATATGAAGGTGTTCACTTCCTGGCATCCCTGATTGCCGTTCATGGGGATCAATGGAGGAATCTGCATATTCAGGACATGCCCTGTATGTCGTATCCGAGTGCAAGACTGAGACGGCACGGCGGGAGTGGGCAGATCTCGATACCCGTATACTTGGCGCGCGCCGACGGCATTCAATTTGAGGTGATAAAATCTCTCTAGAATAACAGCTTAGTATGTATTAATTGAATTGGAAAGAGTTTTTTGATGACCTGCGCTATGGCGTTACGCTGAGAGCGTCGCGCGCCTGCCCAGTGCGGCGAGGCGCGGTGGATGTGCACAGGACGCAAAGCCAAGGAGGCTGCAAGTCATGTTCGATTCGACTCGGAGAGGTTTTCTCAAGGGCACGGCGGGCACCGCCGCATCGTTGGTGGCGGCCGGTCTCGCGGCATCGCCCAAGGCTTTCGCCGACGACGACGAGATCGTCATCGCCAGCATCTTCGACCAGTCCGGCGGTCTCGACA
>MKWU01002520.1_pt1 | contig 27145 bp, 24 predicted proteins | sample 809101 | NCBI WGS metagenome assembly MKWU01 (sample SAMN05860141, study PRJNA318959) | sponge metagenome | host: Aplysina aerophoba | place: Slovenia: Piran, Adriatic Sea, Gulf of Piran | collected 2013-05-07 | reverse complement strand
GCGATACCTCGGCCCATCAGCCGGTTGAGCAGGTCATCCGCGTTCACGGCATTCAACTCTACACGGCGACGCTTGAAGGCATCTGTGATTGTGGACATGGCTTCCCGCTCCAGTCTGCATCAATTGAAAGAGATTGAGACCTAATGTAACAATATGATAACTGTTTCCCTCGTTTGGATCGGTAAAACCTTGAGCGTCTGGTCTACGCGGTCAACAAAGCGGCGGGCATGACCCCTATCCCGTCTTGACGGCGGTAAGCCTCGGGGCCGGTACTGATCACTGCGGCATCAAGCAGATTGAGCCTGCGCGTAAATGTGGGATGGGGGGTGTTCGGGGGTTCTTGAGTTTGGGTCGAGACCCTGCTGGAATTGGTGATTGTTATAACCCAACAATCTAGGTGGCTGGTGTTTTTCTACCAAAATCGCCAAATTAATGAAGCTAACCCCGGGTCAGGAGGTTGCGTGTCGAGCGAAATCGGCATTTAACACCAGCCACCGAGGGCTTGTAGGCCCCTGAGGCGCATCTCTCAGCCAATGGTGAGACGATAATGGCAGTTGGAAGCAGACAATAATAGCAGTAGCATAGGGACGATAGTTGCACTAGGTAGCGTCCAATGATGACAGCAGGGAGAGTCATGGACATACTGTCGAGGAGGCTCGAACCGAACACACGCCAGGCATTGCGTGATTTCCGAGTCGTGGTGATCACAGGGCCGCGACAAGCGGGCAAGACCACCCTAGTGCGTCATGTGCTGGACGGCGCAGGCACCTTTGCGCGGCTTGACCGTGCCGCGACACTGCAAGCCGCGCTTGGCGACCCGGATGGGTTTGCAGCGTTCGGAGAGACCCCGCGGGCTTTCGACGAAGTGCAACGCGCCGGGGAGCCTCTGATACGGGCGATCAAGATCGCCGTGGATGACGACTCCAGTCGCGGCCAGTTCCTGCTCAATGGGTCGGCAGACATCCTGACCGTTCCGACCATCTCAGAATCTCTTGCCGGGCGGACTGCGTTCTTGGAGTTGTGGCCGTTCACCCAAGGCGAGATGCACCATGCGCCTGACGGATTCATCGAAGCGGCTTTCTCAGACCCTGACCGCCTCATCGAAGGCGGTGCCTCGCCTCTATGCACGGACGATTACCTTGAACGGGCCTGCACAGGTGGCTTTCCCGAGACGATTTCCATGCCGCCGCAGGCCCGCCAGCAATGGTTCAACGACTATCTGCGGACCGTCATCCAGCGCGACATCAAGGATCTATCCGGTGCCCGGCGGACGCAAGACCTGCCCAAACTGCTGAAGTTGCTAGCGGCGTGTACAGCGGGCGAGTTGGTGGTGAAGAATCTGCATGACCACACCGGGTTTGGGAGTCGTCACACCACCGAGGCATACCTCGGGTATTTACAGATGACCTATCTGGTGCTGCATCTGCCCGCCTGGTCGCGGAATCTCACGAGCAAGGCCACCCGCCGACAGAAGGTGCATATCACCGACAGCGGACTCGCTGCCCACATCCTCGGCAAGTCCCCGAAGTCATTGGCGCGTCCTACCGACCCTGCTCGTGGCCAGATCATCGAGTCGTTCGCCGTCAATGAGATGTACCGCCAAGCGTCTTGGCATCGCAGCGCTATCACATTGCATCATTTCCGCGATCGTGGCGGCATAGAGATTGATGTCGTCGCTGAGGCGGCGGACGGACGGCTGGTAGCGGTTGAGATCAAGTCGGGACCTGCGGTCAAGAGATCTGATGCCCGGCACTTGCGCTGGCTTCGCGACAAGGTGCCCGAAGATTTCGTTTGCGGCGTGGTCCTGCACACCGGCGAACGCGCCTACCGGCTCGAAGACCGCATAATGGCCCTGCCGATCTCATGCCTATGGACATCCTCCTGACCCGGTCGCGTCCGTTCATTCGGTCGTGCCTCCGTTGGCACGGCGCGAGCTTGAGGGCCGGGCCTACGCGGTCAGCAGGGCGGCGGGTATGACCCCTATCCCGTCTTGACGGCGGTAAGCCTCGGGGCCGGTACTGATCACTGCGGCATCAAGCAGATTATCGCCGAGCCGATCCGACAGCCAACGCAGATGTCGGACATCATTGTCGTTGACGGCGGCAGTGAGTTTCACTTCCAATGCGACCACTCGGCCGTCACGGCGCTGCACGATCAGGTCGACCTCATGCTCGCCACCACGCGTTCGCAGATGCGACACACGCGCACGGGCGGCTTGCGCGTAGACCCGAACCGAAAGGGTCATCAACGACTCGAACAGCGAGCCCAACAGCGGACCATCGCGGTGTTTGACATGTGGCGTGTCTATGCCGTCGAGCAAGGCTTCGGCCTCAATGCCTAAACTGTTCATCGCCAGAGCAGGATCGGCAAGATGATGCTTCGGTGACGCGGCTAAGCGGCGCAGGCGGCTACGAGTCGGCAACCAAGCCGGAAGTTCTTCAATGATCCACATCTGTTCAAGCACACGCCGGTAGACCGCGACTGTGGCCATCGACGGCGGGTCACCGGCACCCGGCGTGGCCGCGTCGCGTATTGAGGTGTACGCAGCGGTCGTGGCTGTTGCAGCAGAAAACGCTTCCAACCACCGACGCAGAGACGCTCGGTCTCGCACGCCGCTACCGAGTTCGTCGAGGTCGTGCTCAACAACGCGGTCGAGGTAACTGCCGATTTGGCGTTCTCGCAGCGGACGGTCAAGTGCGCGGATGGCAGGAAAACCTGATCGTTCAATGTCCAGCACGTAATCGGAAAGTTGCATGGTCGAGGCACCGGCCAACGGGGGACGACTGCCGCTTAGCAAATCGGCCAAACTGACCGAGGGCTCTACGAGACCCCTTTCCGACAGCGACAGCGGATGCATGCGCAGCGTTACGAAGCGACCAGCGCCTGAATGAGTTGGTCGTGTCGCCGGAGCGGCTGAACCAGTGAGCAGGAATTGCGCCGTGTGGGGGTCTGCGTCTACCTGACGCCGAATCAGATCCCACGATGCGGGGAATCGCTGCCATTCGTCGATCAGGATGGGTGGGTCGCCAGCAAGCAGGCGTGTGGGGTCGCCGCGCACTATCGCCAACCGCCCGCTGTCGTCTAGCCGATGAACTGTGCGGGCACGCCGCAGTGCGGTCTCGGTCTTGCCTACTGCGCGCGGCCCCTCAATGGAAATGGCGGGCAGACCAGCAGTGAGCGTGTCCAACTCAGTATCCACGATCCGAGGCAGATATTGTTTCACACAAGCAAGTATAGTAACCCAACGATGATAAATGAGCGAATCGGACGGTTATAAATGAGCGAATCGGACGGCGAGAAATAAGCGAATCGGACGGCGAGAAATGAGCGAATCGGACGGCGGCAAAGCGGGTTTAGCCGCTTAGACGAAAATAACGGAATGCATAGCGTCACCGCGCAGTAGAATACTCATGAGATGATGGCGAAACGAAAACGCCGTAACCTGCGCCCAGCCCGCACGGAACGGCAATACCCACCAGTCGAAGCAGGATTATTGAGCCCCACCCGACGAGTGCCTGCAACCATCGCGCGGCCGCCTTACGCGCAAAGCGGTCAACCACCACCCTCCACATCAGCCTTAGTGCGCACCCCAACCGAACTTGCGGCTATGCGCCGCACCGGTGCCGCCGCTGCGGGCATCTTGATGCAAGCAGGAACGCTGGCCAAACCCGGCGTGACCACAGACGCAATCGACCGACTAGTACACGAACTAGCTATCGAAGCAGGCAGTTACCCGAGCCCGCTCAACTACCGAGGCTTTCCGAAATCGGTTTGCACATCCGTCAACGAAGTGATCTGCCACGGCATCCCCGATAGCCGCCCCTTGCGAGACGGTGACATCATCAATATTGATGTGACCATCTACCGTGAAGGCGTACACGGCGACACCTCCGCCACTTTTCTGGTAGGTGACGTTGACCCCGAATCGGTCGAGTTGGTCAAAGTCACCCTCGAATCGCTTGACCTGGCGATCGCTGCGCTACGCCCCCCTGCGATGGTGCGTGACATTGGCCGTGCCATCGAAGCGCACGCACAGAAATATCGTTTAGGCGTGGTGCGCGAGTTTATCGGCCACGGCGTGGGCACCGAATTTCACTCGAACCTGCAAATCCCGCACTGCTACGACCGAAGGCTCAGCATTCCAATAGAGCAAGGCACTACTTTCACTGTTGAACCGATGCTGACCCTAGGCTCACCCCAACCAGCGGTATGGGATGACGACTGGACTGCGGTAACCATAGATGGCAGCCGCAGTGCCCAATTTGAGCACACACTAGTATTGGGCGAGAATGGTGCGGAACCTCTGACGGTGACCGAAACCGGCGAATGCGCTCACGAAATGGTTCGTGCCACGATCAAAGACTTAGGGTACACGATCCAAGACTTAGGGTACACGATCAAGGACTTAGGGTTTTCGACGGATTAGCTGCGCGGCACAAGGTTAGGAGAACGTTGTGGAGTTGGCGCGTGGTAGTTCGATCCAAGTCTGGCCCGGCAAGATCAAGACCGTCCCGCCTGCACTGTCGGTGTAGGTGGTGATCTCGCTGGCGCTTTGGCGAGCCCAAGTTCCTTGTATCACCTGCCCGTCGGTGAAAATCAAAGCCTCCCCCGACCCAACCGACACCGCTTCAGGCGAACGAGAATCGGCAGCGGAACGGACATAGTTGGTGACCCGCACGATCACAGTAGTTGGGCTGACACGCACCCCAGCACTATCGGTCATAGCGCTACCGTCTTGGGTTCTGTCCCAACTTGATCCATTCCAACGATACTGAACCGAAGAATTGCCATAATTGATGTTGACCGTACTAACCGGCACGGCGCTCGGGATAACAGCGGTATCTGGTTCCCGAAACATAAACATGGCACTCGGTTGGCCAACCCCCGCAAAGCCACTCCCCACCGACCACAAGTTAGCGCTGTTGGTGAAGAGATTATGTGGCGCACGGCGGTTGGAACTACGGTAATAAAGGTTGCTTGCCGCACCCACCCCAATGTTCACCAATGTGGAGCGTGCTAGGGCTGCGAGCGTGCCTCGGTTGCCGCCAGAGTTCGCGAAGAGCGGCCCATTCAGTGGCGCAAGCAGGTCTAGGTCGCTCGTGCGCATCGAACGAACTGGGCCGACCGCCGAGGGTGTCTTGGAGTGGAAGACGGCTGCAAGACGGGTGAGCCTGCCCTCGACTTCCTCAACAAACACAATGTCTGCTTGGTTGATCCCTGCCTGGGGACGAGCGGGTCGAGCGTTGTCGATCTTCACGACTAGAGCGGGCCGAGAGACCGCTTGGTCGATTTCCAATCCGGTGAGGATTGCTGTTATCCGCCGTGCCTTGATTTCCGCGATTTGCAGGTTGATGTTTTCGATGCTGGCGCGTGTGTTTTGCAATTCGGTTCGGGCGCTGGCAAGCTCCTCGCTCAAGGCGCTCTTGTCGGTTTGGAGTTGTTGGAGTTGGATTTGTGAAGCAGTCACGAGCTTGTGTGTTTCGTTGATTTGGCTGCCGAGTTCTCGGAGTTGTGCGTTGAGATCCGTTAAGCGTTGGTTGGCAGCGGTGATCACCGAATCATAAAGCACACGCCGGTTTGCTCCGGCGTTGCCGAGATTGTCTAGGGAACGAATTTCGTCTATCAAAGCGTTTTGTTGCGGGTCACCTTTTTTGAAACTCGAGATCGCTATCTCAAGGCGGGTAGTTTCGGGCGCACGCCGGTCGTCCACAGTTTTTTCGTATTGGTCTGCCAAAAGTTCTTGTTGCGTCTTGTAAACAACGTGGGACTCGGTGTTAGCGACGAGTTCGCGGTCTAGTGCAGTTAGGTCTGTTTCTTTACTGGCGATCAACGCGGTTAGTTGGTCACGCCGTTGCTGCTGTTCACGTAACTTGGTTTCCTCAGCGCGCAGCAGTTGCTGGGTGCTTTGGCTCAGCGCAGGATTTGCCAAGAGCGACCCTAGCAAACAGCAAACGATGATTAATGAGAGTGTTCGAGCGGATTTTGCCATTATGCCGTTGTGCTATTTTGCCATTGTGTCATTGTGTCGTAGTGTCATTGTGTCGTAGTGCCGTAGCTGCAAGAGGGGAGAACACCCACTCAATAACGCATCCTAGCCGCCATTTGAGACACTCAAGTTGCTCTTGGGGGCCACCGATTGAGGCGCGCCCGAAACGCCAGTTTTGAGTAGCGACTCGACCTCCGCAGGTCTGGGCAAAGAGGGTTGAGCGCCTGAGCGCAAGGTGGTTGCGGCACCCACTCGCACAGCCCAACGAACCGCATCAACGATTTTTTCTTGGCGCACCAAAGCATCAGCGAGAGCCGCGCAAAACGAATCACCAGCGGCCGTGGTGTCAAGCGGCGTAACTCGCGGAGCCTCAACATGGGTGACCAAGCCTTCATCCACAACCAAAGCCCCGAGAGCGCCAAGCGTTACTACCACAACACCAACCGGTAACTGTGCCGCGAGTTGTGCAGCGATTCGGACATCAACTGGCCCCTCGTAACCGGTCAGCGAAGCCAACTCACTCTGGTTCGGTACTAGCACATCAACTTTCGCCAACAAATCCTCAGGAAGCGGCAACACCGGTGCTGGCGCTGGGTTCAGCACCACGATACCCCGAGCGTACTCAACCGCAGCCGCCACGGCCTCGATTGGCACCTCCAACTGCACAAGCGTTACCGCCGCGCAGCTCAATACGGTTTGAGCCGCTTCCACATCAGCCGCCGACACCCGGCCGTTGGCACCCGGGCTCACCACAATCGCGTTGTCTCCATCGGCTGCCACGGCTATCAAGGCAACACCATTGGGCACGTCTGGGGTGGTGCTGAGATAGGTGGTGTCTACGTGGTCGTGGTGCAGAGCGCGGCGTAGCAGTTCGCCGCCGGAGTCATCTCCGACCCGACCAATCATGGCCACCGAACGACCCAAACGTGCCGCCGCCACCGCCTGGTTAGCACCCTTACCACCAGCAATACGAGCCAAATCGCCGCCGAGGACCGTCTCCCCAACCAACGCAATACGTGGCACTTCCACCACTAAATCCAGGTTGGCACTACCCACCACAGCTATCTCGGCAACGAATCGCTGCATAACGACAAAAAGTTTCTAACCGAGAGTTTCTAACCGAGAGTTTCTAACCGCAATAAACTAGCGCGGTCACCTACTTCACCACACCCTCTTCGATTTCATGGAGACGTTTCACCGCGCCAATCAAAACCTTGCGCGCCACCAGCGCGCTCTCGTCAAGCAATGCAGTGAACTCCCGGCGATTGAGAACTTCGATAGACATATCGGTGTCGGCGGTGACCGTGGCAGTGCGTGGCACACCAGCAATAATCGCCAATTCCCCGAAGAAGTCTCCAGGCCCGAAGCTAGCAAGCACTCGGCCATTACGCCTCACCGTGGCCTCCCCGTCTTCAATAATCATGAATTCACGGCCCGGTTGACCTTGAACCGTTAGATTACGGCCAGCTTTCACGTCTACCGTGGTCATGAAAGAGGCCACCTTTTTGAGTTCCCGTTTCGATAGCTCCGAAAAAAGTTCAATCTCAGCTAATTGCTCAATGAGCGCCATAATGTTTCACCTCCCGACAGACTAGCTGCCTGCCTCATCTTGGTCTAGCAGATCACAGCGACAGCGGCCAGAAATTTGATATCTCCTCGTGGTTAACGAAGATGCGTTACCAAACTGGCGCGAACGTCAAGATTGGTAGTACCGTAAAGGCCAATCGCTATGACTGGACTATACCTCTTCTTACTCGCCGCTGGTGCACCGCTACTCCTTTGGATGGTGTTCGCTGGAGATGCGGATGCTGACGGGCCAATGTCGGTTATTCCGTTGTCGTCTTTGGCTTTCGTGGCCGCCTCTTTCGGATTTGTGGGCCTAGTGGGTGGTGCTGTCGGTGCCACCGCCTGGAGCGTGTTTGTTACCGCACTGTTAGTGGCTCTAGTCTCAGGGCTAATGAGCACCCAAGCTTTCAAATGGATCCGCTCCAACTCGAACTCCAGTGAAGTCATGAACGCCGAACTTGAAGGTTCCATGGCACAGGTGATCCTCGAAATCAGTGAAGCGAACCGCGGCAAAATCGTTGTTGAGCTCGCCGGGGCACGAGAACAGATGACCGCATCTCCAGTAGACGGTTCAACCATCAAAGCAAACGAGCGGGTGGTGATCGTCAAGATAGAAGGTGGGGTAGCGCTGGTTGCGCCACTAGGGCCCGACCTAAAACTCGAATGAACTCGGCAACAGGCATCGCGAGCGAACTAACAGCGAGAGAACTAACAGCGAGAGAACTAACAGATCGAAAATGTTGGCCACCTCGGCCAACCAAAACAGCGCTTCGGCGCAGGAGGTAAAGCAATGGCCGTTCTACTAGTGGCTGGATTGACCATCGGTTTCGTGGTGATCTTTTTGATAATAATCCTCAATTCGTTGATTATCATTTGTCCGCCCAATCGGGTTGCGGTGATCTCTGGACGTAGCCGTCAACTATCTGACGGTCGGACCGTTGGCTATCGCATTCTCAAAGGTGGTCGCACCGTGCGTATCCCGATTATTGAGAAAGTATCTTGGCTCGACCTCAACACAATTCCGCTGGAAGTGTCGGTTACCAACGCCTACTCACGAGGAACCATCCCCTTGAATGTGCAGGGAATCGCCAACGTGAAAGTCTCTTCCAAAGAGGGCGTGCTGGAAAACGCCGCTGAACGCTTCCTCAACGTACCTAACCAGAACATCGGTCAGATAGCCAAAGAAACCCTTGAAGCCAACCTGCGTGGTGTGCTCGCCACGCTTTCCCCAGAAGAAGTCAACGAGGATCGCTTGAAGTTCTCCCAGCAACTAATCAACGAAGCAGACGACGACATCAAAACCTTGGGGCTTGACCTTGATGTGATGAAAATCCAAAACGTAACCGACGACAACCTCTACCTTGAATCGGTAGGCCGCAAACTGACAGCCGATGTCGTCAAACAGGCACGGGTCGCCGAAGCCAACCGCGAATCCGAATCCGAACAGGCCGAAGCCAAAGCTCGAGAACTAGCCCAAATCGCCCAAGCCCAAGCCGACCGCAACATTGTTGAGGAACAAAACAACCTTCGCGTACGCACCGCAGAACTAGATGCCATCGCGCGAGCCAAAGAAGAAGAAGCGTCGGTTGCGGGCGACATTGCTCGAGCAACAGCCGAACAGAAACTAGAACAGCAGCGCATAGAACTGGAACGGCGGCGCCTTGAAGCGGATGTGGTCACCCCAGCGCGAGCCAACCTCGAAGCGAAACAACTCGAAGCCCAAGCGCAAGCCGCCAAAATCGTCGAAGATGGTAAAGCTCAAGTTGACGTGTTCCGCCGTCTAACCGATCAGTATCAACTCGCCGGTGACGACGGTCAAAGGATCTTCGTGCTCAACATGTTGCCCGACTTGGTAGACAAAATCGTTTCCACGGTCAGCAATGTTTCAATTGATCGAGTGGCTGTGGTAGACGGCGGGAACAACCACAACGGCGGTGGCATCGGTGCTTTGGTTGCGCAACTGCCCGCTGCTGTGGTGAGCTTAAGCGAGCAGATTGAAGCGGCCACTGGTATTGATATTCTGCAAAGTATGCGCCCCGATGACATTAACAGTGGCGCGCAGCATGGCCAAGATACGCAAGACACGGCTAGCGGAGATACCGTTTCGCAGCTTCCAGCGCCTCCGTCAGCGGGCTAAGTTCCTCAAACGGCCGAGGTCGAAAATCGCAATTTGGCCCCGTTTGAGTGCGAGTACTCCCGCGGATTCGGCGCGCCTCAAAGCACGATTGACTGATTGGCGGCTGGACCCTGCCATGGCAGCGATGTCTTGTTGGCGAACCTTGATCACTAGAGGACAAATGCCTCGGTCGAACATTGCGGCTAGCCGCAGCAGCACCCGCCAGACGCGAATTTCGACCGAGGCGAACAACATATCCACGTGTTGTTCGGTGGATTGCTCCAACTTTGTTGCTAGCGCCTTGAGAAACAAGCGATCCACGTTCGGATCTTGGCTGCGGAGTGCCCCGAGTGACTTCTCAGATATTGCTAAAGTCTCGGTTGGTTCCAGAGCGGTGACGCGAGCCGTTCGCCGTCCATCTCCAACTATCGCTATTTCACCGATGATTTCACCCGGCCAGCGTATTGACAACGCAGCCACATCCCCGAAGGCCACAAAAACTTCAACCAATACACTGCCTTTGTCAATGAGATGCAAAGTGTCGCCGAGTTCGCCTTGTTGAAAGATAACTTCCTTGTTCCGGTAACGGTGCCGTTGCATCTGTTTGCGCCAGTTGACCGCTGCCGACCCAAGTTGTTCCGTCAAGTTAGCTCGCATCAACAAACCGTGAACGCTCCGCGGCTACTTGTGTTCGGAAGTGGAGGGGATATGCAGACCAAGACCACAAACTTTATCCAGAAATGCTAAAACTATAGTTTGGTCAACGAGCCACGTTCGACTATTGGGAAGGAAGAGAGGAGTGCAGACATGAAATCGCCAGTTTACTGTCGGGCGGTCGCGCCTAGCGCATCCGTGCTGCTTGCATTGTGTTTGGTTGCCGCTGCTTGCGGTGGCGACAGCGGCAGCAATCGCGTCAATAACAATGACACTGAGGTCGCGGTCGAGGAAAGCGACACCAACAATACCACTAGCAACGAAGCTGAAACGGTTGCGCCCACTAGCAGTGCGCCACCGTTGGAAGGGGCAGAGGAAGGCACCGTTTGTATTGGCGCAGCTTGTGAGGAGCCATCAACTGATGCTGAAATCGCACCTGAACCAGTGCGCGGCGGCACTTTGCGCATCGCCGTGGAGGCCGAAGCGGACGGCCTCAATCCGGCGACCAACAACTTTGCGGTTTCGGCATACTCCATCGGTTATTCGATTTTTGATCCATTGTTCGGAATCGACAGCGAAGGCAATTGGTTTCCATTCCTCGCCGAATCGGCGATACCCGTCAACGATGGAATATCTTGGCAGGTGCAAGTCCGAGAGGGCATTACTTTCCATGACGGAACCCCACTTGATGCCGATGCGCTAATCGCCAACTTCGAGGCGATGATCGGTGACCCCATAGTGTCCTTAGCTCTCGCACCGAACTTCCCGCAAGAAAACCGCTACGAAAAGATTGACGACCGCACCGTGCAATACAACCTAATTCGTGCCAACGCGCATTTTCCGGTCAACTTCACGAGCCAGTTAGGCATGATTGCGTCTCCGGCTTGGCTTGAAGCAGCCGCCGTAGATCAAAACCTCAACCAGCACCCTGTTGGTACCGGGCCGTTCGTGCTTGACAACCGCACGCAAGACGTCTCTACAAGGGTCGTCAAGAATCCGAACTATTGGCGTGGCAGCGAAGACGTTTATCTTGACGCAATCGAGTTTTTTATTACTACTGACCCGGCTTTGGCTGCTGAACAGCTAGTTGCCGGCGACCTTGATTTGGTGGTCACCTCAAACGCTGATGCGGCTCTGATCATTGGTGGATCCGATGATGCAACCGCAGTGCAGAACGTCTACTCCGAAGAGAACTTTGTGATGTTGAACTCGCAAAAGGCACCGATGGACGATATCCGTGTTCGCCAAGCTATTACTTTTGCCACGGATCGTGAAGGTTACCGAGATTTGATCACACAGGGTACTGAACCGTTAGCAGACTCGATGTATCACCCGGATCTTATTTGGAATAATCCTGATGTCGTCCAAGAAGCCAACATGCCCGAACGTGCAGCACCCCTTGTGGATGCGTATTGTGCGGAATTCGCGCAGAACTGTAGTGACGGCAAGGTCAAGATTGAGTTGCAGTTTTCGGGTCCATCAACGCTACAAACACGTATTATGGATGTACTTAGCGCTGGTTGGGAAGCGTATTTTGAGATCGAACGTCAGCAACTTCCTCAAGATCAACATATTGTTGAGACTGCGCTCGGTCAGTTTCAGGTGCTTACTTGGCGGCAGTTTGGTGAGGCTGACCCAGATAATGAGGTCATTTGGCTTGAGTGTGCAACCGCAACGGGTTTGATTGCGTTGAATTGGGTTCGCTTATGCGATCCTGAGCGTGATGCACTATTGTTTGAAGCGCGGGCGACCGACGATTTAGATCGTCGGGTGGAGATAATGCAGCAGGTTCAAGCTGAGGTCAACGCGGCTTACACCTACATTTTCTTGACCCACTCGAACTGGACGGTTGGGTTCCGCAATTCCGTCAAGAACGTCTGCGGTCAAACCGGGCCTGTCGACAAAACGTTACTTTGCAATACGCAAGGACGTGGGTTTTACCACAACGTTTGGATAGACGAAGGTTAGGTGCTGCGGCACGAGTTAGCATCGACGCAACTTGATCAGGCTCGAAATGGCGCAGTTCGCTTTACGCAGAGTCCTGCAACTCATACTTGTGTTTTTCGTGGTGACCTTCGTGGCTTTCGCATCACTGAAGCTAGTGGGCGATCCTTTGTTCAATCTTGTTGGTGTGATCTCTGGTATCACTGAAGAACAATGCGAAGCGGTTGCTCGCGGTGAACTTGAAGACACGTTCACCTCTGGAGGCAACATTGGTGATTGCGCCCTGATTCAACGAGCCAAAGCAGAAAACCATCTCGATAAAGGCGTGCCACAACGTTATGGCATTTGGGTGATCAACATGTTTAGAGGAGATTTCGGCACCTCTTTTGTGAATGGTGACGAGATTTCCGACATCATTGCTGATCGATTGCCGGTGAGCGTGCGCTTAATTGTGTTGGCGCAGCTAATCGCTTTAGGTATCGCAGTTCCTTGGGGGGTTGCTGCCGCATACAGAGCAAATCGCGGTTTCGACAAGGTGTCGACAGTGGGTTCGTTCGCTTTGTTGTCAGTTCCAAATTTTGCGTTAGGTGTGATACTGCTGTATTTCTTTTCGTTACGCTGGCAAATATTCCCGTCGAGGTACGAAAACCACGGTTGGTGGTCGGAATTCAAGGCTTTGATCTTGCCAGCCGCCACGTTGGCGCTCGGGTTGGCCGCTACCTATCAACGGTTGCTACGCACAGATCTCATAACCACATTGCAAGAAGATTTCGTGCATATGGCGCGTGCCAAAGGTTTGTCCGACCGCCACATCATGTATCGACACGCGCTGCGACCATCGCTGTTTTCAGTCGTCACAGTTTTCGGAGTCAACACCGGTGCATTGATCGGTGGGGCATTAGTGGTTGAACAAATTTATTCAATCCCCGGTGTCGGCACCGAGTTGGTTGAGGCGGTGTTGCGCAATGACCCGCCAGTAGTTGTGGCTCTCATCGCGGTGGTGGCGGTTGGTTTCGTGTTGGTCAACTTTTTGGTTGATCTTGTTTACGCTTACCTTGATCCTCGAGTGAGGTCTGCATGAATGTGGTGCTAGATGAAGCCGAAGCCAAGAAACTGGGTTGCATATTTTGGTTGGCGGTCGGCTGGTTGGGTGTGCTCGTGGCAACCACCTCTTTTGCGCCGCTACTTCCCATTGAAGACCCGTCGGCAATAGCAACCGGGCCCGCCCGCAGCGGGCCGTCGCTAGACAATTGGTTCGGCACCGATGCGTTAGGGCGCGATGTGTTTGCACGTACCGTGTATGGGGCGCGCGTGTCTCTCGTTGTCGGCTTTGTTGCGATTGCTTTCGGAATGGTGGTAGGTGGAACCTTGGGAATAATCGCTGGCTACTTCAAAGGCTCGATTGATCTGATCGTCAACTTTGCGTTTTTTGCGTTGCTGTCGTTTCCGGGATTGGTGCTTGCGTTGTTGATCACGAGCACTTTTGACCGCAGTTTGCGGACAGTGAGCCTCACCTTGGCGGTGTTGGCGGTCGCTCCGATTGGTCGACTAGCGAGAGCGACTACCTTGCTGTATGGGGAACGCGAGTTCGTGCAAGCCGCCCGAGTGCTGGGAGCTAGACACTTCAGGATCATTACCAGAGAACTCCTGCCGGTGGTGATGATCCCTATGGCGGCTTTGGCACTCTTGGGTATGGGTGTGGCGATCGTGGCCGAAGGCGGCCTAGCATTTCTGCAACTTTCGGTGGAAGAGATTAGTTGGGGTGTGATCATCAATGATGGCCGCGGTATCCGTGACCTGCAAGAGAACCCACACGTGGCGCTGATGCCCATAGCGGCGATGTTCATAACTATTCTGTCGCTCAATTTCGCTGGCGACCGCTTGCGAGATTATTTTGATGTGCGTGAAACAGCGTTTTAGGAGACGGTAGCGCAAATGCCTGATAATTCTCATTCAGTGAAGCAGTTGTCTGTGCAGAACTTGTCGGTTCGATTTCCCACTGTTCGAGGCACGGTTTGCGCGGTTAACGGTGTGTCGTTTGAGTTGAGTCAGGGTGCCTCGCTTGGAATTGTTGGCGAATCAGGGTCAGGTAAGTCGGTTACCGCCAGAACTTTGATGAACTTGTTGCCTCGCAGTGCCGAAGTAAGTGGTGGTGTCGAATTTGAAGGTGCCGATGTGCGGCGGCTTGCTCGAGAGCGTGTCAAACATTTTTGGGGAGTCAAAATGGCCATGATCTTTCAAGACCCAATGACATCTCTCAATCCCGTCAAAAAATGCGGCACACAAATCTCTGAAACCTTGCGTTACCACCTCAAGCGAGACCGCAAAACCGCGCGCCACGAAGGTATTGACCTACTCAACTTAGTGGGCATACCTGAACCCAAGAAACGCTTCGATCAGTACCCGCATGAGTTATCTGGAGGCTTGCGCCAACGGGTGGTTATTGCCATGGCTCTAGCCTGCGACCCGTCTCTGCTCATTGCTGATGAACCAACCACCGCTGTAGATGTGACGGTGCAGAAACATCTGCTCGACTTGCTTGATCGGCTTCGCAAGGAACGGGGCATGTCGCTAATCCTGATTACGCATGACTTAGGCGTAGCACGCCGGCGCTGTGACGAAATCGCAGTCATGTACGCCGGTAGGATTGTTGAGCGGGGCAAACCAGAAGACCTCTTCGAAGACCCCCGACACCCGTATACCGATGCTTTATTGCGGTCGATGCCGCGGCTCAACACGCCTATCCACTCACGGCTTGAAGCTATCGGTGGGCCACCCCCAGAATTAATCAATCCAACCGAACAATGTTCATTTGCGCCACGCTGTACTTTGGCACAGGCTGATTGTCTGCAATCGGTGCCCCAGCTAAGCGGAGTTATCGGAATGCGAGAGATCGCCTGCTTTTATCCGGCCAACACCAAACGCGGCCGGCGAGCGTTAGCCAAAAACCGAGCGCGAGGCAAAACCGCAGCAGGTTTGCAAATGTCTGCACGTAGGCACACGAGCGGTTGATTGATGGCCGGATCAGGTGACGGTTCGCTCCGCAGTGAGGGAGACATGTTGTTGACCGTGCGCCATCTGAGCGTTGAATTCCCTGTGGGACGAAAGCGTCTGCTGTATGCGCTGAGTGGTGTGTCTTTTGATGTAGCAGAAGGTGAGACCTTAGGCATTGTGGGGGAGTCGGGTTGCGGCAAATCCACGCTGGCAAAATCGATTATTCGTTTGAACCAAATCAAGAGTGGCTCGATCGAATACCAAGGTCGCAATCTCGCAACTCTCAGAGGAGATGAGTTGCGGCGCGTCCGCCCCGACCTGCAAATGATCTTTCAAGACCCGATTTCCTCACTAAATCCACGGCGCAAGATACGTAACGTGATTGCTGAAGGTCTCGCAATCTGGGGGGATCGGCAAGGCGTCTGGGCTCGAAACCATGTTGAAGAACTCATGGTGTCTGTAGGCATTGATCCTAAGTTAGGTGATCGGCGAGCCCATCAATTCTCTGGGGGACAATGCCAACGCATCGGTATCGCACGCGCATTGTTGCTCGACCCGAAAGTGTTGATTTGTGATGAACCAGTATCGGCACTAGATGTTTCGGTACAAGCACAAGTCCTCAATTTATTAGAAGACATGAAAATACGTTATGGATTAACACTATTGTTCATTAGTCACGATTTGTGCGTGGTACGCAATATTGCTGATCGGATAATGGTGATGTATTTGGGTAAAGTTTGCGAAATTGGCGACGCTAAGGCAATATTTGAACACCCAAAGCACCCATATACGCGTGCGTTGCTTGCCGCTATACCTGAACCAGCGCCAACAGTTGAGGTTGCTGAAGGTGACATATCTGGCGAATTGCCATCGCCGATTGACCCGCCTCAGGGATGCCGTTTCAACACTCGTTGCCCACGCGCCACGGAGATTTGTTTTATTGAGGAGCCACTAATCACTCAACTTGGAGACCAAGACCACTATCTAGCATGCCATAATCCCGTGATTAGCTAAACATCGTTTGACTAATTGAATACCCAAACTGTGTCTGATGAGGTGATAGAAGCTGCACTGTCAACCCTGATGGTTCGGTGTTCATTATTGAGCTTGATGAGGTGCGCCACCACCGAGCGCGCTGCGAGTGGATGCAAACCAACACGCACGTTCGCATAAAGAACCTCAACGATCTGATTGGCGGAAGCTGGGCCGAGATGCAACTGCTCCAAGATTTGCGCCTCGCGTTTGAGGCGATGTTCAAGTAAGGCCGACACGTAGGGCCGAGGGTTGTTGATCGGGGCACCATGAGTTGGATACAGCCACTCGTCACGCCGATCGAGCAGCAACTGCAGCGACCGCAAATAGTCGCCAGCATCGCCATCAGGTGGTGGAATGATAGTTGTTGACCAGCCCATCACGTGGTCTCCAGTCAGAACTGCGTTCTCTTCGGCTAAAGCAAAACACAGGTGGTTGGAGATGTGACCGGGTGTGTGTAGGGCCTGCACCGTCCAACCCGGCCCGGTAACCATATCGCCGTGTTTGAGCCGTTGGTCGGGGTTGAAATCTATGTCAGGCCCGTGCGCCACAGCCTCCTTTGCACCTGCCTTCTTTGCACCTGCCTCGCTGTCCGCATCGTCGCTAGCTTTGTTGTTCGCGCCCGCATCCTCCTCTTCGCTGATAGCGTTCCGAGGATGAGGGCCAAAACCTAGCACCGGGGCAGCGAAAGCATCGCTTAAAGCGGCCGCAGCAGGCGAATGATCACCGTGAGTATGGGTGACCAAAATGGCAGACACGGTTTCAGAATCAAGTGCTCGCACTAGGGCATCAATATGCTCCAGATCGCGGGGCCCGGGGTCAACAACGGCTACTTCACCGTGGCCAATCACGTAAGTTCCCGTTCCATAAAAAGTGAACGGAGACGGGTTTTTGCAGACCATCCGCCTTAACAGAGGAGAAACCTGAACCATCTCCCCATAACGGGGATCGAAATCGGTGTTGAACTCGAGGGCCATTACCACCGCGATGCTACTAGCAAAGCGCGCTAGCTAGACAACCGCAAGGTCACTTAGGTTGCACGTTTCGGTGGCACGTTTAGGTGGCACATTCTGAAGCACCAACCGCTACCTCGTAGGGCCCCGCCTCGTCATAGTCCGAATAAAACTCTGGGTCATCGTCATACGCCGGAAACTTGTCGAGATCTTTCAACCCCGCGGCGATATTACGCACCCCACCACTGCGTTCGATCCAGGCACGAAACGGTTCACCAACCAGACGCTCGTTGTTGAACCGATGAACCACCCGCAGCGCCGCTTCAGCCGCGTTCTTAGCAGGCAAACGCAACGCTTTAGTTCCGAAATGGGCTTTTTCCTGGCCGATATAACCGCCGAGCATCATCTGATAACCCGGTGCTGAACGGCCATTCGCTCGCCTTTCAGCACCGAAGAAACCAATATCAGCGGCGTGATGCTGTCCACAAGAATTAGGGCAACCACTAATGTTAATGCGCAACCCACCTACTTCGGCGAGTCCATCAGCCTCAAGTGCATCACCGATTGCTTTGGCAAGCCCGCGGCTTTGGGTGACGGCAAGGTTGCAGGTATCAGCACCAGGGCAAGCCACCACATCGCTCACCAACTCAGCACCAGGTCGTGCCATATCAACCGCGAGCAGACGTTGATAAAGAGCCGGCAACTCGCTTTCGTCAAGGCCTCGGATGATCAGGTTCTGGCGGTTCGTCAAGCGAATATCAGCATCGAAATCGCGCGATATAGCGGCGATAGCGCGGAACTGGTCGGCCGTAATATCGCCCAACTCAGCCCAAGCATACGCAGATACTTGCCCCGAAGCTAATCCCCGCACCACATTGGCAGCAAACCAGCGCTCATAAACTGAGCCGCCACCGATACTAACTGGTGTGCCTTGTCCAACTTTGGTGACCACGGCGTTGGCATCGAGCCCAGCGGGTGCATCGCCATCAACCCGCACCTCAGTGGGCAGTCCACCTGGATACGAAGAAGAAGCAAGCAAAAATTTGCGATTTGCTAATACTCGCCGGCGCACCTCGTCCATACCTAGTTGTTCGACAACCCACTTCATGCGGGCACGCAACTTGTTGTCACGGTTGCCGGTTTGGTCGAACACTCGCAGGATCGCTTCGAGTGTGGGCAGCAGTTCCTCACGGCGAGTGAACTCTTCCAACGCTTGTGCGGGAAACGGGGTGGTGCCCAGTCCGCCAGCAATAAACACCCTAAAACCCGCTTCTGCAGTGCCATCGGCGAGTGTGCGGGTGGTGGCTATGACCCCAGCGTCGTTGAACATGGCTTGGCCGCAGTCGGTTTCGCAACCAGAGAAATTGATTTTGAACTTGCGGGGCAGGCGTTGGCTGATCGGATTGCGAACGAAATGGCGGTAAGCGGCCTCGGCCCAAGGGGTGATGTCGAGGTTCTCATGAGGGCAAGCGCCGGCGAGATGGCAGCCAGCAACGTTGCGGACTGTGTCTCCGCAGGCTTCACGGGTGGTGAGGCCCACTGCCCCGAGATGCTCCAAAACGGCAGGTATTTGTTCTAGCTGGACGAAATGAAACTGCAGATTTTGGCGGGTGGTGATGTGCGCCCAGCCTCGGCTGTAACGCTCCACAACGAATGCGAGCATCTCGAACTGTTCGGGTTGCATAGACCCGTAAGGCACTTTGACCCGCACCATGTGGTTGGTTCCGCCTTGTCGTTGACCATAAATGCCGTTGTTGAGCCTGAAAACCCGAAACACGTCTTCGGAGATTTCACCCCGGCGATACTGGTTCAACACATCGCGAAACTTGGCGATGTCGGCTGCGATGGCGGGGTCAACAGGTTTTGTTGTTGCTCCGCTGGAGTGGGTTGGGATTGTGTTGGTGAGTGTCATCAGAGCGCTCCGTTGTGGTGATTGTGGGTGGTGAATTGTGGATGATTGTTGAGGTTCAGTGTTGCTGTTTGACCGCTGCCTAATACAGACTGGGCAGCCACCTCACCGATTATCAGCGTGGATGGGTTGGTGACGGGAACGTCTGGCAACTGCGCGAGCGTTGTGCGGGTAATCTGCTCATGGTCAGTCGTGGCGCTATAGACCACGGCCACGGGCGTGTCGGCGGGCATTTCGGCGGCGAGGAGACGCTGCGCGATCAGTTCGGTTCGTGATGCGCCCATGAGGATTACCAAGGTGCTGCCGCTGTTGGCGAGGGCGTCCCAGTTTAGCCATCTTTCGGTGTTCGGGTCTTGGTGACCGGTAACCACGGTGAAGCCGCTACTGATACCACGCATGGTGACTGGGATGCCGGCGGCCATTGGGGCAGCCAGCGCCGAGGTGATCCCTGGCACAACTTCGGTAGCAATACCCGAGGCGCGTAGTTCAAGGGCTTCTTCGCCACCTCGCCCGAAAACGAAAGGGTCTCCACCTTTGAGGCGAACCACGCAATCAAAACGGCGACCGCGATTTATCAAGACATCGTTGATCCGTTTTTGGGTGCTCGTTGGTGCGCCGGGTTGTTTGCCGACATCAATCAGTTCAGCCCACGGTGGTGCCAAGTCCAACACCGCTTTGTCAATTAGGCGGTCATACACCACCACATCAGCACGCCGCAACACTTTCACGGCCTTCACGGTGAGCAAGTCGGGGTCGCCGGGGCCTGCTCCTATTAGGTGGACGGTCATGTGGGCACCTCGTGTGCTCTGAGTCCGAGGTGGTGCCGGAGGCGTTCTCGGGCTTCGTTTATGCGATTTTGTTTGACTAGTTCGAGCAGCCCATCGTTGAGCGCTTCGTCCCAACCAGCGATTTCAGATGTGCCAAAGGCGGCTCGGGTTTGGGTGCGTGTTTCTTCTAGCAGATCAAGGAGTTCGCTGTAACCAACGCTGATTTGTGTGGTTAGTTGTTGACGAAGCCAACGCGCTAGGCCGGGGCTGCGGCCAGCGGTCGATATGGTGATTTGTAGGTCACCGTTGCGGGCCACTGCCGGTAATGTGAATGAGCAGTTGGCGGGGTCGTCTGCGGAGTTGACGAAAATGTTGGCTTGGTCGCCATCGGCGCGCACCAAGGCGTTAACTGCGGGATCGTTGGTGGCCGTAATTGCAAGGCGATAATCGGCCACTTCGCCCTGCTGGTAGGGGCGAGCAAGCCATTGGGCCTTTCGATTCTCGCGGATTTCGTCTACCGCGCTTGGTGCAACTACGGTTACTTGGGCGGCAGCATCAAGTAGGCCGGCGACTTTGCGGGCGGCCACCATCCCCGCACCGACCACGAGAACGGGCTGCCCGCTGAGTTCTAGGTTGACTGGGTATGGTGACATAATGGCTAATCCAGATAAATCCGACCCGAACAGTCGGGAATAGTCTCACCATAGCTACCGATCCCAGCAAAACAACCTAAATCCGATAATTTAAGTCAGATTTTCGGGTCTGGCACCGCGCACTGCAGCAGCAACCTTCCAAGCAATGAAGCCGATAGCCGTTGCCAACAGAGACAACGTCATTAACTGTGCCCAGCCGCCACGGTCGCCAGGCGACTGCGGTTGCGGGCCTGGGTCATCGCAACCAATAATCGTTCGGCAAGCCACTGGCGGGCTCAACCGCTCGGTGCTCACAAAACTGTTGGCCAAGATGTCGCTGTGATCGTGGGAACTGTGATCATGTGTTGGATCAACAGCGACAGCATTGCTAGCGACTGCCGTGTCGGATGGGTGAACGTGAGTAGCGTGGTCATGGCGATTGACTAACGCAATCACCACAAACATGGTCGCAGACAACAAAACCAACAACGCCGCAATGGTTGTGCGGTCGTTCGTTTGGGGGCGGGTTGTGGTTATCAACTAACCCTCACCAAGATAGCTGGCCCGCAAATCTGGGTTGGCTAGCAATGCATCGGCTGTGTCATCAAGCACCACACGGCCAGTTTGCAGCACCCAACCCCGGTCGGCGATAGATAAGGCCATGTTGGCGTTTTGTTCCACCACGAAAATCGCCACACCTTCTGAGTGGATTTGTTGAATCAACTCAAAGTTGGTTTGCACTAACGCCGGGGCTAAACCCATCGACGGTTCATCCATCAACAAGACCTTCGGGTCAGACATCAACGCTCGACCCATGGCCACCATCTGCTGTTCACCACCCGACAAAGTGCCCGCCTTTTGGCTCAAACGTTCCTTCACTCGCGGGAACATTGTGAAAATGCGTTCCAGGTCTGCATCTATTTCCGAGCGGTTTTTGCGCAAAAAAGCGCCGAGCTTAAGATTGTCCTTAACGCTAAGGCGCTTGAATAAGCGACGATTCTCGGGAACCATAGTGACCCCACGCTCCACTCGATAGGAAATCGATTCCTTGGTCACTACCTCACCGTTGAGGAACACATCACCGGTAGTAGGCGTGACCATTCCCAGCAGAGTCTTTAGGGTCGTCGACTTCCCTGACGCATTCCCACCAAGCAGACACACCAACTCGCCCGGATAAATTGCAAATTCCACGTCTTTGAGAATATGCACCGCGCCGTAATGGGTGTTGACTCCGCGCATCTCCAACAAAGCGGTGGTGCCGCTAGCGGTGCCGTTCGTGGTGTCGTTAGTGGTGTTCACGCTGTCTCTTTCACCGGGCGACCGAGATAAGCCTCAATTACCTCAGGACTATTTGAAACATCGTCGTAACTACCTTGAGCGATGGTTTCGCCGTGATCAAGCACCACAACCCGGTCGCTCACATCACGCACCACGTTCATGTCGTGTTCAATCAGCACAATTGTGAAACCCCAATCGCTGCGCAACTCACCAATAAGGTCGGTGAGTATCGCTGATTCTTTGGGGTTCATTCCGGCCACTGGTTCGTCTAACAAGATGATCGTCGGTTTGGTTGCCATCGCCCGGGCGATCTCAAGGCGCCGACGGTTCGCATAAGAAAGCACCGAGGCGGGTTGGTCGAGCCGGTATCCCACTAGCCGCGAGCCGAAAAAGCCCAGAACCTTCTCGCCGTGTTCGCGAATTTCGCGTTCCTCACGTTTGAAAGAGCGAGTTTGAAATAACGAACCTCCGATTCCTTGACGGGTTCGACAGTGCTGTGCAACCATCACATTTTCCAAGATCGTCATGTTGGCAAACAGGCGCACGTTTTGGAACGTACGGGCGATACCGGCGGCGGTTACTTGGTTGGGATCAAGCCCCAACAGAGACTCACCTTTGAAGATAATGTCGCCGGAAGTTGGGGTGACCATCCCTGAAATCATGTTGAAAAACGTCGTCTTGCCAGCACCGTTCGGCCCAATGACTGACACGATCTCACCCTCGTCGACATGGAAGTTGAGGTCTCTGAGGGCATGGAGCCCACCGAAGGTGACACTAAGGTTCTTGATGGTCAAGAGACGGTTCGTCATGCGGGTTGCGTTCCCATGTTCGGCGGTGAGGCGGTCGCGGTGAGCGCAGTTTCTTCATCATCTGAATCGGTGTCAATCTCACCCTTTAGCCACGCATCCTGCAAATACTCGTCTTGGTGCAACTCTCGTGTGCGGCGCACATTGGGTACTAAACCTTCAGGCCGTTTGAGCATCATCACGATTAGCAACACACCATAAATCAGTAACTTATATTCCGAGAACTCCGCCAATAAGCCCGGTTGAGTTGGCCCGCCAAGAATACCGATCAAAACTAACGCACCAACAATAACCCCCACGATGTTGCCCATACCACCTACGATAACCACTACCAAGATCACGATCGAAACCAAGATTTCAAAACTTGTAGGGAAAACTGACCCTACCTTTGCAGCCAAGATTGCGCCCGAAAAGGAAGCCAACACCGCGCCTACTACAAAAGCCATCAGCTTTGCTTTGACAGTGTCGATACCCATTGCTTCTGCGACCGATTCGTCTTCCCGAATCGCCATCCAAGCACGTCCTAAGCGGCTGCGCTCCAAACGCCATGATACATAAATCGCGATCACGCAAAAGAACAAGACGAGATAAAACACTGCTCTTGGGTCGGTGCCCTTGATCGTTGCGACGTTAAAAATCTGAAATCCAGGAATGTTGGTAACCCCTTGAGCGGCACCGGTGTAACCGCCAAGCCAATCAGATTGAAACATTAAACGAATGATCTCACCGAAACCAAGCGTGACAATGGCGAGATAATCGCCACGCATGCGGATCACTGGAGCGCCGATAAACAAACCAGCCAACGCAGCGAACAGCACCACGGCGATGAGCGCAACAAGCCAATACACTGATGGTATCCACCAAGTTTCTGCAACCTGGGCCTTGGTTAACGCTGGAACCCAAGAGGGCCACGAATCGGCGCGGTTGGTTGTGGTGATTAAAGCAGCTGAGTAGCCACCAATGGCGAAGAAAGCGACATAGCCAAGATCAAGGATTCCGGCGAGACCAACCACAATATTTAGCCCGAGGGCCAACAACACAAACAAGCCAACATTAGCTAAAAGTTCATTGGTGATGCCACCTAAAAAGAGCGGCAAAACCACTAACGCAGCAGCACTCAACAACAGAATCACGATGTTGGCGCGGGTGCGTTGGGTACTTTCTAATGCGGTAAAGTTTTCCTTGACCCGACGGGTCGAACCATGCCCGAACGCCGCAAAAAGCCCGCCTAGCACAGCCAAGATCACCGCACCATGCATGGTCAAACCGCCACGAATGAAATACAATTCGTCAGTGAGCCATTCAGCCCCGAGCCAAGCAAATCCCTCCGACAAGTCCAGCAGAACTGTCTCAAACACGGCAAAACCAATAACGGCAAGTAAAGCCCAAGTAACAATGCGGCGGAATCTTGTTGAAACCACATGCACTGATCCACCAAGCGAACCAAGAATCAAGCCTATAACCGGCCAAATCACGAAACCAAACACGTTGCTCCGTTGGAACGACAAGAGGTCACGCAACTGAGGACTCCAATTGACCAACGGATCCCGCACGTTGAAGTTGTCCAGTAAGTAAACGAGAAGACTAAGGCCGCCACCGCCAACGACACCGACGAAAGCACCCGCAAAGACTTCGCGAAACCCTTTCTTGTGGCTCGCGATTCCTTCCAGCACCGTTTCTCGAGTAACCAAAAATCCCAAAAGTACCGGGAGCCAAAACAAAGACAAGTACCCCATAGAAAAAACTGGCTCAATAATCATGCGTGTGTCGAACCTGACTGGCATGTTTGTGAGTGACACGAAAATGCTCACAAAAGCGAGCGTGAAACTATAGTTGAGCAACTTGAGCCAGTCTTGGTCTAGTGGTTTGCGTGCCGGCAGTAGTTCCGTATCGCTCATGCGCGGTCCTCGCTGGACAGACGTTCACCAAACAACCCTGTGGGCTTCACCAACAACACAAAAATCAGAACCAAGAAAGCAACGGCATCTTTTAGTTGTGAAACTCCGTTGATACCCCAGGGTTCAAGTAGAACCAGTGGGGCTACCGATTCTGCGCCACCGAGTGTGACACCACCGGCCATCGCACCGCCCATGTTGCCGATACCACCAACGACCGCGGCGCTAAACGCTTTAATGCCCGGAAGAAAACCAGTAACGGCAGTCACCGAACGAAACAGTAGACCCCAAAGAATCCCCGCTACCCCTGCCATGGCACCACCGACCGCAAAAGTGGTGACAATCGTGCGGTTAACATTTATCCCCATTAGTGACGCAATCTCTTTATCTTCGGCAACTGCTCGCATAGCTTTACCAGTTCGTGTCTTTTCGATCAGGAACCACAATGCCAACATCGCAACCGTTGCCACAATCAACACCAACAAGCGGGGGCCATCAATGCTGATAAATCCCAACAATTCCCGTTTCTTAGACAACCAATCGGGTAGCGCCGGGTAGGTTTTGGCCCTAGGTCCGAGCAATGCAATTGAGACGTTCTGAAGGAAGAAGGAAACGCCGATTGAAGTAATTAGTGGTATCAACCGAGGAGAACCGCGCAATCGACGGTAAGCGACACGTTCCATAGTTACTGCAGTGAGCGTGGAACAAATAATCGCAATCAGCAAGACAATCGCTAGAGATAAGAGAAAATTGCTTTCCCACAAACCTGCATCATCGAACTTGTTGGAAGTAATCATACCGGTCATAGCGCCCACCATGAACACTTCACCGTGGGCGAAGTTGATGAATCCTAAGACACCATAAACCATTGAATAACCAAGAGCGATCAAACCATACATTGCTCCTTGCGAAAGCCCAGAAATAATTAAACCTTCGAATTGTGCAGCGGTTAGTCCCGTAGCATCAGGATTGATACGAGAAGCAATGAAATTGTTTGGGTCAATTTGCTGACCGATAAACATTAAGAAACCGAGTATCACGAATCCGCTCATGGCGACTTTCATGATGAGCAGGAAAATGTCTACGCCGGTGCGGCGGCGCACTGTTTGAGATTTTACGTGTACTGGTGGTGGCATTGTCTTATGTTCGCCGCTCTCTGAAACGTGCCAAAACTGGCCTCCGCGATGAAGCGGAGGCCAGTTTTGCGGTAATAGTCGGATGTTTACTATGGGGCGTATTCGAAGACTACGTTCCTCTTAGATGCCTCAACATCGCTGGAGTCTTCGTTATGGATGATCGTGATCTTTTGTGATCCGCAGTCGCCGAAGTCATCGCAACTGATGCTGCCAATGAGTCCGTTAAATCCGCTGAGGTTATCAAGGTACTCACGCACACCAGCTTTGTCGATAACTAGGTTGCCGTCACCATCCACCGCACTTGCTGCTTTTATCGCATCAAGTAGCAAAGTAGTGGCATCGTAGCCGTGTGCCCAGAACGCAACACTTGGTTCTTCACCAAATTTCGCGGTATATGAAGCGACTACATCACTTGCTGACTGACCAGTCGACTCGTTGACATTTGCGCCGTAGCGGTCGTCTGGCCCTGAGAAATAAATCCCTTCGGTTTCTGCAAGTGCTAAGAATTGGGTCGTCAAGAGACCATCAGCTGCGAGCAACTGAGTGTTCTCTAACCCAGGAACAGTAGGCGCTTGAGAAGCAATGAAATCGCCTTCGGGTCTGAAAATGGGGAAGAAAAGCGCTTCTGGGCTAGCAGCGGCTATTTCAGTAAGGACTGGCACCATGTCGGTGTCTCCTTTGGCGACACCGGTGAAGCCTGTGACATCACCGCCGAGATCGCGGTACGCGTCTACGAACGCGGTAGCAAGCCCTTGGGTATAAGGGTCGCCATCATGAATAGCTGCGGCGGTGCTCAAGCCAAGGTCGTTGAACACAAACTCCGCCATGGCACGCCCTTGGTAGAGGTCGTTGTGCGCGGTGCGATAATAGCCCGTTTGGTAGTTCTCACCAACGGTACCAGCGAGATCAGAGGTGAGTGCGGGAGAGGTGTTGCCACCAGATATCATCACGATACCGGCTTCACTAATGAGTGGTGCCGCGGGTACGGCTGCTCCCGAACAAGATGTGCCAATCACGCCCGCAATTTGTTCATCAGCAACAATCTGCTGGGCGGCTGCTTGGCCACCTTCGGCGTTACAAAGGTCGTCGAGACCTTGGCCCAAGCTGACACCAAAACCATGCACATCACCGTAATCGTCAACCGCTACTTCAATTGCCCGGGCTATCGGTAAACCGAAATCAGCGTTGTCGCCGGTTATGGCGTTCAACGACCGTATCTGCACTTCAGCGCCAGGCTCCACAACGATCGTGCCGAGCGAACCATCTCCGAGATGATCCATCATCTCGGAGATGGCCATAGCTTCGGTGGTGGGTGGTGCCGTGGTTGTTGTTTCCGTGGTTGTTGAGTCGTCCCCGCAAGCGACGGCAAACAATGCCAATGCAGCTAACAAAAGCAGCAGCTTGCGAGTCGAACCTATTGACTTTGATCTCATTATTTGTTCCTCCAGAGTTGGATTTTTGTTTGCGTAGGTGAGTG
>MKWU01002518.1_pt1 | contig 27180 bp, 30 predicted proteins | sample 809101 | NCBI WGS metagenome assembly MKWU01 (sample SAMN05860141, study PRJNA318959) | sponge metagenome | host: Aplysina aerophoba | place: Slovenia: Piran, Adriatic Sea, Gulf of Piran | collected 2013-05-07 | reverse complement strand
GGTTCCGGACAGTATGAACCCTGCCACGGTCCGCTCGACGTCGGAAACGAACCGCCGGTGTATACGGCTGTCTACCATTGTGCAACGAGCCTGTGACAGATACAGCACGCTCGTAGCGTTGGTCGGTTCCGGTTCGGCTCGTCAAGCCCGGAACGCAAGCGAAACAGAGATACAGGACACTAGACACCCCAGGCGCATATTTTGTCGAGTTGCGGTTTGGTCAATGGTCGTTCGGTCTTTGAGGCATTCGTGGAGGATGTCTACGAGGCGGATGGCGAGGGCTCGTAGGGCTTGGTTATGGAGTTCCAGGCGGGAACCGTCCACTGACACGGGGCAACTCCCATCAACTCAGGCGCCCTCGTCACGGGGAAGTCGCGCAATCGCAACCGGTCTCCTCACGACCACCGTCGCCTGGCTTCGACCACGAGGGCAGTCTCGGCATCGTGGATCCCCTCCTCTTGGTTCTTCGCCCACCGGCGAGCCGACATCAAGTCTCCTGCGACCGCCTTGCACTGGGCGAGCACCCTGCCGGGTGCGGAGCCGCCGCTGGTATCGCGACCCAGAGCCACAGTCCCGGGGTCCGCCACCGACCCCAACGCGTCTTCAAGCCCATCTGGCGCCTTGACCCCTATGACCTTGGCGGCGCGAACGAGGTCTCCGCTGGTCAGGGCCGTTCGGCCCGTGCGAACCGCGTCGGCCACTGCACGGCCGACTAACCGGTAAGCGGACCGGTAGTCAACTTCGTGGTCGAGAACGATCCTCTCCGCCAGGTCGGCTGCGACCGAGAAGTGCTCACCGGCCGAGGCGGCCAGGCGGGCTTCGTCGATCGTCAGCGACCTCACCACCTCGGAGCCCAAGGCGAGCAATCGCGTCGCCAGTAGGACCGATCGGTACGTTTGGCCGTATCCATATAGCCAGTTGTCCGTCCGGGCGGAAGGAGTTCGCTGGGTGACCATGAGACCGGTCGCCCGACCGATCAGGGTGCCGGCGCCTCCGCGGATCACCGACAGGGAATAGGGGTTCTTCTTTTGGGGCAGCATTACGGAGGCACGGCTCGCTCCACCTGAGAGCTCCACGTACCCGAACTGCGGGCTCGTGAACACCTCCAGGTCCTCGCATAGGCGGTCCAGCGTGGTGACCGCCTGTACCGATGCCACCGCTACATCCACGAGGCCATCTACCGCCCACATCCCGTCTCGGGCGTTTCGTGCCGGCCGGTCGAATCCCAGGGAGGTGGCCAGCCGATGCGGGTCGATCGGGATCGCGGTTCCCGCTACGCCGCCCGACCCTCCGGGAGAGACGTTCACCCACTCGAACGCCCGCTCGATCCGCCGCAGATCCCTCGTTGCCTGCTCGGCGAAGCCGGCCAGGTAATGACCGAATGTCGAAGGCTGCGCAGGTTGAAGATAGGTGGTGTCGTTCCAGACCGTACCCACATGCTGGCGAGCCCGACCAACGAGGCCGCCGGTCAGGTCTGATGCGACACCATGCAGGTCGAGCATCGCCCTGCGGAGGGCCACCCGGAACGCGATCCGTCCCGCCTCGCGGCGGGTACGCCCGGTGTGGAGCCATCCTGTGACGGCGCCGATCCGCCGCTCCAACTCGCGCTCCCGACTGTTGTAGGCGTCCCCGTAGACCGGGTCATAGGGGAAGTCCGATGCCGTCGTTTCGAGCAGGGCCAAGAGCTGGGTACCGAGCCGTCCGGCGTCATTATCGGGCACGACCCCGGCGTCCGAGAGTTCGAGGAGGTGGGCGAGGTCGGCTAGGCCGAGGCCGCGGTGGAGGAATTCGGCGTCGTCCACCTCGATGGAGTATCCCGACTCGACCAGAGCATCCGAGGGGCCCTGTCCGACGCGACCTTCAAGCCCGAGGTACCCGTCCGGTTGCGGGCTCACCGACCGGGCTTCCGGTTCCGGACTCTCAGTATCAGCCGCCACCTACCACTTTACCCATGGCAGTAATCCCGCAGTGCTCGTGAGCGGATCCTGGCCCGGGCCACAATGGGCTCCAGCGTCTCGAATCGCAACCGTGCCCGCAGAGCCTCAAGGGCCACCGCGTCTCGGGGTGACACGTTTCCGAGCCCCACGTTCACACCGAACTGGCGGATGAGCGAGGCCTGCTGCTTCTTCAGGGGCGCCTCCCAGATGACCCGATCGACGAGATCGCCCAAGGCCGTCCGGACCTCGTCGACTGCCCGGAGGTCGATCTCCCCGTGCTCGTCGTACAACCCCACACCTATACCCGACTCACGGCCCTCCACCACCACATGGTGCGCTCCGGCTTCGAAGTCCTCGAGAGCCTGATCGGACACGTCGGAAGGAGCAAGACGTCGGTAAGGGCTCTTCTTGCCAACCTCGGTGATCGCAATGAGTCCGCGCTCGAGGACTCCGGTGATCGCCGCCCGGCGGTCTGCCCGGGTGAGGTCGATCGTGCCGTCCGATATCTCCACCGCGTTGAACCCGAGGTGCTTGATCGTGTCCAGGAATTGGGGCGTTTGCCGATCGAGCGCGCATGCTTCGTAGAGGGTTCCCCCGGGGTAGACAGTGATCCCATGCGAGCGGAGTAGATCGAGTTTGTTGCGGAGGACCTCAGTCGGGTAGATCATGGACGTTCCGAAGCTGAACTTCCAATGGTCGATGAAAGCGTTGGATGTGGCGAGGATGTCCCGAGTTGTCTCGGGTCCGAGGCCTGTATCGATCACCATCGTCACGCTCGGACGGTCCTGATCCAGGTCCCGCTCGGACTGCCACCGCCGGAATGGTGTCAGAGTCGTCCAAGCCTCGTTCAACGGGTCACGCCTTCCGGCTTGTCCGACGCCGGATGCCCGGTCATCGCTCGCCTGCCTCGGAGCCGATCCGGTAGGCCGGTCTCGGCTCTATTCGTGCTGTCGCTACCGTTCCGTACCCTGCGTCGATGCTTGGCTCCGGCGCCGGCTCGCCTAGCATGCTCCGACCAGACCCGTTGCTCTCTGCGCTCGCTCCCGTATTCTTCGATGTCCGTCCCCCGTCGCCTCGTTGAACATATCGACCACGTCGGTACTGTACCCGTTCGATGACTGTGGCGGACGGCGGTCGGGTAGGGTGCCGCAGTTTGCCGGCGCACCAGAGGGTTCCGCTCAGCATCCGCCCGCTACCCGATTTCGGTGCGTGCGAGGGCTGCACCCTCGGCAGTCGCCTTCAGCTTGAGGAAGGCGTGCTCGCGTTTGAGGTTGAGCAGGCCGCAGTCCCCGCTCGCGCATACCCGCTCGGCACCGACGATGTCCGCTGCCTCGAGCAGGCGGCTCGCTACGTCCTGCGGGTGTTCGACGACCGTGGTCTTCACGTCGATCACGCCCACGCCGAGACTCATATGGCTGGGCAGATCCTCGAGGTACTCCAGGTCACCAGGACCTCGACGCATGGTTTCGATGTGGATCTGATCCACATCGGCCTCGAAAGCGAAGGGGAACATGTCCTGGCCGCGCTGGTCGGCCACGCCTGGGTTTCCTCCCTGGTTGCCGTAGCAGATGTGCCATATACGGTGGGCATCGACGCCGGCGAAGGCGGTGTTGACCACGTCGAGGTACCAGGGCTCCTCGCCGTAGTAGGTGAGCGGTTCGTGAATCTGGATCATGTCGATCCCACGGGCGGCGAGATCCTTGAACTCCTTGTTGAAAGCTCTGGCAATGGCCATGGCCAGCGTGGGGAGATCGCCGTAGTGGTGGTCGGTCGAGGCGAAGGCAAGGAACAGCGGGCCCTGAACGGCGATCTTGGTGGGCCGGCCGTGGAGGCCGGCAGCCACTAGGAGCGCCTCGGCGGCTCCCGCATATATGGGGCGGACCCATTCCACCTCGCCGGTCACGAGCGGGGCGTGGAACTTCTTGTACAGGTCGATGGTGATCGGATCGCCCCATCGTTCGTAGCCGCCGAGGTGGTGGCCCCAGAAGTGGAACACCTGTCCGTACTCGTGCATCGTCTCGGCTTCGAAGTACTGCTGCCCGTCCGCGACGACATCGAGTCCGGCCCGAACCTGGTCGTCCACGCACAACTGCGTTGCGTCGAAGAAGCGCTCCTTCGAGTTGTAGTCGATGTAGTCCGGCTCGCCGAATTCCCCGAACACCTTCCCGCGCAGCCAGTCGGGTCGTGGATACGAGCCGACCATCATCGTCGGGAACAGGATGTCCTGTGTTCCAACCTTCATCTCATACCTCCTCCGGCCGGACGTGACCTCATCGACAATCCGGACGAGACTTGCCGGCGAGCCGGCTTACCATTCCAGCCCGACCGCGGTGGTCAGGAAGCCGGTTAACGGGGCCGCGACCCGGCAGGCTTCTTCATACAGGTCCATGAAGCCCGGCGAGCATGTCTCATCCTCGGTGAAAGGCGTCATGGCCACGAAAGACTTGAGTTTCAGGTACTCGATGTGGGGATGGGCGGCATCGAAGCCTCTCGGGGCGCGCTTGAGCATTTCTCCCTCGAGATCGAACCTCGCAACGAATTCTTCCTCGCCGACGATCTTCTCCCACTGCTGAGGGTGCTCGGTTATGGCGGTGCGGATCTTCAGGGCCGTCGCCCCGTTGGGCTTCCAGAGTCCTGCGCCGGCGAACACGTTGTCGGGCTCCAGGTGCAGGTAGAGACCGGGTCCGTGAACCTCCCGACCCACCTCGTGGCGGAAATGGATGCCCGCGTTGGTCTTGTAGGGCCGCTTGTCCTTCGAGAACCGGACATCCCGGTTGATGCGGAACACAGAACCACCGGACCGCCTGGGATCGGCGACCATATGGGGGCTGATGCTGTGCAGGCGATCCTCGAAGTCCGCGACGAACTGCACCATCGGATCCTGGACATCCCTCCGGTAGCGAACCTTGTTCGCCTGGAACCAATCGCGGCGGTTGTTGGCAGCCAAGTCTTCGAGGAATTCGAACAAGGCGGGGGTGAAGTGCCGCATGGCACCACCGTAACAGCGCGGTTCGGTGTCTCTGTCGGATGGGTTCAGGCAGCTTCGATCACGATGCCGACCAGGATCGTACAGTCTTGACCCGTACCTCGATCACCGGTCCGGGTGGCGGTTCGATGGTGTACACGTCGTATTTACCGGTCAGCAGAGCGAGGCCCGTCCGGAGACCGGGTCCTGACCGGACGACACTGGCGGTCCCGTCCAGCCTTACCCACCACAGCCGGGACCAGTCATCGTCGTAGTGGTCGACGAGTACCGAGACACTCGGGTTGGCCTCGATGTTTCGGAGCCGCCGGAGCCGGTAGGTGGACTTGGGCTTCCGGTCGACCGCGGTGTACAGCAAGCCCTCCTCGTACACGAAGACGATCGGGACCAGATGGGGCCGACCCGATTTCCCGACGGTACCCAGAGTGGCCGACCGGGCCGTACGGAGCCGGCGGTCGATCTTTAGCTGATGCATGAGACTTCCGGTCGCCATGCGAGTCTCGTCCCTGGCCAGAGCAGCGCGAAGATCCGACTCTCCACACATTCTCTTTCTCTTTCATCCACTCGATCGTTCTCCTCGGTCTGGGACGGCTCGCGACCAGGTCTCCGGTCGGCGTTCCGCCCGGTCGACCGGACCACCAGGGCTAGCCCTGGTTTCTTGATGTCTCCAGACAACCCAGGCAGCATGCCACACCAACCACATCACCGCGACTGGGACGACACGAGACTATCGAAACGGCCATAATCCCTGGCCGGAAGACAGAGTGCGTTCCGTTGCCGTACTGCTCCAAGTTCCCCGACACTTGATGATCCCATCCGGTCTCATGCCAAACACCCGCCGGTTGGCCGCTCGGATAACGCCCGGGGCGTAGGCTCACCCGATGAGCACCACCCGGTACAGGCTTCCGCGTGTGGTGCTGTTCGTCTTCGTCGGCACGCAGGCGATGGGGATAGGGGTGATCATCTCCCTGCTGGCCGACATACAGGACCGCTTCGGATTTCCGACCTGGTCGCTGGGGCTGATCGCCGGAACGTCGTTCGCCTTCACCCTCGTTGCCCACCTGTGGCTGGCGTCGTTCGCCGACCGCGGGTGGGAACGACCGATGATCGTGATCGGAGGGGTGCTAGCGGTGCTGGCGCTGCTGTGGATGGTGGTTGCCTCTGACCTGTGGCATTGGGTAGCAGCGAGATCCTTGCTCGGTTTCGCCGAGGGCATTTGCGTGGTGGCGGGTCGCCGGTTGATGCTGAGTTGGGATCCGGGTCGTCAGGGCAGGGCCCTCAGTTCCCTGACGATGGCGTTGATGATCGGGTTCTTGCTCGGTCCTCCGGTCGGCGGATTCCTCAACGAGATCGACAAGGGCCTCCCGTTCCTGGTCCCGGCAGTTGTGGAGGCGTTGCTCCTTCCGTTCGTGATCATCGTCAAGCCAGGCGAATACGCGCGGGCCTTGACGCGGTTGAGCCGGCGCCGCTTAGCGGCTATTCCCGGACTGGTACCCGGCCTGCTCCTGGCTGCTTCCCCGTGGTTGATGATCGGGATGCTGGACTCTCTGTGGGCTCGCTACATGACGGATCTGGGGGCTAGCCCGGCTGTCATCGGGGTAGGGTTCCTCGCTCTGGCACTTCCGAGCGTGTTCGTGACCCCGCTGAGCGGCCGGCTTGCGGATCGTGTTAACCCCATAAGGCTGGCGTTGGCCGGGGCGCTAGTGGAACTTCCGCTGGTGGCGGCGTTCGGCTTTGCCACCGGGGTGCCCTACCTCCTGGTGGTGGGAGCTCTCCACTCGGCGAGTTGGTCCTTCGTCACTCCTCCGGGTCAGGCCGCCGTGGCGAAGGTGGCTCCGCCCGGACAGGCCGCCGAGGCTCAGGGCCTCATAGAGTCCTACGGGCTGTCCCTGGCAACCATCGGTGCGCTGGCGGCACCAGCCATCTACGACATCGGCGGCCCCGTGGTGCTGTTCCCGGTTGCAGCCGGGATGCTGGCCATCACGCCGGCAGTAGTCGCCGGCTTACGCAAGGGTTGGCGTAGCGCCTTCTGAGAATTTCGAGCATCGTCAGGCGGTCCGGGATCACCGGATATCGGCTATCGTGCGGGGGGTACGACCCGAAGGGTGCTCATGCAAGAGAAATTCCTCTGGAAGGGCCGTCTCGGTCCGATCAGCCTCCGTATCTCGGACACGACTTTCAGGCCGTCGACCATATCGGCGCTGGTGGCCCGCGAGATCCGTGTGGACGAGGGGGACATCGCCATCGACGTGGGATGCGGTTCCGGGATCCTGGCGATCATCGCCGCCAAGTTGGGGGCACGGCATGTCTATGCGATCGACAAGAGTCCCGACGTGATCGAGGTCGGCCGGGCCAACGCGGAGGCCAACCGGGTCAGCGACCGGGTCACCTTCTACTGCGGCGACCTGTTCGAGCCGCTCGACCGGAGCATCAAAGCGGACGTGATAATCGGTGACGTCTCAGGGATTCCCGATGCTCTGGCGGATGAGAGCGGCTGGTTCCCGACCAAGGGGGGGGGCGGGGCTCGCGGCCGCGGGGTGCCGGTTCGCCTGCTGGGGGGGGGGGGGCGCCCGCGGGGGGGGGGTGGGGGCGGGGCTCGCGGCAGCGAGTTGCCGATTCGCATGCTGGAGGAGGCGCGCCGCCGGCTGGCGGCGGGAGGCCGGTTGCTGCTTCCCACCGGGTCGTTGCAGGACGAGACCTCGATCATCGAGACTGCGAAGGGCCTCTACACGAGGGTCCGGAAGCTGACCGAACGTCGGATCCCGCTCCCGTCAAAGATTGCCTCGAGCCAGGTATTGAGCGACCTCGCCGAGCGGGGTGTGGTCCGGATCACGACCCGCGGCTCCAGGGCGCTGTGGGAGGCTCGGGTTTGGGAGGTTTCCGGCATCGCCTGAGACCCGACCTCATGATCCGTTTCCTAACCGCTGGTCCGGTTACGATTCTTTCAAATGACCAGAGTCGGCGACGTGTTGGAGGCGATCGACGGGCGTGCTCCTTTCCGAACCGCGGCGGGATGGGACTCGGTTGGTCTGCAGATCGGTGACCGGACGAGCGAGTTCTCGATGGTCGCTGTGGTACACGAGATCACCGGAATGGTGGCGGAGGCGATTCTTGCCAAGCAATTCGATCTGGTGATTACCTACCACCCCCTGGTGTTCCGCCCGCTCCGTTCGGTGACCGCAGTGCCGGGTCCGGAAGGGCGATCGTTCGCCCTGGCGGCAGCAGGTGTGTCGGTCATCGCCGTCCACACCAACTGGGATGCAGCTGCCGGGGGAACGGCCGATGCCTTGGCGGAGGCCCTCCTCGTGGAAGGCGCGGAAGGGTTCGCACGGGCGGATTCATCCGCCGGCGACGGTGTCTGGATGGGACGTCACGGTTCGTTCGCCGGTGACACAGGCCATTTTCTCCAGGTTGTGCGGCAAGTCCTGGAGATCCGCCCGCGGTTCGCTGGTCTGCGCGACCTGAGCAGGCCCCGGGTTGCGGTGCTGCCGGGTTCGGGCGGTTCCCATGTCGACGATGCGGCGTCGGTGGGCGCCGACATCTACCTGACCGGGGATCTGTCCCACCACCAGGCCCGCAGAGCCCTGGACCGCGGGATGGCGGTCGTGGACGCCGGGCATGGACCGAGCGAGCGGCCCGGAGTCCGGGCGCTCTACTCTTTGCTCGACGAGATCGTGGAGGCGCCCGTCGATCTCGTGGGGATCGACGATGACCCGTGGGAGGTCCAATGGAACGGCTGACCAGCTTTGCCGACCTGCTGGAGTTGCAGCAGGTGGATGCAAGGATCGACCAACTACTTGAGGACCGTCGCTCCCTGCCGGAGCTGGCGGCGCACGCGCAGGCCCGCAGAGCCGCGCAAGTTGCAGCCGCAGCCCTGGAGGAGTCGACCAACCTACTGAGAAGCTTGGACCGAGACATCACCCGGCTGGATCACGAACTCCTGATGAGCGAGCAGAGACTGGCGGAACAGGAGCGAAGGTTGTTCGCCGGCGGTATGAACGCTCGGGAGGCTCAGAACATGAGGGCCGATGTCGACAGCCTGCGTAGGCGGATCTCGACGATAGAGGACGAGTTGCTGGAGTTACTCGAGCAGCGGGAGGGCCGGCAGGAGAAGCAGAAGGTCCTGCAGAAGGAAGCCGACTCGACCAAGGAGGTCGAGCGGGATCTTGCCATCCGGATCTCCGAAGCCCGCTCCGCCATCGATTCCTCAGTTGGCCGTCACCGTGAACGCCGTGGCGAACTCGCCGGCGTGGTTGCTCCGGAGTTGCTGCGCATGTACCGGCGTCTGCGCGAACGGAGGGGCGGCATAGTGGTGGGAGAGCTCTCAGGGCGTGTCTGCGGTGCTTGCCACCTCGCCATGTCGGTAGGCGAGTACGACCAGATCCGCGAGGACACGATTCCGCAGTGCATTCACTGTGCCGCAATCCTGGTGTTCTGACCGTCGGTCGTACCGGACCGGCTAGCCGAGTGATCTCCGCACCGGGGTACCCGACTCCTTCTTGACGGCAAGCACCGACAGTGCCTCCATAACCACCCGGTTGGCTGCCATGGAAGTCAGTTCGGCATGATCGTAGGGTGGGGAGACCTCCACCACGTCCATCCCGGCCAGGTCGACGGCGCCGACAATTCGGCGCACCGCCGCTAGCAGTTCCCGGGTGCTGAGCCCGCCCGGCTCCGCTGTACCTGTCCCCGGCGCATGCGCCGGGTCGAGAACGTCGATGTCAACGCTCAGGTAGATGGCATCGGCTCCATCGAGCGCCTCGTCGATCGCCTGGTCCACGACCGCCTCGGTGCCATGCTCCTCGATCTCCGTGATGAAGTGCGAGCGGAAGCCCTTCTCCTCCATCCACGCCAGTGTCTCCCCGTCCGGCCAGTAGCCGCGGAGGCCAACCTGGACGAAGTTAGGTCCCGCTATCGCACCCGACTCCAGCAGCTTCCTCATGGGTGATCCGTGGTTGGCGATCGGACCGGTCACCTCACCCGTGTCGGCGTGAGCGTCGAAGTGAACCATCCCGATCTTCGCCGGGTCGTTGACCTCGGCGATGGCGGTGGCCGACGGCCAGGTGATGCCATGGTCACCTCCGAGAATGATCGGAACCGCGCCGGTCCTAGCCAGGTCGCGAACCTTCCGGTAGATCATCGCGTAGCCCCGTTCCAGCCAAACCGGCTCGATGTTGGCGTCGCCGGCGTCGACCACGTCGAGAACCTCGAAGACGTCCACGCCCAACTGCAGGGAATAGAAGACCCCGTAGTTGTTGTTGGCTGTCCGTATGGCCCTCGGGCCGAACCTGGCGCCAGGCCGGTAGGTGGTCCCGTCGTCGAGCGGGGCACCGACGATGACCGCATCCGGTGACCGGGCGGCGACTTCCCCGAGGTCTTCCACCAGGGGCAGCTTGGCGAACGTTGTTGCCCCCATGTACGCAGGCAGAAAGGCGTCCGGGCTCTCCACGAAGTCCTGGCGGTCCCATCCGTGCATGTCGCCGTAGTCAGGCATCGATCTCCCTAGGAGGGTGCTGAGCAATCCACCAGCGGCCTGCCAACCGCCCGCAAAATGCCTGGGCTGGCGGGCGGCAGGCCCGAGCAATCGTCATTGTTCAGTACCCTCCTAGTCATCGAGAGGCGATCGAACGATAGACGGCTTCAGCGCTGTTCGTAGCACGGCTCCCGTGGTTGGTCGCCGCTCGCAACGCAGACCGACCACGATCAAGTAGCGTGAGCACACGAGGTGCCGCCGACCTGGTGCGCGACCCTACCGTCCGGCCACAGCAGCGCACCTATCCGGAGACCTCGTCCAGCGCGGCCATCTGATCTTCCGTGAGGACCAGCCTGGTGGATTCGATCAGGGGTTCCAACTGCTCCGGATTCCGGGCGCCCGCTAGCGAAACGCCAACCCCCGGTCGGGCTGCCACCCACGCCAGTGCCACGGATGCCGGCGAGACTCGGTGAGCATCGGCCACTTCCTCCATCGTGGCGATGATGCGCCTTCCCTTTCCGGTCAGGTAGGCGGAGGCGGACTCAGCCCGGGGGCTGTCGATCCGGTCGCCCGAGCTGTACTTGCCGGTTAGGAAACCGAGCGCCAGTGCGTAATAGGGGAGGAAAGCCCATCCTTCGCTCTGGGCGATGGGGAGGGTGGTCTGCTCTACGCCCCTCTCCACCAGGCTGTACATCTGCTGCAGAGCGATCGGACGATGGAATCCACCGGCCTCGGTAATCCTCGCCCACTCCTCCAGGCGTTCGGCCGAGTAGTTGGAGACACCCAGGTACCTCACCTTGCCCTCGTCCACCAACTCGGACAACGTGCGGACGGTCTCCTCGAGTGGCGTGCCGGGATCGTCGAAGTGGGCATAGTAGAGGTCGATGACGTCGACTCCCAGACGCTCGAAGGAGGCTTCGATAGCAGCTCTGATCGTGGTGGGGGCGAGACCCAGGTACTCGGGATGCTGGCTGACCTTGGTGGCGATCACCATGTCGTCCCGGTTGGCTCGGCTCCTCATCCACCGGCCAATGATGGTCTCGCTCTCCCCGCCCTGGTTTCCGGGCACCCAGACCGAATACGAGTCCGCGGTGTCGAGGAAGTTCCCGCCGGCTGCTGCGTAGGCATCCAGGATTGCGAAGGAGGTGGGCTCGTCCGCCGTCCAGCCGAAGGTATTCGTTCCCAGTGCAAGCGGAAACACGTCCAGATCCGAGCCGCAGAGTCTGTGCCGAGGGGGAGTGGTCACCGGTAGCGCCTTCCTGTCGTCGTGATGGGTATTCAAGCAACGGCAAGCACCATCTCCCAATGGTCCCCTCCAGGCTGCTTGCTTGGAGCCCGCGAGGGGGGAGAGGCGCACCACCCGTGCCGGGGAAGGAGACCGGCAGCGGATGCCGAGTCGCCTCGCAATGGCAGATCCGCCAGCCGGAGAGTAGCGGAACCAGCAAGGTCGTATAGTGACCGATCCATGACCGGACCAGGGCGCACCCACGCTATTCGCAGTCGTTGCGGTATCGCGGGTCCCGTAGTGACCACGATCAAACCAGCCACTACCTGCGATCGCATGGGCACCTTCGGCAGGGAGGTCTCACCACCATCCGGACCTGACTGATGCTGTTGTGGCACGTTGGTGGGGCGGTCTTCCTGTTCCGGACGGTTTTTCGGGATCCCGAGGTAGATCTTCGATTCCTGGTGGCCGGAGCCGTGCTACCGAACGTGGTCGACCTACCGGTCGGCCTTCTCCTGCATGCCGAGCCTCACCGCATCGGGCGCGGGCTCGGCCACACGCTGGTGCTGGCTGTGGCGCTCATGACGGTGGGGATGTGGGTCACGCGAGTCCGCAGCCCAGCCCGCCGGCGAGCGGTTGCGGTGGCCGTGGGTGTGATGTTCCACCTGCTGCTGGACGGGATGTGGACGGTGCCCGACCTGTTGCTGTGGCCGTTGCCGGGATGGGACTTGCCTAGAGGCGTGAGCGGCGAATGGTCTGGCCTGCCGGGTTCGGTGTTCGAGCACCCGATCAGGCTGGGGCAGGAAGTGGCGGGCCTGGCCTACCTGGTGTGGTTGGGTCACAGAGCGCGCCTCGTCGACCCGGCATGGCGCTCCCGCCTGTGGAGGACCGGAACGATCGAGTCGTGATTACTGGGTCTCGGGGGTTCGGGTTCGATCCAGACCTTAACCTTGATTCTTCATGTTTCCCGACATACCCGCGGCAACATGCCACATCAACCACATGATCGAGACTGGGCCTAACTTCACCCGACGGGTGAAGGTCCCGCCGGGCCGAGACAGGACTGTCGAAACACCCGTAGTGCCTGGTCAGAAGCTCATAACCCACTCCCCCGTTCGCGGAGATCAAACCCCCGCATGAAAAATCAGGGTTAAGGAGTCTTGGTAAGTCCGGCTCAGCGGGTGCCGTGACGGACGAGCGGCGCCTGGTCGACCGCCTCCCCGATCTGGGTATGTGCCCGGTTGCGCAGGCCGTCCACCTCGTAGATTCTCACGCCCTCAGTCGGGATCGGTTCCATGATCTTCACGGTGACCCGACCCGAGCGGATTATCTTCGTCTTCGGCTTCCAGACCGCCCGGCTCCCGATTATTGCTGTCGGAAGGATCGGCGCCCCGAGCTTGCGGGCGATGGAGAAGGCCCCTTTCTTGAACGGAAGCATCACACCGTCCCTCGGGCGCGTTCCCTCCGGGTAGATCATCAGCGACCACCCTCGTTCCATGGTCTTCCTCGCGCCTTCGTTGATGGCGTAGTGGGCGGCCCGGCCTGCTTTCCGATCCACTTCCACCATCCCGATCCGGGACATGGCCATGCCGAACAGGGGGATCTTGAACAGTTCGCTCTTGGCTAGGAAGCGGATGGGGAAGGGCATCGCCGCGAAATGAGCGAAGATGTCGAACGCTGACCGGTGGTTGGACACCACTACGTAGGCCTTGTTCGGTTCGACATGTTCCAAACCCTCGACGACCAGCTTCACGCCGGATGCCCAGCACCATGTCCGGCCCCAGAAACGCGCTATGGCGTCCAGGACGGGGGAAGTGGGCCTGACGAGAGTGATAAGGATGACCATCACCGCGCAGATAGCGGTGATGGGTATGCCGACTGCAAAAGTGAGCGCCGCTCGAACACCCGAGAGAAGACTACGCATCATGGGTGAGGATACCTGCCCGCAGCGTCCCGTGCAGCGCTCGGTAGCCTCTGTGTAGCCGACCGAAGGGTCCGATGGCATCCAGGCTTCTAAAGCTCACCAACCACCAAGCCGTGTGCGTGTTCCTATCGGCTCAGGGATTCAGTGATCCCCGGCCGTCGGGCCGGGTCGATTCCCGCCACTTCGCCAGGGTTATCCGCCGGGTTCGCCTGCTCCAGATCGACTCGGTCAACGTGCTGGCCAGGGCCCATTACCTGCCCGTGTTCTCCAGGCTCGGTCCCTACCGGCGTGCAGCCCTCGACCGATGGATCTACGAGGGCCGCCACATGTTCGAGTACTGGTGCCACGAGCAGTCGTATGCCCCCGCCGGGTTTCACCCGATGATGCGGGCTCGCATGGAGAGGATGCGGGACCCCAGATGGAAAAAGGTGCGGGATCTTCTCGAACACGATCCCGGATACGTGATGGCGGTCCTCGATGAGGTGCGGAATCGGGGTCCGATCCCGGCCCGCCACCTGTCGGACCCCGGGGAGAAGACGGGCCCGTGGTGGGGATACGGGAAGGGCAAGGTGGCAATGGCCTGGCTGTTCGCCACCGGGCAGGTGGCTGTGGCCCACCGGGTCAACTTCGAGCGCTGGTACGACCGTCCCGAGCGGGTGCTCCCTGCAGAGGTCCTGGCCGAGCCCGATCCGTCTCCCGAGGAGGCCCGCAGGGCGCGGGTCCGGGAAGCGGCCGGCGCTCTCGGGATTGGCACCGTACCCGACCTCGCCGACTACTTCCGCATGAGGATCACGCCCACCGCCCGCGCAGTGCGGCAACTGGTCGCCACGGGCGAACTGCGGGAGGTCGCTGTGGCGGGGTGGGATCGCCCCGCTTACATCGCCCGCAGCGCAGTCGTGCCGAGGGCCCGGAGGGGTACGGCCCTGCTGTGCCCGTTCGACCCCCTCGTCTGGGATCGCGGCCGGACCGAGCGGATGTTCGGCTTCCGGTACCGTATCGAGATCTACACGCCCAGCGCCAAGCGGGTATACGGTTACTACGTGCTTCCCTTCCTCATGAACGGTCGTCTGGTGGGCCGGGTCGACGCCAAGGCCGACCGGCACGAGGGTGTGCTTCGGATCCCCGCTGCGCACGCCGAGCCGGGTGTGGACCGGGCGGCGGCGGGCAGAGCGCTGGCCGGCGAACTCCGCAGCATGGCCGCCTGGCTCGATCTCGGAGACATTCAGGTCGCAACATCGGGAAACCTGGCCACCGCCACCAGGGCGGCTCTATGAGAACGGTCTTCGACGGTGGAGGCACCGGTATCGAGCCTCCCCCACCGGACGCCGCCAAGCAGCAATGGCGCCGGTGGGCCCAGAAAGTGCGGCGGCCCGGTGTTCCGCGATCGGTCTCAAAGGCGGTGACGGGAGGCATCGTCGCATGGCTCGATAGCCCCGAGGCGCCGCCCGGGACCGTGGTGCTGTACCTGCCCCTCCCCGACGAGGTAGACGTCACATCCGTGATCGGTATCGCCGACCGGCCCTGCACTGTCACCCGGACGCCCTCCCGGGGCCCCCTCACCCTGCATCCGGCCGACGCACCGCGGGAGCGCCACCGTTACGGGTTCGAGCAGCCGGTGGCGGATGCTCCCCGAGCCGACCCTGGAACGGTGGGCGTGGTTCTCGTCCCGGGTCTGGCCTTTGACTTAGGCGGAGGGAGGCTGGGTAGGGGCGGTGGATACTACGACCGCTTTCTGCCGACCCTCCCCCCTGCTGCGGTGCTGGTGGGCGTCGTGCCCGAGGCGCTGGTCGTCCCGGCGCTCCCGACCGAGCCCCACGATGTTCCGATGACTCATGTGGCCACCGAATCGGGCGTCAGGGCAGTTGCCCATCGCTAAACCGCCCCTCTGAATAACGGCAGACACTCGTCCCCGTCTACGATGGGGTGATGTCCGACGCTGGTTACTCCGTTCGCTGCCGTGAATACGCGGAGGCAATCTGGGAATTGGAGGAGGCCGGGATTCCCGTACTGCAGGCCCGGATAGCCCGCTGGCTCGGGGTCAGCCCGGCCAGTGTCTCCGAGATGATCCGCCGGATGCAGTCCGAAGGCCTCGTCGACATCAGCGACGAGGTGCGCCTCACCGAAGAAGGGCGGCACCTGGCAGCTGTGGTGGTCCGTCGGCATCGCCTCGCCGAGCGGTTCCTGTCCGAGGTCCTCAAGCTGCCGTGGGCCAAGGTCCACACCGAGGCCGAGGTATGGGAGACGATGATCTCCGACGACGTCGAGAAGGCCATGTGGGCGGTGATGGACGATCCGAAGACCTGTCCCCACGGCAACCCCATCCCGGGTGCCGGCTATGCGCCCCCCCGAATGAAGCCCGTGGCTGAGATGGAGGCGGGCGAGACGCTGGCCCTAGAGCGGATCTCCGAGGAATTGGAGCTCGACGCCGAGATGATGCGCTTCCTCGACGAGAACGATCTCCGGCCCGACTGCCGGATCGAGATGGTTCAGCGGGATCCGTACGGGGCGGTCACCGTCGAGGTTGCCGACCGCCGGGTGGGGATCGGCGCCTTCGCATCCGAGCGCCTGTTCGTCGCAGTCGATTAGGCGACCCTCCTGATCCTTGACCCGGTGCCTTGACGGGACCGCTCACCGCGAGAGATGCTGGCGACAGCGCGCCGACGAAATCTCCAGTCATGAACGACGGCGTGGCGACGACTAGTGAGATCACAATGTGATTAGCGGTAAAGATGGGTTACCGCCTATTATGTCGCGATGCCAGATGCCCTGCTGCTAGGTTACTTGCAAAGAGACCATAGAGGGCCACCCCGGAATTGGAGGGGGGGCAGGCGTGTTCCCCCGCCGGCGCGGGAGGATTCCATGAGTCCACGACGCTACGGGTCGGCCGGACAGTGTGGTGGCTGCGTCGATGAGCGGCTACCTTGATCCGCTAGAGCCCTTCGATCCGCGCCTGCGTCGCAGGATGGAGGCGCGTGTTCGACGGGAGTTCGAGCTTGCCGAGTCTGAAGCCGCCCTGCTGGCCGCCCGCCGCCGACGGTTGGCCGACGTTGCCTGGGAAGCTATCCAGTCGGGGAGCCGTATCCGTATCAGGGTCGGGAGCCGGGAACTTGCCGGTACGCCGATCTATGCGCGTAACGATCTCATGACCTTGGAGACCGGGAACGGTCAAGTCGATGTATACCTCCCCAACGTCGATGCTCTGTCGGTCGTGCCGATGGCAACGTTGGGACGATCGGTTCCCAAGGGTGTGGAGACTTTCAGAGCACGCGTGTCGATGCACCAACTCCAAAGGAAGCGCATGGAGATCGTGTGCCGGGGAGGGGAGACCCGCTTCGGTGGCGAGATCGAGTACCTGGCGCGTGACCATCTGTCCCTCCGAACATCGCAGGGTTCCGTGCTGATTGCATTGGAAGCGGTCGCATACCTTTCGCACCATGCGGACATTCGCTGATGGGGCTCGCTGTGTCGTTAGGCCGGGCTATCGCTTGGTCCGGGAGGTCAGCCACTTCCGAATGGCGGGGCCCAGATTGTTGATCTCTCGACTCCCGGAGGCGATCGGAGCACATTCTGTCTAGATACAACACACAAAAGACTTACAGCCAATCATATTACTAGAATTTTTATAACACTCTTTAGAAATTCTTAAGTCCTAATCTAGCTAGCCAAGCTAGATTGGATATACATTAGGGCTGTAGCAGTGTCGTACTCCAGGAGGCTTCCCGATGGAAAGGGCCCAGGGGGCGGACGTACCCGTTTCGACACCGAGGGGCGCCAAGGTGTTCAAGCGGAGTCCGCTCAGCCGCTTGTCCTTCGGCCATATGGTGATGATCGTCGCTGGACTGCTCGCCTTTCTCCTGAACGTATTCCTAGTCCGGAGCAAGGGCGAGATGCTGGAGGTACTCGTGGCGGCGCGTCCCATCCCAGCTGGTAGCCGGCTCGTAGCAGATGACCTCTCCTCCGAACTCGTCGATGCCGACGGACCGTTTGTCGATCGGATTCTCTCTGACGACACGATCGATCAACTGTTCGGCTACGTGGTGGTTCGCGACATAGCTGCCGGGGCTCCGTTGATCGCAGACGATCTCCGGCCTGCCGCCTCCCCCGGTGGTGGGAGGGCGATGAGCATCCCGATCTCTCCGGATCATGCGGTCGGAGCCGGTCTATATGTGGGTGATCGCGTAGATGTAATAGCCGTCGAGAACGGACAGAGCTGGCTCGTTGCGACCGCAATCGAGGTTCTCGATGTAAGTAACGGAGGCGCCAGAGCCTACGGAGACCGGCTCGGAGTCGTGGTGGCGGTCAGTGAGGTCGAGGCGCTGGCCATAGCGGCGGCTCTTGATGGCAACGCCGTTCATTTGATCAGATCGACCGGTGCGGACGAAGCAGGGGACCCGACGAAACGCCCTGTTCCGGCTGTCCGGTCGGCGGAGACAGGGTCGTGATCGGACCCGAACCTGTCATTGCAATCGCAGGTTCTCAGCGAGCCTGGGCCTCCGAGCTGCGTCGCTTCCTCACAGACTTTGGCGGTGCCCGCCTCAAGGGAACGGTGCTGACGGCTCGGGAGGCTCTGGAAACCGGGTACGAGTTGCTTCTGATCGACGATATAGCCAGCTACCTCAGCCCCCGTCTGGTCGAACGCTTGCGAGAGAACGGCAAGAAGGTGATCGGATTCTACGATCCTGAGTCCGGCGATCGAGGTCGCGAGCGGTTGAGGTCTGTGGGGGTGGATGCGATCGTGCCGGTCGACATTGGTCCGGAGGCGATCCTCGAGGCTATTTCGTCGGTGGCTATGGGGGGTTCATTCGAGGCAGGCAGCGCCGCAGCTCGAACTGCGTCTGGTTCCCAATCCGGCCGGATCACGACGGTGGCGGGTGGAGATCTTGCGGGTGACTTTGCTGTGGCGCTGGCAGGCACGCTTCGTTCGAAAGGACGCACCACCCTCCTTACCGACGCCGACACGGTGACCCCGATGATCGCTCAGCGCCTCTCGATGCCCATCGTGCCGAATCTCTTGACCGCTCTCGATGCCCATGTCGAGTTACGAGGGGATGTCCAGGATTCTCTCCTGGCCGGGCCCTATGGAATCACGGTCCTCACCGGCATTCCCGAGCCTTCCGAGTGGGAGACGGTAAGAGCAGATGAAGTAGAGGACCTGTTAGAGACCACTGCCCGATGGTTTGACGAACTCGTCGTGAAGGTCTCGTCACACATCGAGGATCTGTCGCGCTTCGGATCGCGTGACGGCCGCTTCGAGGTCAACCGCTCGATGGTCAGACTTGCCGCAGATACGGTCTACGTGGCAGCGCCGACTCCTGTCGGGCTGTCCAGGGCGCTGAGGTGGATCTCGAAGGCTCGCAAGCTAACAACGGCTCGACTCCATGTGGTATTCGGCGGCTGCTCGACGAGTTCGTTCCAGAGGGGCGAACTCAGCGACGAACTGACGAGGAACTATACGCCGGCCTCGATCACCTGGTTGCCATCTGACCAGGGGCAGGAGCGGTCGGTCTGGAACGGTACGGCGATCCCCGGCGGTCCCTTCCGGAAGACCGTTGACAAGTTCGGAACCTCGGGCCTCAACGGCTACGTCGAGCATGGCTCATGAGCATCGGCGCCTACGACTTGCTCCGCCGCCGTGCCGCGGAACGCATCGGAGCACTCGAATTGGATTCTCTCCGGGATCGGGAGGGGATCAGGAGCGAGGTCGACCGGCTCGTGTCGGCTTATCAGCGGCGCGCCCACGCCGGTGATGGCGTAAGGCCTTTCCGGGATCCTGCACATGTGTCGGACCGGCTCATCGACTCGCTGGTCGGCTACGGGCCTCTGACACCCCTGCTCAACGGTAGCGACATCGAGGAAGTGTTCATCGAGGGTGAGAGGATCACATTCATCGATGCCTCCGGACGGCTCCAAGCACTCGATGCCCCTACGTCGGAAGAGGAGAACCGCCAAATCGTGGCGCGCATTCTCGCCGGGACGAACCGGCGGCTCGACACTTCCAACCCCATCGAACAAGCCAGGGTTCTCGGTGGTCGGGCTCGGTTGACAGCGGTGATTCCTCCAGTGGCCGATCGTCTATCCGTGACGATCCGAAAGTACACGGTGAAGAATCATGATCTGGACTTCCTGATGAAGCGGGATGTTCTCTCCGCACCGGCTTCCGCTTTCCTTTGGGTAGCCGCTCAAGCCACCACGACGATCCTCTTCAGCGGACCACCGGGTGCGGGCAAGACGACCCTCCTGAGTGCCTTCTTGCGTGCGGTCCCGGTCGATCGTTGTGTCAGGATATGCGAAGAGGTACGCGAGATAGATGTTCCTCTCATGCACGGGAGCTTCTACGAAGCCAGTCCACCGACACTCGACGGAAAGCGTCGCTACACGTTGAGAGAACTGGTGAAGGTAGTCCTGGCGCAGCGCCCCGATCTGATATGCGTGGGGGAGGTGCGAGGAGCGGAGGCCTTCGAACTCACTCGCGCCGTCAACGCGGGATGTGGATTCGCATGCACGATCCATGCGGACTCCGCGCCCTTGGCACTGGTTGCCCTGGTCAACGCTGCCCTCATGGCCGGAGAGAACGTCACCGAGAGTGTATTGAGCCGCGTATTCCGGTCGGCGATCGACTTCGTGGTGCATCTTCAGCGCGATCACCCTGGGTACCAGGAGGGGGGCATTCGCCGGCAAGTGATGGAGATCGTGGCGGTCGGCAAGGATGACCGGGGCCACGGGTACACCACGGAGAGCCTATTCCGACGCGACGATCTGGGCAGGTCCCTGTGTTGGACTGGTGCACTACCTCCGCCTGAGACGGTCTCGAGGATTCATAGGTCGCTACCGGACGACGTTTCGCTGGACTCGGTCATGTCCGGTGACTGGTATCCCGGGCCGTGACGCTTCTCGCTTCCCTGTGCACCGCGGTAGCTGTATATTGTGGGGTGGGCTTGATGACTGGTTGGACACCACAGGACCGGAGCCCCAGGGTGCCCAAGCCCGAATCCTCCCGCCTCCACCTCTGGCTTACTCAGGCTGGTTCCGGCCTCACGCCCCGGCAGTTCGTGTTGGGATCTGCGGCACTTGGGCTACTGACCTTCGTTGTCGCCACCATGGCAACCGACGCCTGGTGGTTGGGAATCGTCCCAGGCGTGGCGGGCGCAATGCTCCCGCGCGCGTTCTATGGCAAGAAGCGGGCCGACCGGCTCAGAAGGATCCGTCAAGCCTGGCCAGACGCCCTTCGAGATGCGTTGGCGTCGATTGGCGCGGGTTCGACCCTCTTCGTCGCGTTGTGCGAACTTGCCGAACGCGGGCCGGTTCCACTCAGACCTGCATTCGGACGATTCCGCCTGCTCTCTCGCATGATTGGCGTGCTGCCTGCCCTGGAGATCGTCAAGGAAGAACTCGCAGATGCAACGACTGATCGGGTCATCGAAGTCCTCAACCTCGCCTACGAACACGGAGGTGGGCTGGTGCAAGAGGTTCTGCGGGATCTCGTCGCCGAGATCACTCTGGATCTCCGGCTCGAGGCGGAAATCCAGTCCGATGGCACGGAGCAACGCATCGAGAGTCGCGTGGTCTTGGTCATCCCCTGGCTGCTCCTGCTGGTTCTGGCATCGACGTCCGAGGAATACCGGTCCTTCTATCACTCGTCCAGCGGTCTGCTTGTGGTGATGGCGGCGTTGGTGTGGTCCATGGCAGGGGTCGTGCTGATGAGATACATAGGCCGCCCGGTGTCCGAGAGGCGGGTCCTGGTACGAGGCATCCGGGAGCGGGACGCCGGAGGAGGCGGATGAGCACCGGCTTGGTTGTGGCCGCCGTGACTTGTTCCGTTACGTTTGCGACGGTCGGTGTGGCGATGATCGTACGGCCGCTGCGGCGTCTCGGCCCACGAGTCCGACCGTACTTGGCGGCTTCTCGGATCGGTCTTGGTTTGAGCCCTGATATCCGGAGCGATACGCATCCCGGTGCCAGGATGGGCGACAACACAACCTGGCGTCGGCCGTCGCCTCCCCTCTCCACCGTTGTCGATCGCCTCGGGCGCCTCCTAGTGCTGGTCGACGACGAGAAACTTGCTCTGCGACTGCGCCAGTCCGGGCTCTATCCCCATCTGGAGGACTCCCTACGTCCGCAGGCTTACCGGATGGGTGTCCTGGGAAGAGTGGTCCTCTTCGCGTCCGGTTTAACCGCCGTTGCCTTGGTCGCGGGGAGCTCCGCGGCGAGGGTGGTGTTCTTCGGGCTGGCAGGGGGAATGGTGGGTGCCTTTCTGGCGCGATCCAGGGTCGCGAACGGTGTTCGCCGGCGTCGTAACTCTGTCCGGTCCGAGCTCTATACGATCAACCAGTTGATTGCGATGTACGCGCGGGTGGGCGGAGGCGCCATCCAAGGCATCCGCTACGTGGTGGCCAGGGCCCGAGGGATAACGGTGGACGACCTGGCCGAAGTGCTGCTGCTTCACGAACGCGGTTGGTCTCTCAGCGAGGCATTGGAACGGGCCGAAAGGCTAACTCCCGAGCCTGAGGCCGCTCGAACCTACCGCCTGATTGCGATATCCCAGGAGCAGGGAGCTGACCTCGCCGAAGCGCTGCTGGATCTATCAAGGGATCTGAGAGCCGGCCGCCGGGACGACCTGCGGCGCCAAGCAGCGAGGAGAAGGGTCCTGATGGTGATTCCGGTCGTGGTCATCCTGGCACCGGTCACCATCCTGTTCATGGCTGCGCCGATCCCGTCCATAGTGTTCGGGGGTTAGATGGAACTCATGTGGGTTCATCCGGCCGGCCCGCCAGTTAGGAGGGTGCTGAGCAATCCACCAGCGGCCTGCCGACCGCCGGCAAAATGCCTGGGCTGGCGGGCGGCAGGCCCGAGCAATCGTCATTGTTCAGCACCGTCCTAGGAGTTGATACTTCCCAGAAAGGAGAGGAGAGTGAAGGGCACGGTAGACAGGTGGGTACCTGGCATCATGCGGGCTTTCGTGACGCGGTTGTCCGGCGAAGCAGGTACCGCGGAGACATCTACGATCTTGGCTTGGATCGTTGTGGGAGTTCTGGTGGTCTTCGCATTGCAGCAGGGCCTCGAGGAAGCAGGTAACCAGGTGATCGCCTGGGTCAAGGACCAATTCGATCAATGATCGGGCTGGTGCGAACGTGCGTCAATCGAGGGAGCGAGCACATGACCCGGTCGGCCACCAGGGTGGAGCCGGTTTGAAGGACTTCTCGCACTACCCTCCGGTGCTCGATCTGCCGGGCGTGGCCGACCTGCTCGGGATCTCGATCGAGCAGACGCGTCGGTTGAGCGGTGAGGGCTGGATCGACGCCGTCTGCATCGATGGCCGCAGGTTCTTCCATCGGGATCGGGTCATCGACTGGCTCAGGTCGCAGCGGGTCGTCCCTCCCGACCGCGGGATCTGATCCACTCCCCAACTGTCGGCAAAGGCACACGTCCGCGCGATCGGGGTACTATGGTAGAACATATGTTCGTTCCAGATGGATGTCGAGGCCCGACTTGTTAGTCGTAGGCATCGACCCGGGCTTGACGACAACCGGATTCGGAGCGATCCGCAGGGCCGGCAACCGGGTCGAGGTCTTGGCAGCCGGCGTGATCCGCACCGACCGGGACCGGTCCGCGTCCGAACGCCTGGCCAGCCTCTATGCGGATGTCGCGGATCTCATCGAAGAGGTCCGCCCCGATGTGGTGGCCGTCGAAAGGGTGTTCGTGAACCGGAACCGCATGACTGCCACCCGCGTGAGCCAGGCGTCCGGTGTGGTGATGCTGGCGGCGGCGCTCGCCGGTCTCGAGGTGTTCGAGTACTCGCCATCGGCGGTGAAGGCGATCGTAACGGCCGACGGTTCGGCGTCGAAGGTGCAGGTCCAGCAAATGGTCACGCGCCGTCTCGGTCTTCGGAAGGTGCCATCCCCGCCCGATACAGCCGACGCTCTGGCGATCGCCCTGTGCCACATGCAGAGCATGGGGAACCGGGTAGGACAGTTGACCGCGGCTCATGGAGGGAGAAGATGATCGGTCGTTTGCGAGGGGTCCTGGTGGCCAGGACCGCGTCGGGTGTGGTGATCGAGGTAGGGGGAGTGGGCTACGAGGTGAACGTGACCCCGAGGGATCAGGCCGCGCTTCCCATGCTGGGCGAGGAGGTCGTGGTGCACACCCATCTGGTGGTGCGGGAGGATCTCCTGGCCCTGTACGGTTTCGAGAGTGAGCAGAGCCGGGACATGTTCCGGGTGCTGCTGGGATCGAGTGGGGTGGGTCCGGCTCTGGCGATGTCGATCCTGGCCACTCTGCGACCCGACGACGTTCGCATGGCCGTCGCCACCGAGGACATCGGGGCGCTGGTGGCAGTGCGCGGTATCGGCAAGCGGACCGCCGAGAAGCTGATCCTGGAGTTGCGTCCCAAACTGGGAGCGCTCACCGAGCGCTCCGGCTCATCCGGCAACCTCTCACGTGCCCGGGAGGCCCTCGAGTCGCTGGGGTACGCGCCCACCGAGATACGGGACGCGTTGGAGGAGGTTCCCGTGGAAGGTTCGGTGGAGGAACTCGTCCGGTCCGCCCTCAGGGTGCTCGCCCGCAGATAAGGGCGTCGGACGATGCGTGAGGACGGTCTGCTGGTAGCCCATACGGTGGGTGACGACCAGACGAGCGAGTCGATGCTGCGTCCCCGTTCTCTGGAGGAGTTCGTGGGTCAGCCGAAGATGAAGGAGCGGCTGTCGATCTCGATCGAGGCGTCGGAGAAGATGGGCCGTCCCCTGGATCATCTGCTGCTTTCGGGTCCGCCGGGGTTGGGCAAGACGACGCTGGCGCGGATCATCGCGTCGGAGACCGGGGCGCAGTTGCGGTCGACTTCGGGGCCGGCGGTGGAGAGGCCCGGTGACCTGGCGGCGATCCTGTCGGGGCTGGAGTACGGGGATGTGTTGTTCATCGACGAGATCCATCGGTTGCCCAGGGTGGTGGAGGAGGTTCTGTACTCGGCGATGGAAGACTTCGCTCTGGACATCGTGGTGGGCAAGGGTCCCACGGCACAGTCGTTGCGCCTGGGTCTGCCCCGTTTCACGCTGGTGGGGGCCACCACGAGGATCGGTACGGTGACGGCTCCGCTGCGGGACCGGTTCGGGATGGTCGACCGTCTTGATTACTACGAGGCGGATGATCTGGAGCGGATTGTGGTCCGTTCGGCTTCGATCATCGGGATTCCCATAACCGATGCCGGGGCTCGCCATATCGCGGTGCGCAGCCGCGGGACTCCCCGCATCGCCAACCGTCTGCTGACCAGGGTGAGCGAGTACGCCATCGCCAGGGCGGATGGGCGGGTTGATTCGGCAACCGCCCGGGCGGGTCTGGAGGTGTGGGAGGTGGACGACATCGGGTTGGACAAGGTCGACCGTTTCATCCTCGACGCGATCGTGGTCAAATTCGGAGGCGGTCCGGTGGGCCTGACCACGTTGGCCATCGCGGTGGGGGAGGAACCCGAGACCATCGAGGCGGCCTACGAGCCATTCCTGGTGCAGCAGGGCCTCGTATCACGCACCCCGAGGGGTCGGGTGGCGACCTCGCGTACCTACCAGCATCTAGGTCTGCCCGAGCCGGGGGCTGCACAGGGGTCGTTGCTCGACCGGCGAGCATAGAAGTGGTGGACCCCCTTTTGGAGGAGGCTGAAATCCCCCTGTTGGTCCGGCGGTCGGTGACAGAACCCGATGCGTGTTTGTGTGTGGGCGTGTGGCAGTGCCGCTGGGGATGGCTTGGTCATCGTCTTAACCCTGATTCTTCATGTTTCCGGACACACCCACGGCAACATGCCCAATCAACCACATGATCAAGACCGGACGGGTTACACCCGACGGGTGAGGTCGCACCGACCCGAGGTGGGACCATTGAAACGGATGGAGTCCCTGGTCAGATGCCCATCTCCCACGCCCCGTTCGTCCAATACAAACCTCCGCATGAAAAATCGGGGTTAAGTACGCCCTAGCACTCCCCAAGGTGTCCGTGGACTCCTTCCTCTGCCGGGGTTTCGAGCCAACTATCCTCCATGGTCATACTATGGTCATATTGCTGTCTTACGGAGGGTGCCGAATGGAGCGAGCATCAGATACACTGCCTGAGACCATGCCTGCGGGCGAGTTCAAGGCCAAGTGCTTGGCCATCATGGACCGGGTGGCCGAAACCGGCGGGCAGGTCATCATCACCAAGTACGGACACCCGGTGGCGGCACTCGTGCCATGTCCCTCACGCGTTGACGTGCTTGAGCTGTGGGGATCCTGCCGCGGCGAGATTACTGTAGTCACCGATCTGACCGTGCCTACTGACCTCGAGCCGGACTGGATCGGCGACTGGGAGGCCGAGTGGAACGAACTCCTTCCCGAGACAGCGCAGATCACTCCGGTGGCCCCTCAACCTCCCGGCTAGCGATTGCTGCTGATCGACACCCACGTGTTGCTCTAGGAGGGTGCTGAGCAATCCACCAGCGGCCTGCCATCCGCTCGCATAATACCTGGGTCGGCGGTTGGCAGGCCCGAGCAATCCACCAGCGGCCTGCCAACCGTCGGCATTATTCCTGGGTCGGCGGGCGGCAGGCCTGAGCAATCGTCATTGTTCAGCACCCTCCTCGGTTCTCGCCGGCGATCAGCGCCTCCATGTGAACGCCCGACATCTCGTCCAGGACGAACTGCGGCGAGGGCGCCTCTTCGTGTCGTCCGTCACGTACTGGGAGTTGGCCCGGTTGGTGCAACTCGGCCGCGTCGACCTGGGCTGTGACCTAAGGATCTGGCGGACACGCCGGATCGACTCCGGCATCCGGGAGATACCTCTCGATGCCGAGACCCTCATTCTCGCCGAAGAGCTACGCCAGGATGACGCTCCCAACGACCTGGCCGACCGGCTGCTCATGGCCGGTGCCATGTCGCGGCGTGGGCGGCTGGCGACTGCCGATCGCGAGATTCTCGACTGGGAAGGTCCCCTCGAGCGCGTCGACGTGAGGGGTTGAGCTGTAGTAGTTGAATCCGGGAAGAGATTTCTAACATAGACTGTCTAGTTGTGCTGTGTACGGTTGGTTTATGTCGTAGGGGTGTGGTAGTATACGAACGTATGTACGACTACCTGTTCGATGTAGCTGACCAGGACCCGATCCGTCCTAGCCGTCGCCGCTCAGCGGCGGAGCGGTCCGACGGCGGGGTGTTCATGACCCGCTACCAAAAGGAACGGCAGCGGGTCTACGACCGGGCCCGGCACATGGTTGACAACCTCGGAGCTCATCCGCATAGGGAAACCGAGGACGCCAAAGCAGAAGCCGGCCTGGTACGCAACCGCGCCCGGATCAGCCGCGCGCAGGGCGACGAACTCGCGTGGGTCAAGTCGATGCTGCGAACGAACATGGCAGCCCGGCGCGGGTATCGGACTCCGGTGGACATGGTGGTGGCTCTGGCCGACGTTCCCCGACCGGAGGCCCGTGAGTTGGTCTATTTGGCGGAGCGGCTCCCCGACCCGGAGATCGGACGTATACAGGACGGGGAGATCTCCTATTCCCGGATGCTGGCGGAACGCAAGAAGACGACCCGAGCCGACGAACGGCGGATCTTCGAGGAACAGTATCTGGCGTTGCAGCCTTCTTTGGACGGCACGCATATGCGGGTGATGGGCCGGCTCGGTTCCTAC
>MKWU01002517.1_pt1 | contig 27183 bp, 24 predicted proteins | sample 809101 | NCBI WGS metagenome assembly MKWU01 (sample SAMN05860141, study PRJNA318959) | sponge metagenome | host: Aplysina aerophoba | place: Slovenia: Piran, Adriatic Sea, Gulf of Piran | collected 2013-05-07 | reverse complement strand
TGGTCTGCCGCGGTGGGCGGGTGGAGGACCTCGCCGACGCCATCGTCGGGCTGGCGTCGAACCCCGCGCGGCGGCGCGCGATGGCCGGCGCGGCGCGGGGCTACGCCCTGAGCCGCTGCTGGGAGCGGTCGCTCGCTCCGCTCTACGACGCCTACCGCAACCTCGCGGTGCGACGGCATGCGGGAGGAGTGGCTCCGCCGCGCGCGAACTGCGCCGCGGCCATGCCTCCGTCATGAACGATCCTGCCAGTGTCCTGGGTGTGGGTGCTCCGGAGCAGGCGGACGAGGCCGGCCTTGTCGCCGGGGCGTTCCTTCTTCGGCGTGCCGTACTCGCGTATGAATCCGGGGATGCTCTTGCGGGTGAAGTCGCCCGCCGGGTCGGAGAGCTCGCCGCACCACATGAGGGCGGTGTCGACGATAACGTCCTCCCGCGCCGACTGACCGGTCTCCACCGCACTCGCGCAACGGCAACGGCGCGCGCCCGTCAGGCCCCCGGCCGCCGGCCGTTCCACCAGATTCCGATCAACGCCGCCAGCACGCCGACCCCTATCAGACGCCGGGGCCCGTCCACGAAGATCACCGCGCCGTTGGCGATCATGAACAGGAAGGCGCCCCGGACGGCCGTCGTCAGCACACGCGGGCGCCGCGCGTAGCGGGCGGGCGCGAACTGCCACCAGAGCCCCTCGGCCGCCCAGATCGCGGTGAAGGCGTAGTTCACCCAGATCCCGCCGCCCCCGTCGAGCCCGACGAGCGCCTCCGTGCGGGCCGCAGTGTGGGCGTACGCCGCCGCGTGGCTCCAGTCGTGGTGGATCCCGAACGCCGCCGCGACGTGCCCCAGGTAAACCAAGCCCCCCAACAGCCAGACCGGGCGCGCCCACGCCGCCGCCGGCCGCCGCGTGCGGCCGTACTCGCCCGCGACGTACAGGACCAACGCCGTCCAGATACTCAGAACCACGACAGGCGACACGGCGGGCGCCGGAGGAGGCACGCAGCACGATACACCGTATCCCCATGGGGATCCGAGCAGAGGCGGAACGCCACTGGTCGCCCGCGTACGCGTGGGGGCACCTCGCGGCTCGGAGGGGCACGCGAGCGCCCGTAAGGTGTCGCCGGCGCGAGACGCGCGCCGGACGCGCACGGACACCGCGGCAGGACGATCATAAGGCGAAAATCAGTGCTATACTACCGAAATGGTCCGGACGGAAGGACTCGGGATGCGCTTCGGCGGGCCGTGGACGATAGAAAAGCTCGACATCCTGGAGGCGTATCTCGACGCGTATACGACGGCGCTAAAGAGTCAACCGTTCAGCCTCATCTATATCGACGCCTTTGCCGGCACGGGTCAAGTGGAGTTGCGCGTCGAGGATCGCGATACCATTGACTTTCTTCGCGGTTCCACCGAGCGTGCGATTGGCATCCGTGACAAGCCCTTCGACGAACTGATCTTCGTTGAGAAGGACCCGGCACGATATGCAGTGCTTGAGGGACTCCGCAGCAAGCATCCCAAGCGGAACATCATAATCGAGAAGGGAGACGCCAATCTCGTCTTGGATCGCCTCGACGGAGACTGGCGCGGCCGTCGCGGCGTGTTGTTCCTCGATCCGTTTGCCACGCAGGTCGAGTGGGCCACGCTGGAACGGATAGCCGATCTCAAAGCACTGGATACCTGGATCCTGTTTCCGGTATCTGCCGTGGTTCGGATGCTGCCTACCTCTCGGAAGCCGGACGATATTTCTCAGAGGTGGGCGGCCCGACTGACGAGTGTGTTTGGTGACGACAGTTGGCGCGAACTGTACCGTGAGCGGTCGCAGCAGAACTTGTTCGGAGATCCGGGATCAGTGCGCGACTCAGGTGTCCATGGCCTGATGGGCATCTACCGGAGGAACCTGAGGGAATTGTTTGGCGACCGCTTCCTGGACCAATCCAGGGCGCTGAAGAACTCTACCGGGTCTCACCTGTTCGAGTTCATGTTCTGTGTGGGGCACCCGAGGGGAATCCGCCCGGCGAAGCGTATCGCGAGGCACATCCTCCTGGATAGGATGTAGCTATGGGGACCCGATCCGGCATCGAATGGACGGAGACGACTTGGAATCCCGTCAGCGGGTGCTCCAAGGTCAGCCCCGGGTGCGCGCACTGCTACGCGGAGCGGATGGCAAAGCGGCTGCAGGCCATGGGCGTGAGGAAGTACAGTCATGGATTCGACGTCGAGACTCACGCCTCCGCGCTCGCTGAACCGCTCAAGTGGAGGCAGCCGCGGCTGGTGTTCGTGAACTCGATGTCTGACCTGTTCCACCCGTCCGTGCCGGCCGCGTTTATCGATGCCGTGTTCGCAACCATGAACGAGGCCGCTCAGCACACGTTTCAGGTCCTGACAAAGCGGCCCGAGCGGGTCAGGACGCTTGAAGCCCGGCTGCATTGGACCCCGAACATCTGGCTCGGCGTCAGCATCGAATCCGAGCCGTGGCTCGAACGCCTCGGATCGCTTTCCGCGACCGGCGCTCGGACGAAGTTCCTGTCGCTCGAACCGTTGCTGGGACCGCTGCCGGGGCTCGACCTGACCGGCATCGACTGGGTGATTGCCGGTGGCGAGTCGGGCCCCGGGGCGCGCCCAATGCGCGTCGAGTGGGTCCGGGCCATCCGCGACGCGTGCGTGCGGAACGGCGTGCCGTTCTTCTTCAAGCAGTGGGGAGGCGTGTTCAAGAAGCGCACGGGCCGGACGCTGGACGGCCGGACCTGGGATCAGATGCCGGCCGTCGCCGCCGGAACGCCCGACGCCGTCGCCTACCGCGCCGCCGCCTCCCGCTCGTCGGCCCGCGCGCCGGCGAGGATGCCCTCCATGCCGTAGTTGCCCTCGTGGCAGGCGAACTCGTAGAGGTCGCCGTCCATCGGCTGGAGGTCGATGGACGCCGTCCACGGCCGGGTGTAGGTCTCCGGGTCGGAGACCGTGTACTCGTAGCGGATGGCGTCGGCCGCGGTGCGGGTGAAGCGCTCCACGAGGTGCATGCCGTCGGCGGTGCCCTGGTAGGCGGCCTTGCCGTTGAAGTTGGTGGTCTCGACGACCAGCGTGTCGTCCTCCCAGCGGCCGCGCGAATCGCCCATCCACTGGCGGATGGGGTCGGCGATCCGCGGGCGACCGTCCAGGGGGACGATGCGCGCGTCGTGGTTCTGCTCGGTCCAGATCACGACGTAGCCGGGAGCCTGCAGCAGCCGCACGTGGTTGTTGTAGCCGCCGGCCGACATCGGCGGGCCGGCCTTGGTGTGGTGCACGCAGCGCTCGCCGGGCGTGCGGTCCTCCGGGCCGTGGGCCGGCCGCCGGAGCAGGGCTCGCCGCGCATCGCGCCGCGCGCTTCCCGCCGCCGTGAACGGAATCCGGCCGTCCGGGGGATCGACGATGAGCGACGTGCGCCCCGTCGACTCGCCCCGGTCGAACCAGAAGGCGTTGTAGGCGCCCGGGTCGCCGGGCGGTGGCGGCTGATCGCCCCTTGTCAGCGCGTCCTGGTTGAGGGTCGTGACCTCCTCGGCCGTCAGCCGGTCCCGTCCCGCATACCGCTCGGGCCGTTCCAGCGGCGTGATGGTCGCGAACGACCACGTGCCTTCGAAGTCCGGGTCGCCCCAGGCGGTGCGAGTCACCGTCCAGTCTTCGGACGCGGCCTGCGTCTGGCCCGCGGCCGCCGCGGGCAACAGCCACGACGCCGCGATTGCGACGCACCAACCCGCGAGAAAGCGTCGTCCCATCTCACACCTCCCGGCAATCGACCTGCGCCTCCCACGCGACGCGGGTCTCCACCGCGATCGATCCGGTCGCGTCCGGCTCCCGCCCTCGTTCATCCCCGGGGACCCGGACTCTCGGCGCCCTCGACCTCGACGCGAACGGCCACGGCCTCCGGGCGGCCGCGGAACCGCGACCCCACACGATCGGGATCCTCAGCGGGCGCCGGCCCGCAGGTCCCGGAAGAACGCCCGCACGTCGTCGACGAACAGCTCCGGCACCTCGCCGGCCGCGAAGTGGCCGCCGCTGGGCATGATGGTGTAGCGGGTCAGGTTGTAGCCCGCCTCCAGCCAGCGCTGCGGCGTGAAGATGAGCTCTTTCGGGAACGCGGCGCAGGCGGTCGGCACCTCGACCCGCCGCGGCGGCGTGCGCGGGCCGTGCCGGCCCTCGTAGTAGTAGCGGGCGGCGGACGTCGCGGTCTGGGTCACCCAGTAGATCGTGATCGTGGTCAGCAGCTCGTCCTTGCTGAACCTCGTCTCAGGGTGCCCGTCGCAGTCGCACCAGCTCCGGTACTTCTCGACGATCCACGCGGCGAGCCCCACCGGCGAGTCGTTGAGACCGTAGCCCAGCGTCTGCGGCTTCGTGCCCTGGATGTGGCTGTAGCCACGCTCCTCGTCGGTCCAGAAGGCCTGCCGTTCGCGGAGCAGGGCGAGCTCCTCCTCCGGCACGCCGGCCGTCGGGTCGTCCGGGTCCGGCGGAGCGCCGCCGCACAGATTGAGGTGCAGGCCGGCCACGTGCTCGGCGTCGTTGAGGGCCAGCGAGCGGCTGATGCCGGCCCCGAGGTCGCCGCCCTGCGCGCCGTAGCGCTCGTAGCCGAGACGCGCCATCAACTCGGCGAACATCTCCGCCGTCCGGTCGCGGCCGTAGCCCATCCGCGGCGGGCGGTCCGAGAAGCCATAGCCCGGGATCGACGGGACCACGACGTGGAAGGCGTCCGCGGCGTCGCCCCCGTGGGCGGCGGGATCGGTCAGCGGCGCGATCACCTTCGCGAACGCGGCGAACGACCCCGGCCAGCCGTGGGTCAGGATGAGCGGGAAGGCGTCCGGATCCGCCGCGCGCTGGTGCACGAAGTGGATGTCGAGGCCGTCGATGTTCGTCGTGAACTGATCGAACTCGTTGAGCCGGCGTTCCGCGGCCCGCCAGTCGAACTCGTCCCGCCAGTAATCGACGAGCTCGCGCAGGTAGGCCTGGTTGGTCCCGAGCTCCCAGCCCACCCCCTCCGGCTCGTCCGGCCGGCCGGCGCGCCCCACCCCCCCCCCCGCCCCGCGGCCGGCGCGTCGGCCGGGGGGGCCCGCTGGAGCCGCTCCCGGAGATCGGCGAGCACGCCGTCGGGCACCGCGATGGAGTAGGGCTCGATCCGGGCGTCGCCGGAGGGCTGCGCCGCGGCGAGTCCTGCGGCATGTCCCGCGACGGCGGGTTCCGTCGCTGCGCCGCCCGGCCCGGGCGAGGACGTCAGCGCGCCCGCCCCGGCGGCCAGCGCGAATCCGAGCGACAGGGTCAGGATCGCGCGCAGGATCACGTTGCGCCCCCGTTCTGAACGAGTACCGGATGCCCGGCGGCGAGCGCGCGAGCTACCGCAGTGTCGCCACGAACCGGATGCATGTCAACCCGACCGCTCGGCTGTTGGTGCGCGTCCCGACGGACCGTCGGTGGGCACTTGGGGTGCGCACCTTCGAGGACGGCCGGGTCCGGAGCTGCGTTGTGACTGGAGCCTGCGCGTGCCGCCGCAGGTCGGTGCGGCCTCGCGCAGGGCGGTTGTTGGTCGGTCCCGCGGGCACCCCGTATGATGGCCGGCAACGTGGGGCGCCGGCCGCGGGCGGCCGCGCCTACTGCTTGGAGGCTGACATGAAGTACGTCGCCGCACTCGCCTCATCGCCTCGCTGCGCGCGGGCGCCACGGTCTTCCCAGCGCCTGCTACCGGCCGCGCTGCTCGTTGCCGCCCTCGGCCTGCTGCCCGCTCCGGGGCTGGCCCAGACGGCGGAGGAGCTGATCGACGACCCGCAGACCCCCGAGGACGTGCTCGTCCACAGCATGGGCTACGACCGCAAGAGCTACAGCCCGCTCGACCAGATCGACAAGTCGAACATCCACCGGCTGGTGCCGATCTGGAGCACGAGCCTGATGAACCAGTCGGGCGAGCTCGCGGCTCCGGCCATCTACGACGGTGTGCTGTACGCCATCAACGGGAGCTGGACCTTCGCCATCGACCTCCGGACCGGCCGCCAGATCTGGCGCACGCCGGTCGTTCTCGAAGAAGGATCGCGGCGGCGCAGCAGCTTCAACCGCGGCGGACCGGTGATCTACGAGGGGCGGCTCTTCCGGGTGACCGTCGACAACCACGTCCTGGCCCTCGACATGGAGACCGGCGAGGAGCTGTGGAACCAGAAGTTCGCCGACGCGGCGGAGGGCTACTACGCGACCGGGGCCCCGATCGTCGCCAACGGCGTGCTCATCTCCGGGATGTCGGGCGGCGAGTCCACCACCCGCGGTTTTCTCGACGGTTGGGATCCCGCCACCGGCGAGAAGTTGTGGCGCCGCTACACGATTCCCGGTCCCGGCGAGCCGGGCCACGAGACCTGGCCGGCGGGCACCGACGCCTGGTTGTACGGCGGCGCGCCGACCTGGCGCTCCGGCTCCTACGACCCGGAGCTCGACCTCGTCTACTGGGGGACCGGCAACGCGGAGCCGTACGATCCCGCGCCGCGCGGCGCACTCGACAGCCTCTACGCCTCGACCGTGCTCGCCATCCGTCCCAAGACGGGCGAGATTCACTGCTACTACCAGTACACGCCGAACGACGTGTACGACGTGGACGGCATCGACGAGAACGTGCTGGCCGACATCGAGATCGACGGCGAGATGCGGAAGGTGATGATCCAGGCCAACAAGAACGGCTTCCTGTACACGCTCGACCGCACCGACTGCTCGCTGATCGCCGCGCATCCCTACGTCTACGTCAACTGGGCCACGCACATCGACCTTGCAACGGGCCGTCCCGTGTTGACCGACATCTATCGCGACTTTCTGGCCGGCGAGCAGGTCTACATCTGGCCGTCGCGCGGCACCAACGCCGTGCCCATTGCCTTCAACCCGAACACCGGCCTCATCTACTCGACGGCGTGGCACGTGCCGCGCATCCAGCGGCTGCTCCCCGAGCCGCAGGAGTTCGTTCTCGGGGCGAGTTCCACCGGCGTCACCAACCGCTTCCCGCCGGTCGAGCCCGGCGACCTGCTGGGCCACATCGTGGCCATCGATCCGCTGACCGGCGAGAAGAAGTGGGAGATCCCGATGCACGACTTCCCCAGCTCGGCCGGCGTGCTGGCGACCGGCGGCGGGCTGCTGTTCAGCGGCAAGATCACGGGCGAGTTCATCGCGCTCGACGAGGAGACCGGGGAGACGCTCTGGGAGTTCCAGACCGGCTCGAGCGTCAATGCCACCGCGATCACCTACACCCTCGACGGCCGGCAGCAGATAACGGTCGCGTCCGGGCTCGGGGGCGGCCTCGCCAACCGCTACGCGCGCGGGCTGGTGCCGGCCGGCGGCTCCATCTGGACGTTCGCGCTGATGCCCGAGCAGGGGTCTGCGCCGTAGCACGGCCCGGGCTTCGGTAGGTCGGCCGGGGTCGGCGAGGCCGGGACCGACGACAGTGATAACCGCGCGAGGGTAGTAAGATGGCACGCGCGATGCGGCCGCCATCGGCGTGGCGAGCCGTGGGCGGCGGGGAGGAGCGTGTATGGCAATCCAGCGGCGCTACCGGGTGGGCGCGGTTCACGCGCTGATGAACGCCATTCCGACCACCCAGATGGCGTTCGACCGCAACTGGTCGTCCGCCGACGTGGCGCACCTGCTCGACGGCTCGCTCTACCTCGACCGCAGCCGCGGCACCGCGGACGATGCGGAGCTCGCCTCCCGCGTCGACCGACTCGTGAAGTACAGCGCGTCGACGGGGGCCGAGGGGATCATCGTCACCGGCTCGTTCTTCGGCGAGGCGGCGCGGCAGGCGCGGCAGGGGATGCAGGTCCCGGTGGCCACCTCGTTCGAGGGCATCATCGAGCGGGCGTTCGAGCTCGACCGGCCGCTGCATGTGCTGGCCACCGCGCCCGACTCGGCGACGCTCCTGACGGCGGAGATCCGGCAGGAGGCGGCGCGCCGGGGCCGCGCGGTGTCGATCGCCAGCCAAGCCGTCGCGGGCGCGATGGATGCCCTGATCGGCGGAGACCCGGAGCGCCACGACGAGCTGGTCCTCGACGCGGTGCGCGCCGTCGAGGCCGGCACCGCCGTGCTCTTCGCGCAGTTCTCGATGGAGCGGATCCTGCCGCGCAGCGCGGCGGCCCGCCCCGACCCGGTCGTCGGCCCCGCGAGCGAGAGCGTGGCGCGGCTGCGCCGCCTGATCACGCAGGGCTGAACTCCCGATTCCACATCCGGCTCCACATGAGGTGCAGACTGATGAGACTCCGAACCGTCGTTACCGTCGCCGGCGTTGCCGCGCTCGCGCTGCTGCTGTCGACCGCGGCCGCGGCCCAGTCGGGAGGCAGCGAAGCGCCGCTCCGGACCCCGGACGGCCACCCCGACATCAGCGGGGTCTGGGACTTCCGCACCGTCACGCCGCTCGAACGGCCCGAGGATCTCGCCGACCAGGAATTCCTCACCGAGGAAGAGGTTGCGGCGTACGCGGCGGAACGGGTGCGGGCCAACAACGCCGACCTCGACCGGGAGGAGAAGAAGGAGATCACGACCAGCCGCGGCCTGGTGAACGGGACCCGCGAGAGCCGCGATCTCGCGCTGGCCTACAACAACTTCTGGTGGGACCGCGGGACCGACGTCGTCGCGACCCGGCGGACGTCGCTCGTGGTCGATCCGCCCGACGGCCGCATTCCGGCCCTCACCCCGGATGGCGAAGCGCGCGCCGCCGAGCGCCTGCGCATCAACCAGCGGACGACCGAGGGTCCCGAGGACCGTCCCCTCGGCGAGCGGTGCATCACCGGCTTCAACTCCGGGCCGCCGATGCTGCCCGCCGCCTACAACATGAACGTGCAGATCTTCCAGACCGCCGACCACGTGGTGCTGTTCAACGAGATGGTGCACAACCCGCGCATCATCCCGCTCGACGGGAGCGGCCACGGCACCATCCCGCAGTGGACGGGCGTGTCGCGGGGGCGCTGGGAAGGCGACACGCTCGTCGTCGAGACGAAGAACTTCCTGCGCGAGACGAGCTTCCGGAACTCGACCCGCAACCTCCATCTCGAGGAGCGGATCCAGCGCGTCGACGCGGGCACCCTGCTCTACAGCTTCACGGTGACGGATCCGACCACCTGGACGTCGCCGTGGTCGGTCGAGCTCCCGATGCGGCTGAGCGACCTTCCCATCTACGAGTACGCCTGCCACGAGGGCAACTACGGGATGGAGGGAACGCTGAGCGGCGCGCGCGCCGTCGAGCGGCGGGCGGCGGGCCAGTAGGAGACTGACCATGTGCGATGAGAAGACCATCGGCGACGCGAACGAGCACCTGCGCCGCTCGCGAATGACGCGGCGCGAGTTCGGGGCGCTGTCCATCGGGACGGGGCTGGCGATGCTGCTGCCGCGGGCCGCGAACGCCCAGGAGGTGACGGCGTCGAACGTGGAGGTGACGACGCCCGACGGCACGGCCGACTGCTATTTCGTGCATCCGACGACGGGCACCCACCCCGCCGTGCTCATCTGGCCCGACGCGCTCGGCCTGCGCCCCGCGTTCGAGCAGATGGGGCGGCGACTGGCCGAGTCGGGCTACTCGGTGCTGGTCGTCAATCCCTACTACCGCACGGAGCGGGCGCCCGTTGTCCCCGAGGGGGCGAGCTTCCAGGACGAGGACACCCGCAACACCATCTTTGCGCTGATGGGGAGTCTGAACCCGGAGACCCACTTCGCCGACGCGCGGGCGTTCATCAGCTACCTCGACGCGCAGGATTCGGTGGACACGAGCCGCAAGGTCGGGACGATGGGCTACTGCATGGGCGGGCCGATCACCATGCGGACGGCGGCGGCGGTGCCCGATCGCGTGGGAGCCGGCGCATCGTTCCACGGCGGCGGGCTCGTCACCGACCAGCCCGACAGCCCGCACCTGCTGGTCGGCGACATGCAGGCGCACTATCTGTTCGCCATCGCCGAGAACGACGACGAGAGCGACCCCGCGGCGAAGAACGTACTGCGCGAGGTCTTCGATCAGGCCGGGCTGCCGGCCGAGATCGAGGTGTACGCGGGGGCACTCCACGGCTGGTGCCCGCCCGACATGCCGGTCTACAACGAGGCCCAGGCGGAGCGCGCCTGGAGCCGGCTGCTGGTGCTGTTCGAGACAGCCCTGGCGTAGGTAGTCTCGACCCCGGGGCGGGGCGCCTCGTCCCCGCTCCGGCGGCGATTCCGCCTCTCGCGCGGGGAGCGGATCCCCGGCCCCGGCCAGGAACGATGGCGGCGGCGATTCCGCCTCTCGCGCGGGGAGCGGATCCCCGGGGGCCCGGAACGATGGCGGCGGCGATTTCGCCTCGCGCGGGGAGATTCGGTTCGCGCAGCCCGGCCGGTGCGGCAGCGGCCGGGCGACGCGCATTCGATGGGACGGCAGCGCGCGGGAGGTTCCCAATGAAATCTGCGATCGGCATCCTGCTCACGGTGCTGCTCGCCGCGAGCGCCGCCCCGGCCCGGGCCCAGTCCGCGACCGGCGATGACACCCTGCGCATCTACCTGGTGGACGTGGAGGGCGGCGGCGCGACGCTCTTCGTCGGCCCCACCGGCGAGTCGCTGCTCATCGACACCGGGAACGGCGGCGCGGCGGCCGAGCGCGACGTCGGCCGCATCCTGGCCGCGGCCGAGGCGGCCGGCCTCGAGCGGATTGACCACCTGCTCACCACTCACTGGCACCGCGACCACTACGGCGGGCTCGCGGAGCTGGCCACGCGCATCCCGATCCGGCACTACATAGACCACGGGCCGACGGTCGAGGCGGGCAACGAGGCGGTGCGGGACTTCTACGAGGGCGCCTACCGGGAGCTCTACGGCGTGGCCCGCCGGACCGTGGTCACGCCGGGCGATTCCGTACCCCTGGCCGGGGTCCAAGTGCAGGTCATGGCCTCGGCCGGTGAAGTCGTGGACGAGCCGCTCCCCGGCGCGGGCGAGCCGAACCCCTACTGCGCGGACTTCGAGCGGGCGCCCGAGGACCTGGGCGACAACGCGCAGTCGGTCGGCGTCCACTTGCGCTTCGGCGCGTTCCGGGCGCTGCATCTCGGCGACCTCACGGTCAACAAGGAGTTCGAGCTGATGTGCCCGGCCAACCCGATCGGGTCGGTCGACCTGTTCGTCGTCTCGCACCACGGCCTGAACACCTCGAACGCGCAGGTGCTCGTGCACGCCGTCGAGCCGCGCGTGGCCATCATGAACAACGGCACGCGCAAGGGCGGGACGCCCGACGCTATGACCACGCTGCACACCGCGCCGCGGCTGCAGGACCTGTGGCAGCTCCACTTCTCCGTCCTGAGCGGCCAGGAGTACACGGTGCCCGGCGTCTTCATCGCCAACCCGTTCGACGACCAGCCCGATGCCATGCCCCTGGCCCCGGTTCCGCCGCCACGGCGCGGCTCCAACGCCGGCCCGCCGCCGGTGCACAACGGCGAGGCCCACTGGATCGAGGTCGAGGCGCGGCGGGACGGCACGTTCACGGTCACCAACAGCCGCAACGGGTTCAGCAAGTCCTACGCCGCCTCGCCGTGACTGCGACGGCGGCGTATTGGGCACCGATTCGGTGCGATACTGAAGTTCACGGAGACATCCGTCCGACCTCGACGGAGCGGCTGAACGATGGATGAGGCGCAGGATCAGTGGGACCTGTACGGGGGACGCGATCCCCGGGATTTGCCGTCCTACACGAGCTGGGAGGCGGCGCGGTACGTGCGGCTTCCACTCCGGACGGTCCAGAATTGGTCCTTCGGGTTCACTACGTACGGCGGGGATCCGCTGATCCGCATCGCGGATCCCGAGCGTCATCTGCTGTCCTTCTGCAACGTAGCCGAGTTGCACGTGCTTGGGGCGCTCCGCCGGTACCACGGAGTTTCGACGTCGAAGCTGCGACTCGCGATTCGCTACCTGGAGGAGACGTTCGAGAGTCGGCATCCCCTGCTGACCGCGAGCATGCTGACGGACGGTCTGTCGGTCTTCGTCGAGCGGACGGGCGCGCTGATCAACGCGACGAGAAGCGGTCAGCTCGCTATACGGAAGCTGATGGAGGCGCACCTTCTGCGCATCGATCAGGATGTCGACGGCCTGGCCATTCGCCTCTTTCCGTTCGTCCGTCACGATCTGCACGCCACCCGGTCGGCAGCCATGCTCTCTGCCGAGCCGCGGATCATCTCGCTGGATCCGCGGGTGCGTTTCGGCCGGCCGGTAATCGTGGGGACGGGAATCCCCACCGAGGAAGTCGCCGAACGTTTCCGGGCCGGCGACACCTGCGGGCAGCTGGCTGACGAGTATGGCCGGCCGCCGCAGGAAATCGAAGAGGCGATCCGCTGCGAGCTCACGCTCGACCGCGCGGCCTGACGACGCCTACGAGTTCTTCCGGCCATGGTTCGACTGCTGCGTGGGCGAGCGACGGCGTTCGTCGCCCGCGTAACCGCCGGATCCCGGGTCGAGGTCATCGAGTGGCGCAGGACCATCCGCGACTAGGCAGGCCTGCCTTGCGCGCTCAGCGGCGACTGGTTTCAGGATTGATCCTCCTGGGTCTGTACACGGTCGCACACCCGGCCACAGCACAGGACGACGCCACCGTCGCAATCGCTCCCGCGCTCATCGACGGACCGCCGGCGCCGGTGCCGCCAGCGGTGATGACCAGCGACGACGAGGGGCGGGTGACGGTGCGCGCGGTCCGCTACGACGAGGGGATTGACCTCGACGGGGTGCTCGACGAGCCGATCTATTCCGCGGTGCCACCCATCACCGGCCTCGTGCAGTTGATGCCGGACGCGGGGGCGCCGGCGACCGAGCGGACGGAGGCGTGGCTCCTGTTCGACAACACCAATGTGTACATCTCGGCGCGGGTCTGGGATTCGGCGCCCGAGAGCCGGTGGGTGGCGAACGAGATGCGCCGCGACACCAGCCAGCTCCGCCAGAACGACCTCTTCGGCGTGCTGTTCGATACGTTCTACGACCGGCGCAACGGCTTCAATTTCTACACCAACCCCCTCGGGGCGCGGGCGGATTCGCAGTTCACGAACGAGGGGAACCCGAACGACGACTGGAACCCGGTGTGGGACGTGCGGACCGGCCGCTTCGCGGGCGGCTGGACCGTGGAGATGGAGATCCCGTTCAAGACCCTGCGCTACCGATCCGAGCCGCCGCACATCTGGGGCGTCCAGTTCCGGCGCGCCATCCGCCGCAAGAACGAGTGGGCCTACCTGACGCGGGTGCCGATCGCGGCCGGGGCCGGCAGCGGAGCGCGAGGGATGTTCCGCATATCGGCGGCCGGCTCGCTGGTCGGCCTCGAGCCGCCACCCGCCAGCCGCAACCTCGAAATCAAGCCGTACGCCATCGGCGGCGTCGCGACGGACCTGGCGGCGCGTCCGGCGATCGTCGACGAGGCCAGCGGCGACGTCGGCCTCGACGTGAAGTACGGCATCACCCAGAACCTGACTGCCGACTTCACCTGGAACACCGACTTCGCGCAGGTGGAGGTCGATGAGCGGCAGGTCAACCTGACCCGCTTCCCGCTGTTCTTTCCGGAGAAGCGCGAGTTCTTCCTCGAGGGGCGCGGCATCTTCGGCTTCGCGCGCGGCGGCGTCACGGGCGGGCCGCGTCCTCCGGGTGGTGGTGGGCCCGGCGGTGGCATCTTCGGCGACGTGAACACGCCGCAGTTGTTCTACAGCCGGAGGATCGGCCTCGAGCGGGCCGCCGACGGCGTCTCGCGCGTAGTTCCGGTCGTTGGGGGCGCGCGGGTGACCGGGAAGGTCGGCTCGTTCGACGTCGGCGCCCTCAACCTGCAGGCGGGCGACGAGCGGCTCTCGGCGACCGAGGCGACCAACTTCACCGTCCTCCGCCTGCGGCGCGACATCCTGCGGCGGAGCTCCGTCGGCGCGATGTTCACCAACCGCTCCGTCTCCCGCATCGCGCCCGGCTCCAGCCAGGCCTACGGCGTCGACGCCACGTTCGCCTTCTTCGACAACGTCAGCTTCCTCGCCTATCTCGCGCGGACGCGCGTCCCCGGTCCCGACCACCGGGGCCGGGACACCAGCTACCAGGGCCGGTTCGAGTACGGGGCCGACCGCTACGGGGTGGTGGTGGATCACCTGCTGGTCGAGGACAACTTCCTGCCGGAGGTCGGCTTCCTGCGGCGCGACAACTTCCGCCGCAGCTTCCTGTCGGGACGCTTCAGCCCCCGGCCGCGGTCCATCGAGAGCGTGCGGCAGTTCAATCTCGAGGCGAGCGTCGACTACATCGTGACGGCCGACCGGGGGCACCTGGAGACCCGCCAGAACCTGCTGACGTTCCAGACCGAGTTCGAGTCGAGCGACCGGCTGATGGTGACGGCGACCGACAACTACGAGCTGCTCGTCGAGCCGTTCACGCCTCCCGGGGCCGACTTCTCGATTCCGGTGGGGGGCTACGGGTTCGCCGACGTCCAGGTGGCGTACGGCGTCGGGCAGCAGCGACGGGTCAACGGGCAGGTGGCGGTGCGACGGGGCGCCTACTTCGGGGGCGACCTGACGACGGTGGAGCTGACCCAGGGACGCGTTGCGGTGCTGCCGCAGATGTCGGTGGAGCCGATCGTCTCGTTCAACTGGATCGACACGCCGTACGGGCAGTTTCAGACAAACCTGGCCGTTACGCGGGTGAACTACGCGTTCAACCCGCGGATGTTCTTCAGCGGGCTGTTGCAGTACAACTCGGCCGACCGTTCGTTCGGCAGCAACCTGCGCTTCAGGTGGGAGTACAGCCCGGGCAGCGAGCTGTTCGTCGTCTACACGGACGACCGCGACGTGACGGGCGGCCTGCGGCCCGACCGGGGCTGGGCCCTCCGCAACCGCGGACTCGTCGTCAAGATCAACCGGCTGTTCCGGCCCTGACTGACGCCGCCGCCGCCGAGCGAGCCGGCCCTCTCGAACCGACGCCGAGCGGACCGCCCCTCGAACCCCGTCGAGCGGACCGCCCCTCGGACCCCGTCGAAGCGGGCGGCCCGGTCCCGCTCGGCGCCCCAGCCTCTTTCCTGCCGCTCGGTGCCCGGCTTCACGCCTGTCGCTCGGTGCCCGGCTTCACTCCTGGCGGTCGGCGCCGTTCGATTCCCTGTCCTCCTCGTCGGCGGGCGGCGCGAGCTCGTCGGGTGTGAGCCGGCCGTCACCGTCGGCGTCGAGCGAGCGCAACGCCTGCGCTGCCGATCCGATCTCGGCCGCGGAGACCGCACCGTCCTGGTCCGCGTCGAGTGCCGACATGAGCGGGGTGCTCCGCTGCCGATCTTCGCCGTCGCCCGCGTCGTCCGAAGCCGCATCGTCGGCTTCCGACTCCGCCTGCTCGTCGTCCTCCGCCTGCTCCTCGTCCTCCGGCCCGGCCGCCTCCGCGGTCATCAACGCCAGGATCTCCGCCGCGGTCGCCGCGCCGTCCCCGTCGGCGTCGGCACGTGACAGGAGGCTCGTCAACTGCGACGGCAGCTCCGCTCCGTCGAGCGCGCCGTCGCCGTCGGTGTCGAACGCCAGGAAGGCGGCCGTCGCCTCCGACGGGGTCCGCGCGGGCCCGCCGATCGGAGGGGGCGGTGGGGGCCGCAGCTCGTCACCGGACAGCCGGCCGTCGCCGTCGTCGTCGAGCGATGCCAGCGATTCCGGCGCCGCGTCGATCTCGCCGGCGGAGATCTCGCCGTCGTCGTCCGTATCGAGGGCCCCGAACGCGGGCAGCCTGCGCAGCGGCCCTGCCGCGTCCGCTGCCGCTTCGGCCTGGACCGCCTCGGATTCCTGGCCCGCGGCGCTGCCGCCCGGCGGCTCGGCCGCCACCGCCGACACCGCCGCCGCCAACACCGCCGCCACCCACGTCAGGATGCGTGACTGCATCGTCGACTCCCTGTCGTTGCCGCGGGCTGCGGTCAGCCGCCCTCGGTCGTCGTCACGGGCCGGCCCAGGCCCCAGCCGAGAGAGCCGTCCTCCAGCTCTTCCACGGTCTGTCCGAGCACGATGTCGAAGTTGGCGGTCAGCTCGCCGATCTTCGACCCGGGCAGCGGCTGGAAGTCGACGAGAATCGTCTCCTTCGCCACCGGATCCTGGATCCGCGCCGTGAGCCGGTCGCGGGCGTTGTCGGGGTGTCCGTTGATCAGCATCTGCGACGTGAAGATCCGTTCACCGCGGCGGCTGATGCCGAAGTGGATGTGCGGGGTGCGGAAGATGTCGCCGATGACGTAGGGTACCGGCTTGATCGTGCGGAAGTAGTACTCGCCCCGTGCGTTCGTCAGGAAGCGGCCGTAGCCCTGGAAGTTCGTGTCGGGCGGCGTGTCCTCCCGCGTGCCGTCGGCGTGGCGGTAGTTCTGGTTCGTGTCGCACTGCCAGATCTCGACGAATGCGTTCCTGAGCGGCGTCCCGGCCCTGGTGGTGACCGTGCCGTGGAGGTGCGTGACCTCGCCGACCGCGGGCGTGATGGAGTCGTTGACGAGGAGCAGGTCGTTGTCGGTGTCCAGGGGCATCTGGTCCGGGTAGAACGGCCCCTCGAGCGCGTCGCTGCTCGGGGTCTCTGTCAGCTCCTGGGCAAGCACGCCCGGCGTCCAGAGAGCGGCGGCGCCGGCCGCCCCGGCCCGTAGCGTCCGCTCCAGGAAGACGCGGCGCGGCAGGCGGCGGGCGAGCCGCGAGCCGCCTCGCCAGAACGGACGGATCGGCTGGTTCATCCTCTCCTCCCCGCGTTTCCGAATCCCGATGGTCCGGCCTTCGACCGCCGGCCGAGGCCGAAGACGAGCCCGCTTGCGCGAACGATAACCGTAGACCGTCGGATCTCGCCAATGCGCGCGGCGGCCGTGTCGCCCCGCCTACGGCGCCGGCGCGAGCACCGCGAGGACGAGCAGCCGGCCCGGACCGGTGTTCCTGATGCCGTGCGGCACGCCTTCCGGGGCGACCAGCAGCGTGCCGGCCCGCATCGGCTCCTCGCGGCCCTCGAGCAGGAAGAGGCCCTCGCCCTCGATCACGTGGTAGAGCTTGTCCATCCCCCCGTGGGCGTGCAGCCCGTGCTCCTGACCGGGCTCGAAAGCATTGAGGCCCACAAGCAGGCGCTCGGAGCGGAAGAGCGTCGACTTGCCCATCCGGTCGGGTGCGTACACCGCCTCGGCGCGGGGGTCGATGGGCGTGGGGTGGTCCATCTTGCTACCGGCCGACGGCCTGCCGCTGCTCCGGCGTCGGGGGCCGGCCGCCGACCCCGATGCTGACGAACATGCGGACGCCCTGCTCGTAGCGCTCGGCCAGGTTCACCGTGCCGTTGATGCCGACCGGCAGGCCGAACTCCCGGCCCGCATCGATCACGCGGTCGAGCCCGGCCGCGACCGCCTCCTGGTCGCCGGCGTAGGAAACGCTCATGTCTCCCGAGCCCGCCCAGAGGATGGCGCCGATGTTCCGCTCGGCAAGCGCCTGCGCGATGGCGCGGGCGTTCTCGACTCCGGTGCGGTTCTCGATGATGAAGATCGGGATCAGGCTGCCTCGCGGATCGAGCCGCCAGATGTCGGCCCGCTGCTGGTACTCGCGCGACGTCAGGCCCCAGTAGCGGGCGGCGATGGCGGGGCTCGCGCCGCGGATGCCGGCCGGCTCGGCGTCCGCGACGCCGGGCGCCTGCGGGTAGCGCATCGAGCGGATCGCGTGCAGGACCTGCTCGACGGTCTCCGTGTGCGGGAAGACGAGGCCGTGCACGCCGGTGTCGAGGACGTTCTTCGTCACCCACTCGTTCGCCTCGCGGGCGTTGACCGGCATCCGCACGAAGACGGTCTTCGTCGCCGTGAGGCCCGCCTCGGCGATTGCGCGCCGGTCGAGCAGCCACTGCAGGTACTCCGTCAGGCGCGGAACGTCGAAGGGCGTGTGCTCGAGGTCGTAGACCACGAAGTCGAAGTCGCGGTTGGCGGCGTGGCCGACGGCGGATTCCCGGTCGCTCCCCACCCCGAGGTAGTTGACGAACTGCCCGAAGATGGGCTTGTCGGCGTCGAGCAGCGGCAGGACGTTGTTGACCGGCGGCTGAGCCTCCGCGTTGACCGGCGGCTGAGCCTCCGCGTTGACCGGCGGCTGAGCCTCCGCGTTGACCGGCGGCTGAGCCTCCGCGTTGACCGGCGGCTGAGCCTCCGCGTTGACCGGCGGCTGAGCCTGCGCCGTTGCCGGCTCACGTGAGAGGCCGCCTTCCAACGCGAGCGTTACTGCGCTGACGAGCACGAAGACGCGGGCGCCACGGAGCAGGGTGATGCGCACGACAGCGGCGAGCCAACGTCGAGTCGAGTCGCGTCGAGGAGGCGGCACTGCCCGGGGCGGCGAAGGCGTCTCGCCGCTCGGCGCGCCACTTCGTGCCCGGCGGCCGGGACCCTGGCTACCGAACACCGGCGGCCTCCTGGGCCTCGAGGTTGCGGTAGATCTCCAGGATGTGGCGGATGTCGTGGTTGCCCTCGTGGCAGGCGTACTCGAACATCGGCCCCTCGGTCCTGACCATCGGGATCTCTGCGCTCCACGGGCGGGTCCACGTGGTCGGATCGTCGACCGTGAACTCGTAGCGGATGGCGTCCTCGGCGATGCGCGTGAAGCGCTCCACGACGTGCAGCGCGCCGGTCGAGCCCTGGAAGCGGGTCTTCTCGTTGAAGCCCCGCATCTCGACGACCAGGGTGTCGCCTTCCCAGCGGGCGCGCGAGTCGCCCGGGAACTGCCGGATCCGCTCGGAGATGTGCGGGCCGCCGTCGAGCGGGATGATGCGCGGCATGTTGTTGGTCAGCTCGGTGAAGACCACGACGTGGTCGGGGGTCTGCAGGATCTGGTGGATATCGTTGTAGGCCGGCGGAAGCATCGGCGGCCCGTTGTGCGCCCAGACGATGCACCGCTCGGAGAGCGGCCGCCGCTCGTGCCCGTCGAACGCGCCCGGCTGGCTGCGCGCCTCGCGCTCGGCGGCGCGCCGCGCTTCGGCCTCCGCGGTCAGCGGCGGGATGCGCCCGTTCGGCGGGTCCGTGATCAGCGACGTGCGCCGCGTCGAGAGCCCCTTCGGCACCGGGGTCCGGAGCCAGATCTCGTTGTCGTAGTGCACGTAGCTCGGGTTGTTGTTCTCGCGGTTTTCCTGGTACAACCGCTGCTCGCGTTCTTCCGCGTCGGCCAGGGCGATCACGTTGCCGGCCAGCGGATCGACCCCCTCCGCGGTGAGTTGCTGCTGGAGCTCCGCCGCCTCCTCCTCGGTGAAGAACTCCTTGTCGCCCAGGTGCTCCGGCCGCTGCAGCGGGGTGAACGTCTGGGTGGTCCAGAGCCCCTGCAGGTCCGGATGGCCGTCGGCCGTGCGAGGCAGGGTCCACGCGGCCTCCGTCGCACTGCCGTCGGCCGCCTGCTGCGCCTGGCCGGCGGCGGGCACCGCGGCCAGCACGCCGATCGCCATTGCGGCCACCAAGGAACCGGGATATCGCTGGATCATCTGAAATTCTCCCCCGCCAATGAGGCGGTCGACGCCGGGCCGTTCGCGGGCGCCCCAGCATGATCTCCCACCGCGGCCATTCGTTTCAACTGCCTGGAGGATGGACAAGGGCAGGGCTCCTCGTCGGCCGGCGCGATCGCAGCGCTGCCCGACCGACGATTCCACGGGCCACGCTCACCCCTACGAGCTGAGCGTCGCTGTGGCGGCCCGCCGCAGCGCGTCGATGCGCTGGAGCACGGGCGGGTGCGAGTACTCGAGGGCGACGGCCAGCGGATGCGGCGTCAGGTTGGTCAGCGTGTCCGCGGACAGCTTCTTGAGCGCGGCGATCAGCGGCTCGCTGCCGCCCGTCGTCTCGGCCGCGAAGCGGTCGGCCTCGAACTCGTGCTTCCGCGAGAAGCGGTTGACGAAGAGCGACAGCGCGAGGTCGATGGGCGCGAACAGCAGGCTGAAGAAGACGAGACCGGCGTAGACCGACGGTTCGGACACGCCGAAGGCGGCGAAGAGCGCCTCCCGCTCCAGGAAGAACGAGAGGATCCACAGCGTCGCTCCCAGGTAGCCGATGGAGAGGGCCAGCCCCCGCCGGATGTGGCCCCGGCGGTAGTGGCCGATCTCGTGGGCGACCACCGCGACCAGCTCCGGCACGCTGTAGTCGGCTACGAGCGTGTCGTACAGGCCGATCCGCTTGTTGCGGCCGAACCCCGTGAAGAAGGCGTTCGCCTTCGACGACCGGCGCGACCCGTCGACGACGAAGATCCCCCGGAGCGGGAAGCGGGCGTCGCGCGCGCATTGCACGACCGCGTCGTGGAGATCGCCGCTCGTGACCGGGGTGAAGGTGTTGAAGAGCGGCATGATCCAGGTCGGGGCGATGAACTGCACGGCGAGGATCGAGGCCGCGGCGGCGATCCAGCACCAGAGCCACGCCAGGGGCCCGGCCCAGGCGAAGAACGCGAGGACGACGGCCAGTAGCGGTCCGCCGAGGAGCATCGTCAGCGCGAGTCCCTTGACGAGATCGGCGGCGAACGTGGCCGGCGTCGTCCGATTGAATTCGAAGCGGGCCTCGATGACGAAGGTCGAGTAGACCCGGAACGGGAGCGCCAGGACCGCCGACGCCAGCCCGAGGCTGCCGATGTAGAGGAGGCCCGTGACGACCGGGCCGTAGCCGAGCGTGCGGACCGCCTGGTCGAGCCACGCGAAACCGCCCGCGAACCAGAAGGCGAGCAGGATGGCGAGGTCGACCGTCGCTCGCACGGCGCGGAAGCGGGCGCGCGTCATGGCGTAGCGCTGCGCGCGGGCGTAGCGCTCGTCGTCGAAGACGGCGGAGAACTCTGCCGGCACCGTCGGGCTGAACGCCCGGGCGTTCAGCAGCCCCGACACGATCGCGAGCACGGACTGGCCGACGAGCGCTGCGAGAATCACGATGAAGAAGATGTTCATGGCGCCGGGGTAAGATCTCCCTGAATGATGACGACCGAGTTCCATTATCAGCCACTCTTCGAGTTGGCGCCCGACGAGACCCCCTACCGCAAGCTGACCTCCGACGGCGTCTCGACGGCGCGGCTCGGCGGCCACGACGTTCTGCAGGTGGAGCCCGAGGTCCTGCGCTCGGTGGCGCGCACCGCGTTCGACGACGTCGCACACCTGCTGCGGCCCGGCCACTTGGCGCAGCTCCGGGCGGTCATCGACGACCCGGAGGCGTCCGCGAACGACCGCTTCGTGGCCCTCGAGCTGCTGCGCAACGCGAACGTCGCCGCCGGCCGCGTGCTGCCCGGCTGCCAGGACACCGGGACCGCCATCGTCATGGGCCACAAGGGCGAGCGGGTGCTGACCGCCGCCGACGACCGGGTGCCGCTGTCGCAAGGCATCTTCGACGCCTACGCCGAGCGCAACCTGCGCTACTCGCAGATGGCGCCGCTCGACATGTTCACGGAGAAGAACACCGGCTCCAACCTGCCGGCGCAGATTGAGATCTACGCCGAGCCGGGCGACGAATACGAGCTGCTCTTCATCGCCAAGGGCGGCGGGTCGGCCAACAAGACCTTCCTCTACCAGGAGACGAAGGCGCTGCTCAACCCGGCGTCGCTGGCCGCCTTCGTCGAGGCGAAGCTCAAGACGATCGGCACCGCGGCGTGCCCGCCCTACCACTTGGCGCTGGTCATCGGCGGGACCTCGGCCGAGTTCACGCTCAAGACCCTCAAGCTGGCCACCACCCGCTACCTGGACCGGCTGCCGACGAGCGGCAACGACCACGGCCGCGCGTTCCGCGACCTCGACATGGAGCGGCAGGTCTTCGAGATCGCCAGGCAGATCGGCGTCGGGGCGCAGTTCGGGGGCAAGTACTTCGCCCACGACGTACGTGTGGTCCGCCTGCCGCGCCACGGCGCGTCGTGCCCCGTCGGGCTCGGGGTATCGTGCTCGGCCGACCGGCAGGCGCTGGCGAAGATCACGCGCGAGGGGGTCTTTCTGGAGCAGCTCGAGGAGAACCCGGCCCGCTTTCTCCCCGACGTGGGCGACGAGGAGCTGCCGGGCGACGTCGTCCGGGTCGACCTCAACCGCCCGATGCCCGACATCCTCGGCGAGCTGACGAAATACCCGGTGGCGACGCGGCTTTCGCTCTCCGGGCCGATGATCGTCGCCCGCGACATCGCGCACGCGAAGCTCAAGGAGCGGCTCGACGCCGGCGAGGAGCTGCCGCAGTACGCGCGCGACCACATGGTCTACTACGCCGGTCCGGCCAAGAAGCCGGAGGGACGTCCGTCCGGGTCGTTCGGGCCGACGACGGCGGGGCGGATGGACTCCTACGTCGACCTCTTCCAGTCGCACGGCGGCAGCCTGGTGATGCTGGCCAAGGGCAACCGGTCGGCGCAGGTGACCGAGGCGTGCAAGCGGCACGGCGGCTTCTACCTCGGCTCCATCGGCGGGCCGGCGGCGCGCCTCGCCGACCACAGCATCCGCAAGGTCGACGTGCTGGAGTATCCGGAGCTCGGCATGGAGGCGATCTGGAAGATCGAGGTGGAGGACTTCCCCGCCTTCATCGTCGTCGACGACAAGGGGAACGACTTCTTCGCCGCCCTGCTGGCGGCGAAGCCGGTGATGCTGACGCGCTGAGTCGGTCCACCGGGTTGCTCGTTGATCGGACGAGTCCGTCCGATCCATGCTGGCGGTTGCCACGCGGGTGCGTGGCAGGGCGACGCTCAGGAGGAGGGAAGATGCGAATCAGGACGATTGCAGGGTTGGCGGCGGCGTTGGCGCTCGTGATCGTTCCCGCCGTTGCCGGCGCGCAGGGCGTGCAGGCGGAGGGCTGGGAGCACCGGCTGGACTTCGGCGGGGACGTCAACGAGGTGCTGAGCTTCGAGACGATGGGCACCGGCGTCCACGTGACGACCGAAGGCCCCGGATTCGCCATCTTCTGGCAGCCGGACAGCATGGCCGAGGGCGACTTCTCGATCAGCGCCACGTTCACGCAGATGGAGCCGTCGGGCCACCCGAACGCCTACGGGCTCTTCCTGGGCGGCGACGACCTGGCCGGCGACGGGCAGCGCTACACGTACTTCATGCTGCGGCAGGGCGGCATGTTCCTGATCAAGAAGCGGATGGGCGAGGACCTGCCGACCCTCGTCGACTGGACGGCGCACGACGCAGTCAACGATCTCAACGACCAGGGCTCGTCGATGAACAAGCTCACGGTGGAGGCAGCCGGCGACACGGTGCGCTTCCTGGTGAACGACACCGAGGTGGCGACGCAGGCGCGCTCGGACGTCGACACCGACGGCATCACCGGCCTGCGGGTCACGCACTTGCTCAACATGCACATCGACGAGCTGATGCTCAGCGCGGGCATGTAGCAGGCGTGTAGAGGACGGAAACGCCTCGGCTCGGCACGTAGCTCGGGGAGGAGCGGATGCGTTCGGTGAGGGCACTCGGCGTCGCTGCGGTCGTCGCAGCATCGTACATGGCGGCGGGTGCGGTCGAGGCCCAGGACCGACTGCTCAGCCCCCGCGGGCACACGGCCACCGAGCTCGGGGGCAGCTACAACGCGGACGGCCAGTACGAGGGCGGCCGGTGGATCGACATCCACTACGGCCGCCCCATCCTGCGCGGGCGCCGGGGCATCTTCGGCGCTGGCGGGGAGTACGGGCGACGCGTCTACGACGGCGCGCCGCTGTGGCGGGTCGGCGCCGATCAGACGACCACGTTCACGACGGAGGCCGACCTGCTCATCGGCGGGCAGCGCCTCGCCGCCGGCGAGTACACGATGTTCGCCGAGCTCTCCGATCCGGCTGCGTGGCAGCTCGTCTTCACCACGTGGGACGTCAAGCAGGACTTCCGCGACGACGACCCGAACGCCCTCTGGGGAGCCTACGGCTACGACCCGATCAAGGACGTCATGCGGACCAGGATGTCCGTGGAGACCGTCGACTACTCCATGGATCAGTTGCAGGTCGGCTTCGTCGACGTGACGTCCGGCGGCGGCACGCTGTACATCTACTGGGACAACCAGCTCGCCTCCGTACCGGTCGTCCTGGCCAACTAGGGCCAGAGCCGTCGCCTCCGGTTCCCGATTCCCGCGGCTGTTCCAGCGGACCTGCCCCGAGCGTGCGCGCAGGAGTTTCGCCAAGACTCCCAACGCGCCCGTCACGGCGCGCTCACTCCTAGTTGCGCTAGACTACACAGGCGTGGGAGGGGCTCCGGGGGGCGCCCGCGCACGCGTAGACACCCATTCCCCGGACGAACCCGCGGCCCGCGTTCATCCCGGTATCCGGCCACGACTCCGTGACTGCTCCGCCCGCCTCGCCGTCGTTCACGCACCGGCAGATCTTGATCATCTTGAGCGGCCTGATGACCGGGCTGTTCCTGGCCGCGCTCGATCAGACGATCGTCGCGACGGCGCTGCCGACCATCGTCGGCGAGCTCGGCGGCCTCGACTACTACGCCTGGGTGGTCACCGCGTACCTGCTGAGCTCCACCGTCTGCACGCCGCTCTACGGCAAGCTGAGCGACATCTACGGCCGGCGCCCGACCTACCTTGCGGCGATCCTGATCTTCCTGCTCGGCTCGCTGCTGGCGGGCGTCGCGCAGGACATGATCCAGCTCATCGTCTTCCGTGGCGTGCAGGGCGTCGGCGCCGGCGGCCTGATGGCGATGACCTTCGCCGTCATCGGCGACGTCGTCTCGCCACGCCAGCGCGGGCGCTACATCGGCTATCTGGCCGGGGTGTGGGGGTTCGCCAGCGTCGTCGGGCCGCTCGTCGGCGGGTTCATCGTCGACAGCCTGTCGTGGCGCTGGGTCTTCCTGATCAACCTGCCCGTTGGCGCCGCGGCGCTGGCGGTGACCTCGGGCGTGCTAAGGCTGCCGGCCCCGGCCCGGCGGCACCGCATCGACGTGGAAGGGGCGGCGCTCCTGATCGGCGGCGTAGGCTGCTTGATGCTGGCCGTGGTCTGGGGCGGCGTCGAGTACCCCTGGGGCTCGCCGGTCATCCTGGGGCTGTCCGGCGGCGGGGCTGCCCTTACGGCCGCGTTCCTCGCCTGGGAGACGCGGGTCGCCGAGCCGTTGCTGCCGCTGCGGCTCTTCCGGAACCCGATCTACTCGATCAGCTCCGCCCTCGGCTTTCTGATCGGCTTTGCCCTGTTCGGGGGCGTCGTCTTCCTGCCGCTCTTCCTGCAGGTCGTGACCGGCGTGTCGGCGACTGCTTCGGGGCTGCTGATCCTCCCGCTCACCGCCGGCATGGTGGCGGGGTCGGTCGGATCGGGCCGGCTGACCACCAGCACCGGGCGCTACAAGGCCTTCCCGATCGCCGGCTCCGCCCTCACCGTGGCCGGAATGGCCCTGTTGAGCGGCTTGACGGCGGAGACGCCCTTCTGGATCAGCTCCCTGCAGATGACGGTCCTCGGCCTCGGCGTCGGGATGGTCATGCAGGTCTCGCTGCTCGCGATCCAGAACGCGGTGGAGTACCGCGACCTGGGCGTGGCCACGTCGTCGGCCCAGTTCTTCCGTTCGCTCGGCGGGTCGTTCGGGGTGGCGCTTTTCGGCGCCATCATGAACGCGCGGCTGCTGGCCGAGCTGCCGGCCCACGTCCCCGCGGAGGCGCTCGAGAGCGTTCGCGGCGAGATGTCGCAGCTCCTGAGCAGCCCCGCCGCCATTCGCGCGCTCCCCGACGGCGACTACTCCTTCTCCGACGTCCTCGACGACGACGGCCTCACGGACGAGCCTGTCCCCATCGCCGTCACCGTCTCCGTCCGCGGCGACGCCATGACCCTCGACCTCTCCGAGACCGCCGCCCAGCGCCGCGGCTGCGTCAACGCGCCCCTCGCAGTCACCCTCTCGGCCGCCCTCTACGTCCTCCGCTGCATCGTCGGCGAGGCCGCCCCCTCCAACCAGGGCATCCTCCGCCCCGTCGCCGTCGTCGCGCCCGAGGGCAGCTTGGTGAACCCGCGCCCGCCCGCCGCCGTCGCCGGCGGCAACGTCGAGACCTCCCAACGCATCACCGATGTCCTCTTGGGCGCCCTTGCCAAGGCTCTCCCGGACGTCGTCCCTGCCGCCAGTCAGGGAACCATGAACAACGTCCTCGTCGGGGGCCACCAGGACGCCGCCAACCGCGGGTTCGCCTATTACGAGACCATCGCCGGCGGCATGGGCGCCCGACCCGGCGCCGACGGCCTCTCCGCCGTTCACACCCACATGACAAACACCATGAACACGCCCATCGAGGCCCTCGAGCTCTACCACCCCATGCGCGTCCGCAGCTACCGCGTCCGTCGCGGCTCCGGCGGCGACGGCCAGTTCCGCGGCGGCGACGGCGTCGTCCGCGACACCGAATTCCTCGCCCCCGCCGTCGTCACCGTCCTCGCCGAGCGCCGCCGCTCCGCCCCCTACGGCCTCCAGGGCGGCGCAGACGCCACCCCCGGCGAAACGGTCCTCCTCAAAGACGGCGTAGAAGAAGTCCACCTACCCCCCAAGGTAACCCTCGATGTCGCCCCCGGAGACGTCCTGAGCATCCGCACCCCCGGCGGAGGCGGCTGGGGCAAACCCGCCTGACCTTCTCCATACCGGCGAAGGCCAGTATCCAGTGGGCTAAGGGGAACACGTCGTCCCTGCGGATGCAGAGCCTGTCCCCTACTCCGATACAAGGGCGGGAACCTTGGGGTTGCGGAGTGGAACCGTTCGTGCTGAGGGAAATCGAAGCATGAACGGGGGCCGCAGTCCCCGCGAGGCGTCCTCCCCCAACCACCCCCACCTCCGTCGCGTGGTGTACAATCCCCCCGCATTCCATCCGCCCGCCCCGAGGGCAGCATCCCACCGGAGGCCCCCATGCCAGAAACCATGACCGGCAAGCAGGCCCTGCTCGAAATGCTCAAGGCCGAGGGCATCGAGTACATATTCGGCAACCCCGGCACCAGCGAGGCGCCCTTCATCGACCTGCTTGGCGACTACCCGGAGATCCGCTACTTCCTCACCCTCCAGGAGAGCGTCGCCATGGGCATGGCCGAGTCCTACGCCCGCGCCACCGGACGCCCCTCCTTCGTCAGCCTCCACGTCGACAGCGGCCTCGCCAACGGCATCGCTCTCATGCTGGACGCCCTCAACACCGGCACGCCCATGGTCGTCACTTCCGCCAACTACGACGTCCGCAAGGTGAACGAGTCCATGACCGACCTCGCCCAGCTCGTCCGGCCCGTCACCAAGTGGGCCGTCGAGCTCACCCACGCCGAACAGGTCCCCAGCGCCCTCCGCCGCGCCTTCAACGAGGCCAACACCCACCCGAAGGGCCCCGTCTACGTCGGGTTCGCCTCCAACGCCCTCGAGGGC
>MKWU01002516.1_pt1 | contig 27186 bp, 18 predicted proteins | sample 809101 | NCBI WGS metagenome assembly MKWU01 (sample SAMN05860141, study PRJNA318959) | sponge metagenome | host: Aplysina aerophoba | place: Slovenia: Piran, Adriatic Sea, Gulf of Piran | collected 2013-05-07 | reverse complement strand
GTTGGCGCAGTTGCGCCGCGGAACGCCCGAGGGTCAACGCTCGCTCTCAACAGTCCTGCACCACTCCTCGCACAGAAGCCCGCCAGTCGGGCCGTACCTCCGGCCCGAGCCGTGAGACCCCTCGGCGAGTGCTACCCGGGCGGCTGCTCCATCTGCTGACAACCCGAAGACCGGGGAGCCGAGAACCCCGGATGAGCAAGCGACCACAGGACAGCTCAGGGCTGGACCAAGCGATCCACCGACACCGGGACCAGGCGATCTACCACCGGGGCAGGGTGCGGGCCGCGGCCATCAGTGCCCTGGGTGACGCCTCGCCTCGGGGTCAGCTTCGGGAGTCGGCATCGTCGACACGACGATTTCATTGATTCTCACAGGCGTGATGCCGCGGTCTCGTCGGCCAGGGCGATGAGCCGTGCTCGGATGGCGGTGCTGTCAGCGGCCAGGTCCACCGTGGCGAAGCGTATTCGGTGCCCTTGGATCACCGCGGACTCGTCGACGTCCTCGCCGACGGACGGATGCAGCAGCAGTCCGGACGAATTGAGGGATCCGGGGTCGTTGTCGTGCTCCTGGGACCTCAAGTAGGCGTACATCTGGAAGATGTGGCCGCTGTCCAGGGTCAGCGACCTGTGACGGCCCGGCTTCAAGATGCTGGTGAACTTGGTGTCGATGACTGTGCGGTGCCCGTGACCATGCTCATCGGCTGGGGGGCGCTCCAAGACGATGTCGGTCTGCATCCCCGGCATGATCGCGTCGATTCCCGAAGTCTTTGTGTCGATCGGCCATTCGATCCACTGCCCGGGGTTCACCGACCATCCGCGGGGACCGAGCACCGTGCGGTAGAAGCCTCCCACCGCGGCCTCGAAGAGCCGTCTCGCCCATGTCTCGTCCCGGCCTGGTGCGGGCAGGCGAGTGCGGCCGGGATCCTCGGTGGGCAGACTCAGCCTGAAGGCCAACTCCGCGGCTGCGAGCATCTGGCGGTCCTCGGCGTTGGCCCTGCCGGCGGCGAGGGCGCCTCGGAGGCTCCTCGAACGGATACCAGCGGAGGTCTCGTCGCCCACGCCGGCTCGGTCGAGAGCCGCGGCGAGGCTCCGGCACCGCCTGCGTAGAGGCTCCTCACGCACAGAGCCGCACAGCTTGTTGAGGGCCGCCTTCACGAGACGGTTCCGTGGCGTGTCCGTGGTCAGCTCCTCGAAGGAGCACGCGATCCTGCCCTGCCGCAACAGGCTGCGGCGCTCGGTGCGGAGGGCGTCGATGCGTCCTCGCACGCGGGTCAGGTCAGCCCGGCGGCGGTGGAACTCGAGAGTCAGGTTGCGCCGGATCCGACGCTCGACGGCCCCGGTCAGGATCTCCGCGACAAGATCGGGAATGAGGTCGGGGTTCTCCTCTACGCCGTACCTCAGCCTGCTTGGAAGCTCTCGATAGAGCCGCGACGCATACAGCATCAACAGCCAGATGTTCCTGACTGGAATCGCGCCGATCGTCCTCAGCGCCGCCGGCGTGGGAGTCAACGACCGAGCCCCTTGAGCAGGTCCTCCTTGGCGGAGCGAGCCCTGTCGGTGTCATCGAACCAGTATTCGTCCAAGAGCGGTCCGATCTCCGTCTCCACCACCTGCGTAAACCATTGGACAGGGTTCGTGATAGCAGTCTCGCTGCTTGGCGTCACGACGCTGTGGCCGACCCGGAACTGAGGGCCGAGGAGGTCGTCATTGGATATCTTCTGGTTCAACGTCGTCAACCGCCGCTCGACGCCGTCAAGGAACTCCGCGTCCAGCCCGCATTGCTCGCTGACCCAGCGGCGCCAGGGCTCCCCGAAGACCGGTTCCAAGTCGACGAACGCGAATCGGCGGCGCAGTGCGAGATCCACCAGAGCCAGAGACCGGTCGGCGATGTTCATGGTGCCGATGACATAGAGATTGTCCGGGATGTGCATCCGCTCATTGGCGCTTCGGGGGTAGCTCAGTGCCAACGCCTCGTCGGGAGTTCGCTTGTCGGCCTCCAGCAGAGTGAGCATCTCCCCGAAGATCTGGGCAGGATTGCCCCGGTTGATCTCCTCGACGACCACCACCAAGTCTCGTTCAGGGTCGTTCTGCGCGTCTTCGACCGCCGTTAGGAACGGTCCGTCCACCAGGTCGAGAGGGCGATTTCCGTCTCCGCTGGGTCGCCAGCCCCTCACGAAGTCCTCATAGGACAGGTTCGGGTGGAACTGCAACGGGCGCACGCGGCTCGGCGACCGGCTGCCGATGAGGGCGAACGCGAGCTTCTTGGCCAACCAGGTCTTGCCGGTGCCCGGCGGTCCCTGAAGGATCAGATTCTTCTTGACCCGCCATCGCTCCAGGATCGTCTCCAGCCTGTCCCGCTCCAGGAAGCATCCCTCCTCGACAATGTCATCCACCGAATACGGAGGCTCAACAGGGCATGACGGCCCGTCGTCATCCTCAGATTCAGATGTGGTGTCCCACTCGGTCTCATTGTCTGGATCCCATGCCATTGCAGACAAGCGGGGGAACGAGTGAACTGGCAGATTCTCGTCGTTGAACATCAGTTGCAACTCTTCGCACAGATCCAGATACGCTTCTCCGTCCGGCTTGCCCTTAGGGACCTTGACACCCAACTGCTCTTCGATGAAGGCGGAAGCAGACTTGTCCAAAGACACGAATGTCTGTGGACGGATCCAAAAGAGACCGAATGTGAGCATCCGGCCTACTTGCTTGCGCGACATCGCGTCGTTGAAGGATTCGATGAGCGAAGCGCGGTTCGTCTCATCGCCGTTGTCGGCGTATTGCAATGCATCGGCGAAGACACGCCAAAGCGCATCGATATGGTCATCGTCGCGCTGACCCTCAAACGGGAAGAACCAGCTATTGCGGGGGTCCAGAATCGGTATTCCAGCTAGAGAACTGAGGGGATGCCCTTCGAGTTCCTCCATGCCCAGGAACCCAGCCAACTCGCGTGCAAGAGTGCTGCGGTTATCCCAATTCGGCCCTCGATTGAAGGTTCCCATGGTCGTGAAGGGGCAGATGTCCCGCAGCGGGCCTGATGTGCCGTCAGCAAAACGGTCGGTCAGGTACTTGACCCGTTCGCTAGGTAGCCCGTAGATGGCGGTGAGCAGGGCCGGCCGATCATGGCGGAAGGCGAGCAGCCTGTCCGCGAAGCCTGAGTAGAAGGATGTCCAAGGGAAGCGGTCGTCCGATATGGGGTTGTCGCCGAACCTGTCCTGCCAGTAGGGAAAGTTGCGGAACTTGTCGATGTCTTGGTCGCGTCCGTTGAATGCGAAGTCGATCAGGCTCTTGGATGCATAATGGCGCGGGACAACTCTCCAGACTGTGGGCTGGTAGGTGTAGAAGTACCATTCGCGGGGTGGCTCTACACATATCCAATCGACTGTGAGCCGTCGTCCGTCACCTGGGTTGTCCCTCACCACACCGACAGCCTTGATGGCCATTACTGAGACTGGATGGCCGCGATTGTCGAAAGGCAGATCGTACTTCCTTGTGTACGTCGACTTGATGGCAATGCGATCGCCCACATGAATGGACTTGACCTTCTCGATCCAGCGGTCGCGGAAACCGTGCTCCCAGACTCCTTCATGGATGAAGCGTTCGATCTGGTCGTCGGTGCCGCCCCCGAACGCTGCTCCCACGAACCATGCCGGGCGCGCTCCGGCCGTGTCAGGATCTGGAGCCATGGGTGAACCTCCTGGATTCGCTCGTTCGTGGGCTCGGTGGGGATCGAACCCACGACCAAGGGATTATGAGTCCCCTGCTCTGACCACTGAGCTACGAGCCCGCCGCGACCCTACCGTCGGGCCCGTCGCGAGCCATTGGTGAGCGGGGGCTCGCAGCCGAGAGGATGCGCTGGGAGGTGATCGAGCCCGAGGATCAAGGCTACGGGGCCAGTGTCAGGCCGGGCCGCTCAACACCCGCTTGTGGGAACGGGCGCAGCCGCGACCCGCCGTTCAGCCTCGGGACCGCAGGTACTGTCGCGTGATGACCGGTCTCGCCGTGGGTTGCCTGTGGGCGTCCGGGACTGCGGCGCTGGCCGCCGCGGCCGGCGGCGTGCGGTCTCTGCGCCTCGCGAGGGTGGCTGCGGTGGTGATGTGGGTCGGGGCGGCCCTGCCGACGATCATGCTGGGGCAAGCACTGTGGACCCTCGACTTGTCGCTCACGTATGTTGCGGACCACGCACGGTCCGGCCTCTCCGGACCATTCAGGCTGGCCGGCCTCTGGGGCGGGGCCAGCGGATCGCTGTTGCTGTTCACCAGCATGGTCGCCGCCGCGGTGGCCGTGATGATCTGGGCCCGGCCGGCCGCCACCGCTCGAAGCGCCTCGGTGTGGGGCTCACTGAGCGTCGCCGTCTTGACCGGAGCAGTGCTGGCGACCGCCAACCCGTTCGGGCGGCTGGCCATCCCGGCCATCGCGGGCGCCGGGCTGCAGCCCATCCTGGAGCATCCCGCCATGCTGTACCACCCGCCCCTGCTCTACCTGGGTCAGGTGTCCACGATCGTGCCGTTCCTCGTGGCGGTGGCGGCTCCGCTCGACAGGGGGCGGCGCAGAGCGCTGCGATGCTGGCTCGGGCTCAGCCTGGGGCTGCTGACGATGGGGTTGGCGACCGGGTCCAACTGGGCCTACGTCGAGCTGGGTTGGGGCGGGTTCTGGGGCTGGGACCCGGTCGAGAACGGGATCCTCGCCGCCTGGCTGACGACCGTCGCCGCGATGCACGCCGTGGGCCAGCCCTCGCATGGGCGAGCGATCCGGATGCTCTGCGCCCTGCCGTGGATCCTGGTCCTGGTATCGGGCGCGGTCACCCGCGGCGGGGTGGGCGGCTCGGTCCACGCCTTCGCCGACGATGCACGGGTCTCGTGGATCCTGGCCGCGCTCGCGGTCGCCTCCGCCGCGGCGGCCGCATCGGTGCGGGGCGACCGGCGCGAACAGCAGCACGCCCACCGGTGGCTCCGCATCACCTGCACCTCGCTGGCCACGGCCGCGGCCGCCGCAGTCGTGGTCGGGGTGCTGTATCCGATCCCTGCCCCGGGCGAGCCCCTCGTGACCGGCCCCTACTACGCCCGGCTGCTGGCTCCTTTGGCGGTGGTCGGCCTGGGCGCCTGCGCGGTCGCCCTCGGCGGGCGGGCGACCGTGTGGTCGGCTTCGGGGGTTCCGGCCGGAGTGGTGGTGGCCGCGGCGGCGGGAGCGCGCTCAGCGTTCGCCCTGTGCGTGGCCGCCGGTGCCGGTGCGGTGCTCGTGAGCCTGATCGAGGGGCTGCGCCGGCACGGACGCGGGTGCTGGCCGATGCGGGTGGGCCACGTCGGGTTCGCGGTCCTGCTGATCGGTGTGGCCGGGTCCACGCAGGCCGACCGGGCCACGTTCGGGCTCGACGCAGGCCAGGAGGTCGAGGTCGGAGGCCGTACGTTCCGCCACGTCGGCGTCGAGGTGGCCGAGGGGCCGGCTCCGGGATCCTCGGCGGTGGTCGCGACGGTCGAAGTACGCGACGGCGACGCGCTCGTGGCTGAGCTGCAGCCGTCGCTGGTGGCCTTCGGGGACCGTGGCGTGCTGCTCGCAGAGACCGCCTTGCACTCGCTCCCGGCCCGCGACATCCAGGTGGTGCTGCGGAACGCGACCGATCCGAACCTGGCGCTGTACACCGTGTCGGTCGCCCCGCTGGTGATGTGGGTGTGGTGGGGGTCGGTGCTCGTCGCCGGTGCCGGGCTCATGGTCGCGTTCGACGCCGCGACGGGCCGCGCCCGGCGGGCGCGCTCTCTCGCCCGAGCGCAGCACTCGGACAGCCAGCGCGGCGTCAGCCGCATATTCCGGCGGTCAGGGTCGATAGTCGCCCAAAACCACCGGAAATTGAGAGAGCGAGGGCGGCGAGGCGATTTGTGGCATCGCCGCACAGGCCTACTGAAAGATCTGGGCTAGTGGTCGCGCCGAGATGTTCGTTAGTCGCGGCTGCGCTTGTCGCGGGTCCTGTCCAGCAGGGCTGACAGGGTGCTTGTCTGGGCCGCCTCCTCGGCCTGGGCCAACTCTTCGAGCAGCCGGGCGTCCTGCTGGACAGTCGAGTCCGGTCGATCGCGGGCCCCGCCGCGGGCCGCCTCTGCCGCCGGCCTGGCGCGGCGCAGCCTGAGGCGGCCCGACCGGGGTCGCCCCGACTGGGTGAGCGGCGCCGGCGTGAGGCGGCTCAGGACCACGGCGGTCACGAACAGCACCGCGGCGGCCAGCAACAGCCAGCGGGCGAGAGCCACCCGGGAGCGGCCGGCCACCAACCCGCCAGCGTCGAAGGCCATCGCCGGCTCGATGCCGGCCCGGCCCGATCCGGCTTCGGCGATCCGTGCCAGCAGGGGCCCGTCAGCAACACCGGGCTCGTACTCCCGGCCGTACGGCTGGCTGGCGATGGCGGTGCCCTGAATGACCGACCCGTCAGCGGACGACACCGAGGTCCCGACCACGTAGACGCCCGCCTCGTCGGTGACCAACTCGCCGACGAACGTGTCGGGGCCCACCCGGCTCAGCCCGATCCGGCGGCCCGCCAGCGCGGGATCGGTGATGCGGGCGGTGGCGGCCGCACTGTCGCCGAAGCCGCCGTCGGCCTCCACCCGGATGCGCAGCACGCCGTCGTCGACCACCGCGGTGGTGCTGTCGTCGAGGGTGGGGAAGCTGTCGCGGACCACCCTCGACCAGAACCCGACATAGCCGTCCCATCCGGCCCACAGCCGCGACCAGCGCTGCGATGCGTCGCTCGTCCAGGACGTCACCGTCCCGAGACCGACCTGCCAGCGGGCCAGCAGCGGATCGGCGTCGGGCCCGATCTCCAGCAGCGTGACGGCCCGGGGCCGGGCGGTGGTTGCCACGTAGCCCAGCAGCGGCGGGGACTGGCGGAGGCCGGCCACCACCGGCAGCGAAGACGTGACCGTGGGGAGGAACTCGCCCTCGTTGATGAAGTCTCGCGACGCCAGGACGGCCTCGTCCATGATGAGCTGCGGGATCTGCTGGAGGTCCCGACCGGGGTAGAACCGGCCGCGGCCGGCCTGCGCGACCGCTTCGAGGTCGCCGGCCGCGCCCTCGCCGGTGGCGACGACCGACACCGTGATGCCTTCGCCCGCCAGCGCCGACGCTTCGTCGGCGAGGCCGTCCAGCAGCGCAGGGGCGGTGAACCCGTCGGTGAACAGGATGATGTGCTTGAGCGCCGCGTTGCTCTGGCGCAGCGCACTGGCGGCCTCCTGCAGCGAGCCTGAGGGGTTGGTGCCGCCGTCGGGGTTGAGCATGGCCAGACCCTGGTTGACGACGTCCTGGGCGGGAAGCTTCTGGAGTTCGAGCACCCATCGCTCCTCGACGTCGAACGCGAGCACGCCGATCTCGTCGTTGGAGCCCAGCGCGGCGATGGTGCGAGCGGCCGCGGCGCGCGAGATGTCGGTCTTGTTGACGCCGCCGTCGATCCGGTTGCTGACGAAGTCGTTCTCCGAGCAGTGGCAGGCGCCCATGGATCCGCTGGTGTCGATGGCCAGGACCTCGGCGACGGTCTGGCGCCGCAAGGGGTCGAGGATCTCGCTGACGACGGGCAGCAGGCGCTCCAGCTCGCTGGTGTAGTAGCCGCCGAGACCGTAGGACTGGTTCCCGCCGAGGGTCACCAGACCCCGGCCGCCGTCGCGCACCGCGCCGCTCAGGGCGCCCACCTGGCGGTTCGACAGCTGGCGCTGGTCCACGTCCACCAGCAGGATCGACGAGTACGCGAGCAGCCCGTCCATCTGCGGTATCCCCGACACCGGCACCGTGTCCACCTCCAGCCCGCCGGCCTCGAGCGCGCCAGCGAGCTCGGCCCCGTTGCCGGACACCCCCTCCACGACCAGCACGCGGGCGGGTCCGGCGACCTCCACCGCGGCGAAGGCGTGGTTGTTCTGCGTGACTGCGTCGGCTGCGCTCTCGACGTCCACCCGGTAGCGGCGCAGCCCCCCGCCGGCGGCGATGTCGGTGAAGGTCACGCTCTGAGCACCCGCCACCACGTCGAGGCGCTGCACGGCCGCGACCTCGCCGTCGACGCGCAGCGTCACCACTGCGGGCCCCTCCAGGGTCGATTGGAGCGCCACGCCGATGGGGATCCGCTCCCCCTGAGACACCCGGCTCGGGGCCCGCACCGCGCCGATGGCGATGTCTGCCGAACCGGGAGTGTCGATCAGCACCGTGTCGACGGATATGCCCTGATCGCGCAGCCGGGCCGCCTCGCGGGCCGCGTCACCGTCGGTGGCCCGGCCGTCGCTCACCAGCACCACCCGGCGGCGGGCATCGGAGGGCAGCACGGCCCCGCCGAGCCGCAGCGCGGCCGCCAGGTCCGTACGGGACGGGTCGACCCTGACGGAGGGCTGGAGGAAGGACGCCTCGCGCCGCAGCAGCAGCTCTATGCGGGCATCGCCGCCGAACATGACCACACCGGCCCGGGCGCCGTCGGGCTGGGCGGCCAACGCCTGGGTGACGAAGGAGACCGCCTCGGCCCGGCCGCGGGTGCCTAGCGAGTCCGACGCGTCCACCACGAAGACGGTGGCCACCTCCCCGGCGTCGCGCTCGTACCCGGCGTCGATGAGCGCACCGAGCAGGGCCAGCACCACCAGGGTCCTCACCGCGTTGGCCAGCCTCCACTGGAGCGGGGCCACACCGACCCGCCGCCGGGCGAGCAGGAACTCCGCGGCGACCGCGGCCAGCGCGGCGGCGACCGCCCACAGCCGCAGAGAAGAATAGCTCTCCGTGCGCGGCTCACCGGGGCGCAGTGGCCTGAGCTCGGTCGGCAGCCCCGGAACCGGTGTGAGGCCGGACTCCGTCGCAGCCGGGTTCACGGCCACGAGCGTCTCGGGCCGGCCGGGCACCGCGACGCTCCACAGTCCAGGCCGCTCGACCACCAACCCGGGCGACCCGGGCGCCAGCTCGACGACGGTGCCGGCCGGGTCGGTCAACACCCCTCCGGACTGCGACGGCAGCGTGAGCGTCTCGCCGACCTCGATCGACGCCGGCGGCAGTCGCGCTCCTGTCAGCTCCGCCAGCAGACGCTCGCCGAGGAGGGGGAACGCCGTCTGCAACGGGAGGTTGGAATCGCTCAGCCCGAACGCGAGGTAGGCGAACCGCACCCCGCCGGCGCGGCCCCGAAGCAGCAGCGGCGCCGACTCCGCGGCCAGCAGGACCTCGGCGGTGTCCGAGCGCACCTGCTGGGCGGTGGCGACTGCCAGCCCCGACAGGTCGATCCCGCCCAGCAGCGCTTCGTCGGAGCGCACGAGCGTCAGGGCGGGCCCCTCGGCCTCGCCGACAACCGACAGCCCCGGTGCTCCTCCGGGGGCACGGATGGCGATGAAGGGCGTCGAGGGCGCGGACGGCACCCGGGACCGGTTGTAGACGACGAGATCGGGCCGATCGCCCTCCACGCCGGAGACCAGGCTGAGTCCGTCGACGGCTTGAAGCAGCGCGTCGAGGAACGGATCGGGCTCGCCCACCACTTGGACCCGGATGGGCTGGCGGCGCCGGCTGACCGCGACTCGCCGGTTGTCGGCCGCGAGCAGATCCTCGCCTTCGAGGAACGCATCGACCCGGTCGCCGGCGGTGAGGTCGGTCTCGTACACCCGGGTCTCGCCCACCGCGAGGTCCAGTTCGACGCGCTGGCGCGTGCGACCGTCCACGTCGAGTCGCAGGGTCTGGACCGCGGCGGGACCGCCAGTGTTGGCGACCGTCACCCGGACATGGAGCTCGGTCGGCCGGGCCTCGACGTCGAGGGCGGTGACACCCCGGTTGGTGGCGCCCGACCCGACCTGCTCGTAGGTGGCGCCCGGTGGCAGCAGCCGCTGCTCCTCCTCGCTCAGCCCGCCGTCGGACACGAGGACGAAACCGATGGGCGCATCGGCGGTCTCCAGACCCTCGGCCAGCGCGAAGGCGGCCGCGAAGCCGGCCCGGCCCGGGCTGGCCCGCGTCGCGGCCACCGCCTCGTCGAAGGCGCCGGTGTCTGCACTGGCCGACAGCAGCACCCGGGGCTGCGGGCCGACCTCGATCACGCTGGCGATGCCGCCGGCGGGCAGGTCCCGGCGCACCCGGACCGCTCGGGCTCTGGCGTCGGCGATCCGGTCGGGCCGGCCGTCGAGCGCGAGCATCGAGCCGGAGCCGTCGATGAGGAACACGGTGTGCTCGGCCAGCGGGGTTGCCTCGACCCGCACCGGATCGGCGAGGGCAGCCGTGAGCAGACCGACCGCGAGCAGCTGGAGCAGCAGAAGCCACGAGGGTCGCAGCATGCGGAACGGCACCGCCGACGTGACCGGGCGCTCGACGGCCCGCCACAGCAGCGTGGAGCTCACCACCCGTGGCGGCCGTCTCGGCCTGAGCACGTGGAGCAGCACGACCGGCACGGCCAGCAGCGCCCACCACAGTGCGGCCGGGTCGGCGAACCTCACCGGGTCGCTCCGCGGGTCGCCGCGCCATCCCGAGCGCGGCCGGCGCCGGGGCCGGGCGTCATCTGAAGACGCCTGCTCGGAGCCAGCCGCTCAGCAGCACGGACTCAAGATCGTCGCCGGCCAGGGTCCGTGTGTAGGCCGCGCCCACGTGGCGGCAGCGGGCGGCCACTCCGTCGGCCCACGCCAGCGCGCCGGCCCGGTACTCGGCGAGCGTCTCGGGCGACAGGCTCACCGCCAGGCGCTCGGTGGTCTCGCGGTCGACGACTTCCAGGTCGCCGTGCATCTCCGGCTCCAGCTCGGCGCGTGACAGGACGTGAATCACGGCGAGGTCTCCCCCTCGGGCCGGGAGCCGGGTGATGCCTCGCTCCCAGTCCGGTGTGAGCAGATCCGACAAGAGCACGGTGAGCCCGGCCCGACCGGGTCTCGACAGATGGTGCAGCACCGCCTGAGCGACGGTGGTGGGGCCCGCGGCCGACAGTCCCTCGAGGTGACCGAACAACGATGCGGCCGCCTGGCGGCCCACGAAACGGGGCACCGGCCCGCCGGTGGGGAACGTGCTCACGCTGACCGTGTCTCGCCGCACCAGAGCCACGAACCCGACCGCCGCGGCCAGGCGCTGCGCGTGCAGCAGCTTGCCGTCGGAGCCCATCGACGCGGAGGTGTCGATCAGCAGCCTGACGTCGAGCTCGTCGTCCGCCTCGAACAGCTTGATGAGCAGCGTGTCGAGGCGGGCCAGCAGGTGATAGTCGATCAGGCGGAAGTCGTCGCCGGGGTGATAGGTGCGATAGTCGGCGAAGTCCAGCGACGAGCCGTGGCGGGGCGAGCGGTGCTCGCCCGCGAGATGGCCGGCCAGGGGCCGCCGGGTGGCGATCTGGAGCCGTTCGAGCCGGCCCAGCAGCGCCGCCGGCAGCAGGGCCACTAGCAGGCCCCGCCGAAAGCCGTCGACGCCTCGCTCCGAAGCATCCGTTCCCCGCTCTTGTTCGCTGCGCTCACGGGCCGCCCAGACCAGGGCATCACTGCCCACGGCCTCGCTCGGCGTCTTGCTGATGGCCTCATGACCTGCCGCCTCTCCGCTCGGCCTCTAGGGCGCCCCCCGGATGCCGGAGCCGGGCTCGGGGACGGCGTCGAGGATGGCGTCGACCAGCTGGTCGGCGCTCACCCCGTCGGCAGCCGCCTCGTAGCCGAGCACCAGCCGGTGGCGCAGGGCGCTGTGGGCGACCGCTCGGACGTCGGAGACCGAGCACGAGGGCCTGGCGTCGAGCAGGGCCGCAGCCTTCGACGCCAGCACGATCGACTGGGCGCCCCGGGGCGAGGAGCCGAACCGGATGTAGTGGCGCACCAACTCGGGCGCGGAGCCGTGCTGGGGATGGCTGGACACCACCAGGTCGACCGCGTGGCGGGCGACGTGGTCGGCGATGGGCACCTGCCGGGTGAGCGCCACCATCGCGGCGATGTCGCGGCCGCCGGCCGCGGGCTCGACTTGGGCCCGGTGGGTCCCGGTGGTCCGCTCGAGGATCGTCATCAGCTCCTCCGCGGGCGGCATGGGCACATGGATCTTGAGCAGGAACCGGTCGAGCTGGGCCTCCGGAAGGGGGTAGGTGCCCTCCATCTCCAGCGGATTCTGGGTGGCCATCACCAGGAACGGCCGGGGCAGCGGGCGGGTGGTCCCGCCGACGGTCACCGACCGCTCCTGCATGGCCTCCAGCAGCGCCGACTGCGTCTTGGGCGTGGCCCGGTTGATCTCGTCGGCGAGAACGAGATTGGCGAAGACCGGCCCCGGCCGGAACCGGAAGTCGCGCCCGCCATGGTCGGCGGACTCCAGCACCTGTGTCCCCACGATGTCGGCGGGCATGAGGTCGGGCGTGAACTGGACCCGGGCGAAGTCCACGTCCACTGCGTCGGCCAGGGTGCGCAGCAGCATCGTCTTGCCCAGGCCGGGGACGCCCTCGAGCAGGGCGTGCCCCTCGCACAGCAGGCAGATGAGCACGCCGCGCACAAGGTCGGCCTGGCCGACGATGACCTTGCCCACCTGGGCTTCGATGGCCGCGGCCACCGCCGCGTAGCGATCCGGGTTCATTTCAGTCATCTGCTTTCTCGCCCTTCATGTTCCGAGGCTTCTGGGTCGGACGGCTCGAGTCTGCGGCCCTCGTGCGTGTCCTGCTCATCGTGGTGCTCAGAACCCGGCGATGATGTCGAAGTACCGCTGGACCAACGCACGCGACGCGGGTGGTATCCGGCCCCGGTCGAGGCTCTCGACGGCCTCGTCGAGGTAGTCGCTGAGCACCGAGTCCACCGGCACCCGTGCACCGGTGGCGCCCGTGAGCGCCTGGCCCTGCCCGACGATCGACGACTGGTCGGACGTGGAGGCGCCGCCCACTCGCTGCTCGTCGGTCGCTCCGCCCGGCACCCACACCGTCGGGGCGCCGCTGCCGCCGGCCGCGGTGCTGTCGCCGCGCCCGCCGGCGGTGCCCTGACCGCCCCGTCCTTGGCCGGCTCCCCCGCTCGCCCCGGTCACCGAGCCCGACGGGCTCCCCGCGCCCTGACCCTGCCCCGCGCCCTGCCCCTCGCCCTGCCCCTCGCCCTGGCCCTGCCCTTCGCCCTGCCCCTGGCGCTGCCCCTGCCCGCTGACATCCGCTAGGCGGGCGGAGGCATCGCCGAGCTGGTCGGCAGTGTTGATCCGGGCGGTCTGGTCCAGCAGCGAGGCCTCGCCCGCGCGTTGGGCCGCGGCGGCCTCTCCCAGCGCTGCGGCGGCCTGTCCTAGTTCGCCCGACGCCAGAGACTCGCCGGCCGCTGCGAGCGCGCCCGCCGCGACCGGATTTCCCGCGGTCTGGGTGGCGGACAGCGCTTCGAGGCGCTCGGCCAGCGCGGCCCGGTCCTGGTCCGACAGCCCCGCGAGCGCCTCGCCGAGCGCTTCGAGTTGTGCGGCGGCGCCGCCCTGCTCCTCGGCCAGAGGCCGCGCCTCCAGCGAGCGGTTCAACCCCTGCACGGCCGACTTCTCGGCCAGGAAGTGGTCGCTGACACTGGCTTCGAGCTCGCTGCGGGCCTGCTCCAGCGCGGCCAGGCCCGCCTCTAGGTCGGTGGCCTGCTCGAGTTCCTCCACCAACCGTTGAAGCTGCTCGGCCAGGGCGGCCTGATCGGAGGAAGCGACAGAGCTGCGCGCGAGCTCCTCGGCCCGGGCCCGCAGCCCCTCCGCCTCCCCGGCCAGGGCGGCGCGCTCGACGTCGCGGGGGCTCGCCCCCGGCGCGGCAGGGTCGATCGTGAGCGTCACAGCCACCGCGGCCAGCGATGCCGCGGCCACGGCCAGCAGCGGCCGCCATCGCACCCTGATCGGAACGGCGATGCGGGCGTCGCCGCGCCGGGCGGCCGTGTCGGCCCTGGCCCGGATCCCGTCTCCGAAGACGCCGGCCAGACCGGCGAACTGCAGCGATGTCGACAGGGCGTCGTCGGTGGCCAGGGCACGGTCCGCCGAGCGGGCTGCGGCCTCGGCGCTGACCGGGAGGGTGAGGCATCTCGCCATCAGGGCGGCCGCGGTGCCGGCGCCCACAAGAAGGGCGGCGAGCTCCAGCCATGGCCACGGGACGAGACGGGAGGCCACCACGAGGGCCAGCGCGGTCCCGGACGCGGCCGGCGCCCAGCGTTGGGCCGCGGTCAACAGCCACGCCCGCCTGATGCGGCGCCGCACCGCGGCGAGGAACTCCCCGACCCGGTCCGGCCCCATCGCCTGATCCAGCACCGCCGTACCGTCCGGCACAGGTCTCCGACCCGGCATCGGCACCCGGTCCCGCGCCGGCATCCGGCCCCGCACTCCGGTCAGCGCTCCGTCTTGGCCGGTGTCCGCAGCCGAAGGGACGACAGGAACACCGAGAGCGCGGCTAGGGCGCCCATGATCAGGATGTGCTGGGCCCACAGCGGCAGGCTGGGCTGATCGGGCGGGCCGCCGCCTCGACCGGCCACGCCGAAGATGTCACCGTCGGGGGCCACCTCGAAATCAACAATCGCACCGTCCGCGAGCCGGCCGGACCAGACCTGATCCGGGGTCACGAGTTCCTTGAGCCCGCTGAGCGGGCCGTTGCCGCCGTAAGAGCTGAACGGCGGCGCGAAGAACGCTTCGGTGAGCGTGTCGGGCCCATCGGCGGTGGCGTCGGCAAGGGCCACGATCGGGTTGGGAGCCAGGATGAGCCGGGGAGGATCGGCGGGCTCGAAGCCTCCGTCGGAGTCGATCTGCTCGACGACGAAGTAGGCCGCGAAGGTGGCCCCGCACAGCAGCAGGACCACACCGTACGACAGCACGGTCGCCGTCTGGACGCGCCTCATGAACGTCGAACAGGCCACCGAGAGCGCCGCGACGGTGACCGCGGTGAACATCACCATGCCCGTTCCCTGCAGGATGTCGCCGAGCGTCACCCCGCCGATCAGGTAGGCCACCGTGAGCAGGGGCAGCGTGGCCAGCACCAGCAGCAGGGTGAAGGCCACCGACGCCCCGATCTTGCCCAACACGATGCTGCTCGGTCTCAGCAGGCTCACCTGCAGGGGGACGAGGGTCTGCCGCTCACGCTCGCCGGCGACGGCTCCGGCGGTGAAGCCGGGCACCAGGAACAGCACCAGCAGCATCGCGAAGAGCAGCGTCCACTCGAAGATCCCCTCCCCGGCGGTGGCCAGCTCTGTCACCGGCGAGCCGTCGAATCCTCTGCCCGTGACCGACTCGTTGCGATAGACGAGGACCACGACCAGGCCGAGCACGCCCAGATAGGCCGACAGCATCACCGTCGCCCGCAGTCCGCGCATCCTCTCGGCCAGTTCACGGGCGAGAACGGGATTGACCCAGGCTGCGAGACGGCTCATTCGTCACCCCCGTGGGTGAGGCTCAGGAAGATCTCCTCGAGGCCGCCGCCGACCCGGCTGAACTCCACCAGCGAACGGGCGTCGTCGTTGGCCAGCCCTCGCAGCAGCGCGGCCTGCTCCGGCGCGCTCTCGGCGGTGAACTCCTCGACCGTCCCGTCCGCGAACCGGGCTCGGAGACGGCGGCCGCCGGTCAGCAGGCTGGAGACCTCCCCGGTGTCGCCCGCGGCCACGATCCTCCCGGATTGCATGATGGCGATGTGGCTGCACACCTCCTCTATCTCGGAGAGGATGTGCGAGCTGATGACGATGGTCTTGCCCATCTCGGAGAGATGGACGAGCAGGGCCCGCAGCTCCGACCTCGCCCTCGGGTCGAGGCCGCTGGCGGGTTCGTCCAGGATCAGCACCTCCGGATCGTGCACGAGCGCTCTGGCCAGGCTCAGCCGCTGCTTCATTCCCCGCGACAGGCTGTCCACCCGGGCGGTGCGCTTGCCTTCCAGGGCGACCAGCTCCAGCAGGCCGTCGAGCAGGCCGGGCCGGGACCGCGCCGGGATCTTGTATGCCGCCGCGAAGAAGCGCAGATACTCGTCCACGTCGAGGTCGGCGTAAACGCCGAGCGAGTCGGGCATGTAGCCCAGCACCCGGCGGACCTCCTGCGGCGAGGCGACGGGGTCGTGGCCGAGAACCGACAGGCTGCCCGAACTGGGCGCCAGCACCGACGAGATGACCGCGAAGGTGGTGGTCTTGCCTGCTCCGTTGGGCCCGATCAGGCCGTAGATGGCCCCGGCCGGGACTTCCAGGCTCAAGTCGTCGACCGCGACGAACTTGCCGAAGCGCTTGCGCAGCCCCGTGATGGCGACCGCGGCCGTGCTCCCCGGACCGCTGGCCTCGACGGGGGCGGCGGCGCTCATCCGGCCGCTCCGACCCGACCGCCCGGGGCGGCATCGGCCGTCACGAACGACAGCGCCGAGAGCTCCTCACCGGCCCGCGGGCTGCGCACGGCCAGCTCTCGCAGCAGCGGGGACCCGCGATCGAAGTCGAACAGGGCCTTCACGTAGACGCGCCCGTCGTCGATGCTCTCGGGCGGCAGCCGGAACACCGCCGTCCGGTCGGCCTCCAGATCGACGTGGCGCCATCCGGCCCCGGCCCCGGTCCACAGCTCGATCCGCCGCTGGCCCCGGGGAACGGCGAGCACGAGCTCGTGGTGGCGAGCGTCGGAGGGCAGCACGAAGCGGAACATGGCGCCGCCGCCCCATCCGTCCATGAGCCTGAAGTCGGAGCCCAGGGCTCCTGGGCCCCGCACGATGTCACGGGGCACGGCGATGTCGCTGAGAAGTCCGCCGTCGGGCTCGATCGTGGCCCGGGCCACGAGCAGCGTCCGGCCGGCACGAACGCCGGCGTCCAGCGGGGAGGCGAGATCCTCGGTCCATGCCGCCACCACCACCTGCCCCACCCGCCGCGAGTTGAGCGACCAGCGGGCGTTCAGCTCGCTCCACAGCCCGAGGTTGACCGGCCCGGGATCGTAGGGACGGCCCTCGCCGTGGAAGTCCGGTGCGAACGCGTCATCCCAGATCCGGAACTCGATCGGCTCGCCGATGAATGGATCGGCCACCCGGCCCGAATAGTCGAACTCCACCGCCGAGCCGGCGGGCACCGTTCCGACGTTCATGCCGGCCTGGTCCGCGAACACGGCGACCTCGTGCAGATCCACCGCCAAGTTGTTGGTCACAACCCCGGTGACCCTTCCCGTTCCTGAGGACCAGGCCCTCGCCTCGAGCGCGCCGTCGAGCTCCGGCAGGGCGCCGCCGGCGCCGAGCATGCTGAACCCGCCCGCGTCGAGCTTGATCGAGGCGACCGACCCCGCCGGACCGTCGGCGATGTCGAGCACGCTGCGCTGACCTTCGGTGCGGCTGGAAGCCACCGACCAGCCCGGCGGCAGCGAGATCGAGTCGCGGCCGCCGCCGCTGGAGTTCAGCAGCGAGAACGTGGTGGCCACCGTCCCCCGGGGCGCCACTTCGACGATGGTCCCGTGGGCGGTCTTGGCGCTGTTCCTGAAACTCGATGCGAAGGCCCAGATGACGGCGGCGAAGCAGAGGGCGGCCACCGGCACCATGATCCAGCCCAGCCCAGGCCGGCGCAGCCCCCTCGCGGCGAGCCACACGCCCGGGCCCGCCACCGCGACATAGGCGCCGACGAGGGCCGCGAGCCAGCCCGCGCTGGGGAGCTTCACATCGGCGTCGCGTCCCAGCGCCCAACTCAGCGGCTCGAAGCCCCAGAACCTGCCGAACTCCGCCCAGGCCTCGTCCTCCCGAGCCGACCTGGTAGCCGCCGGCTCGAACATTCGATCCCAGTGGCCCGACGAGGCCCGGCCTTCGGTGACGATGATCTCGCCCTGGCCCGCCATCCGCTGCCGGGCACCGCCGGGCTGCCAAGCCGCGGGAACGCCCGGGATCTCGGTTCCGGCGGGCTCGTCCACCATCAGGCGCCCGCCCCGGTTCACCCACCCCAGCAACGCGTCCATTCCGGCGCGGTCGAGCCCGCGAAGGTCGGCGGCCGTCGCCACCACGAAGTCGAGCGGTGCCAGCACGGCCCATCCGGCCGCCAAGCCGGCCGGATCCACCGGGAAGAGCATCGCCTCACCGGCGTCGACGACCAGGGGCGCCCGCTCGGGGAGGCCGCGATCGGCGAGCGCCGGCAACACCCCCGCCAGGTCCACGTTCTGCTGCTCCATCGGGCGCGCTGTCGCTGACGCAACGACCTCGCCCCCTGCCACCAGCCCGACCGCGACAACGTCTCCCCACGGGTTCCCCTCCCAGACGACGGTGAACTCGCGTGTCGTGCCGGCGGGAATCTCCACCTGCCTGGCGATCGCGAGACCGGAGTCCGGGCTGCCGATCTGCAGCTCGCCGACGAAGAGGACGTCGGTGGTGACCGCGATCAGCAGCGGGAACGGTCGCCCGGGCTGGCCGTGCCCGCCGTAGCCGGCCTCAACCACCAAGCTCGTCTCGGCGGCCGCATTGCCCGGGAGCGCGCCGATCGCGGCCAGTACGACCAAACAGAATGCCGCCAGCCGGGTTCCGACACGCCGAATGGACACCAACCATCACCCTAGCTGCGCCACAGGGCCTCGCCGGTTGACGAAGTGGCTTATTTCACGGGACCGCTCTCCACTGAGTCTCCATCCTGACTCCACTGATCCGGAATGGAGGGGAGTTTCTGGGGTCGACAGCCGCCCACGCAGGGCGAACCGGTCGAGGCGTTCTCAGTCAGGCTCCGGTGGCTCGGCCACGAGCATCAGCGCGTCGGCGGCGACGGCGGCGTGCGGCGTGACCATGAGGGGGTTGATCTCCACTTCGATGATGCTGCGGTCGTCGCGCACCAGCGCGCCCAGTGCAGCGACCACCGAGACCACCGCATCGACGGCGGCGGCAGGGTGGCCCCGATGGCCGGCCAGCGCCGGCCAGATCCGCAGGCTGCGCAGGGCCTCGAGAACGCCGGCGCCCGGCGCCGGCAACAGCAGGTTGACGGTGTCGTCGAGCAACTCCGCCAGAGTCCCGCCTGCTCCGAGCGTGAGCAGCATCCCGATCGGAGGCGCCGACCGGACACTCACGAGCAACTCGGCGACGGCGCCGGTGATGCAGGACTCGACCAGCACGGTCCCGCCGCCGCCGGCGAGGCGCCGGGCCGCGTCGGCTGCCTCCTCCGGGCCTTCGAGGCCGACCACCACGCCGGTGGCCTCCGTCTTGTGGGCGAGGCCCGTGGCCTTGACCACGACCGGGTACCCGATCTCGGCCGCGGCGGCCGCAGCCTGGTCCGCAGCCACGACCGTGCCGGCCGGTACGACGACCCCGGCCGCGTCTAGGCGGCGCTTGGCCTCGTACTCCGACAGCACGGTGTGGTCGAGGCTGGTGCCGCTCGCCGGAGCCGGCGGCAGGCAAGCCGGTTCATGGGTCCGCTGCCCCCAGACGGCGGCGGCCTCGAGGGCGGACAGAGCGGTGTCGATGTCGGCGCAGGCGGCCAGACCCAGCTCGCCGGCCCGGCCGCGAGCCTCGACGGGCATGTTCTCAGCCATCGACGCGGCGACCACGCCGGGAGTGCTGCTGGCGGTGCAGGCCCCACTGAAGGCCCGCAGGGTGGGCCACCAACGCGATCGGTCGAGCCCCTCGGCGGGGAAGTCGATCACCAGCAGCGCGGCATCGAAGGGCGCTGGGCCGGCCGCCTGGGCTCCCGCTCCGAGGGCGGCGCGAAAGCAGCCGGCCAGGCGAGCCTCGTCGCCCCAGATGAAGGTGTGGTAGTCGAGCGGGTTGGTGACCGCGACCCGGCCGTCGAGGGCGGACGCCACCCGGCCGGCGTGGTCGGGGGCAAACGGCGGGAAGCACAGATCGCGGCCGCGGCTGCGGTCGGCGACCAGAGCCGCCTCGCCGCCGGAACAGCTCAACGACAGCAGCCGGTTGCCCCTCAGCGGTCCGAGCGCGACCAGGACGGCCAGCGTGTCGAGCAATTCGGGCAGAGTGTGCACCCGCCGAATGCCGAGCCGGCGGAACAGCGCGTCGTAGGCGGCGTCGTCGCCCACCAGCGAGGCGGTGTGGGTGACCGCGATGGCGCCGGAGGTCTCCGAGGCTCCCAGCTTGAGCGCCACCACCGGCAGACCCCGGTCGCGTGCCGCGGCGGCGGCCGAGGCGAAGTGCCCGATGTCGTCCAATGCCTCGACGCACAGACCCACCCCGGTGACCGTGTCGTCCACGGCCATGGCCTCGAAGGCTTCGGAGATACCCACATCGGCCTGGTTTCCCAGCGTCATCACCCAGGCGATGTCGAGGCCCCGTCGCTGCATGGTGAGGTTGACCGCGATGTTGCCGCTCTGGCTGAGCAGTGCGACGCCGCGCTGGCAACGGGCCAGCCCGTGGACGTCGGGCCACAGCGCCGCGCCGGCCACCGCCGACAGCGTCCCGTAGCAGTTGGGACCCACCAGGGGCATTCCCGCCGCCGCGGCCACCAGCTCACGCTGAAGGGCCGCTGCGTCCTCGCCTGTCTCCGCGAAGCCCGAGGCATGGCACACCGCCGCGCCCGTGCCCCGAGCGGCCAATTGGCCCACCACCGCGATGGTGGCGTGGCGGTCGACGCCCACGAAGGCGGCGTCGACGCCGGCCGGCAGCTCTCCCGCTGAGGCGAAGGTGGGAAGGCCCCGCAGCTCCCGGCTCGGGTTGACGGCCCACATGTCCCCCGAGAAGCCGAAGGAGCGGCAGGCGTCGATGGCGAGCTCGGCGGCCGCGCCCCCGACGAAAGCCCGCGACCGCGGCCCCAACAGCCCAACCAGCCCGCCGGGGACCAACCAGGCCCGCCCCCCGGACGAAGCCGAGCGCCCGCGGCCTCAACAGCCGATCGAGCCGGCTGGTCACGACCAGGGCCGGCTCGCGGTCGGAATCACTGTCGGGGCCACGGCATGTCAGCAGCCGAGAGGCCGCAGCATGTCGCGCGACACGATGTGGCGCTGGATCTCACTGGTGCCGTCCCAGATGCGGTCCACGCGGGCGTCGCGCCAGATCCGCTCGAGCGGAAGCTCGTCCATCAGCCCCATGCCGCCGAGGATCTGGATGGCCTCGTCCGACACGAACTGGAGCATCTCGGTGGCCGACAGCTTGGCCATGGCCGCGTCGGCGTCCGTCATCTCGTCCTGCGCCGACAGCCACGCGGCCCGGTATGTCATCAACTCGGCCTCCAGCAGCCGGGTGCGCATGTCGGCCAGCTTGAAGGACACTCCCTGGAACCGCCCGATGCGCTGCCCGAACTGCTCACGGGTGGCGGCCCAGTCGAGAGCCACCGACAGGGCCCGGTCGGCCCTCCCCAGGCACACCGCGGCCACCTGCAGGCGGGTGCTGCCCAGCCACTCGTTGGCCACCTCGAAGCCCCGGTGCTCCTCCCCCAGCAGCTTGGAGGCCGGCACCCGGGCGTCGTCGAAGTTGAGGATGAAGTTGTGGTAGCCCCGGTTCGACACGCAGTTGTAGCCCGGCACCCGCTCGACGCCGGGTGTGTCGAGATCGACCAGCAGCGACGAGATCAGCTTGCGGGGGCCGCGCGGGGTGTCGGCCGTGCCGGTGGCTGCGAACAGGATCACGTAGTCGGCCAGGTCGGCGTGGCTGATGAAGTGCTTGGCGCCGTCGACCACGAACTCGTCGCCCCGGCGCTCGGCCCGGCAGGTCATGCCCCTCAGGTCGGAGCCCGCGTCGGGCTCGCTCATGGCCAGGCACTCCACCCGCTCGCCCCGAACGGTGGGCAGCAGGTACTCCTCGACCTGGTCGCCGGTGCAGGCCCGCAGGATGTTGGAGGGGCGGGCCACGATGTAGTGCAGGGCGTACGCCGTCCAGCCGAAGGCTCGCTCGGCCATGGCCAGGGTCAGGTCGTCCAGGCCGCCGCCGCCGAGCTCCGCGGGCATGTTGGCCGCGTACAGGCCCGCATCGATGGCCTTGCCGCGGATCCGGTCCACCAGCTCGGGCCGGACCTCGCCGGTGCGCTCCACCTCTTCTTCGTGGGGGACGAGCTCGCGCTCGGTGAAGGCGCGGACGGTGTCGACGACCATCTGCTGGGATTCGTTGATCGAGAAGTCCAAGCCGGCCTCCTTGCTCAATCCTCGGGTTCGGGGATGGCCATGCGACTACCGGCCTGCGGCGGCGCCGGCATCGACGCATGAGCGACCGTCACCGCGGCCACTGCGGCCGCGGGGCCGGGCAGCAGCGGCGCACTGCGGCCGGCCGCGGTGTCGACGTGGACCAGCATCTGCTCGCCGGTGCACAGCATCTCACCGTCGCGGTACATCGTGTGGAAGATGTGCAGCCGCTTGGCGTCGCTGCCGAGCACCTGGGTGGTGACCCGCAACGGCTCACCGAGGGAGGCCTCCCGGCGGTGGTTGAGGTGGGTCTCGACCGTGTAGTACGAGTGCCCGCCGGCCCGGTAGGCCTCGTCGATGCCCAGGTAGCGGAACAGCGCGTCGGACGCCCACCCGAACACCGTCAGGAAGGCCCACTCGGTCATGTGGCCGTTGTAGTCCACCCAGTCGGACTCGACCACGGCCGCGTACAGGGCCAGCGGGGCTTCGATCCCGGTGCCGGGCGTCCAAGGCCCGGCCTCGGTGGACGCCCTGGCGGCCAGGATCCGTGCCTCCCGCTCGGCTACGAGGCGACCGGCGCCGATGCCGCTCGGTCGCAACGCCCGCATCACGGCCAGCAGGCAGTCGTCCCGCTGCCGCTCCAACGCCGCGATGGACCGGCCGCCGGCCTGGTCCTCGCAGCCCGCGGCGAGGGCCTCGATCAACTCTGCGCCGAGCTCGGGGGCCTCCAGCCGGGTCCACGGCAGCTTCAGCGCGGGCCCGAACTGGCCCAGCATGTGGCGCATGCCGCCCTCGCCTCCGGCCAGGTGGAAGGTGAGGTTGGTGCCCATGGCCGCCCAGCGCAGGCCGGGGCCGTAGACGATCGAGTCGTCCAGCTCGGCGGTGGTGGCCACGCCGTCGTTCACCAGGTGCAGGTTCTCACGCCACAGCGCTTCCTGGAGGCGGTCCGACAGGTAGCCCTCGATCTCGTTGCGCACCAGCAGCGGGTACATGACCAGATCGCCGTAGTGGGCCATGGCCGCGGCAACTGTCTCCTCGGCGGTGGCCTCGCCAGGGACGACCTCGACCAGGGGCAACAGGTACACGGGGTTGAACGGATGGCCGACGAGCAGCCGCTCGGGATGGCCGAGCCCCTCGGCGAGACGGCTGGGCAGCAGCCCCGAGGAGCTGCTGGCTATCACCGTCGCCGGATCGGCCGCCCCGTCCAGCCTGTGCAGGAGCGACCGCTTGAGCGGTTCGTCCTCGGGGGCGCTCTCCTGCACCCAGCCGGCCCCGGCCGCGACCTCCTCGGGGCTGCCGGCCCACCGCAGCCGGACCGGATCGGCTCCGGGGAACAGCCCCAGACGGGTGGCGGAGGGCCAGGCTCGCTCGACGGCGGCCCGGAGCCGATCCTCGGCGCCGCCGACGGGATCCCAGGCAATCACGTCGTGGCCGCGGCTCAGAGCGCGCACCGCCCAGCCGGCACCGATCACTCCCGTGCCCACCAGCCCGATGGTCCTCGCCGTCAACGCACCCTCGCCTTCGCACCGCAGCCCGGCATTCCTCTGCGGGCCGCAGTATCGCACCGCCCGACCCTCGAGCGCGCGGCGTCACCGCGGCTCGCTCCCTCGTGCCGTCCAACGGACCGCGGGTGTTGCTGCGACAATCGGCCTCTTGGTACGGTCATCTCAGTTGCCGATCACCTGGAACACGCGCAAGGCCGAATCCGAACATGGCTCGTCTGGACACCGCTGCCGTCGAACTCGTCAAAGAGATCGAGCAATTCCTCTACTACGAGGCGCAGCTGCTCGACGACCGCGATTTCGAGACGTGGCTCGGCCTCCTGTCCGACGACATCCGCTACTGGATGCCGACGAGGTTCAACCAGGGGCGCCGGCAGAGGCGCGACTCGAGCGATGACTCGGAACTCGCGCACTTCGACGACGATTGGCCGACGCTCGAGCGGCGGGGGAAACAGCGCCCGGCAGCCCGCCCCCCGGCGGGTCGGCGCCCCGCCCCCCCCCCGGCCCCGCCGTATCATCGGCAACATCCGGGTGGCGCCAGCTGACGCCGACCGCTTCGCCGTACGGTCCAACTTCATCTGCTACGCGAACCGTCTCGAGTCCGAGACCCACATCTGGGCCGGCGAACGATCCGACGTGCTGCGACGCGACAGCGACAGCTGGCTGATCTGCGACCGCACGATCAGGCTCGACCAGAGCGTGGTGCTGGCCAACTGCATCTCCCTGCTCTTCTAGGACTGGAGTCATGTCACCACGCGGCTGCCCTTGTCATTGAGGATGCCGAGATCTATGTCGAGCTGGCCGACAATTCCAGCGAGGCGTGATCTCGCTGCCCGCCTGCAACCACTTCGGGAGGGCGGACTCGGGTTCGAACGAAGCACTGAGGGGTCGGCGACCGGGGCGCCGGGCGCTTGGTCGCCAGCGCGACCGAGATCGCGTCGGCAGTCGCTGCGAGCTGAGCGCGATGCCTGCCGACCGCATCGCTGCGGCCCGACAACGAGACTGCCGCCATCGCGCCCCGCTCCCCGAGCACCGGCACGGCTGTGCACCCCAGACCGGTGAGCAACTCCTCGCGATCGTACGCGACCCGCTCTTGCCGCACCCTCGCCAACTCCGCCTCGATGACCCGTCCCTCTATCAGTGTCCGGCCCGTGTAGATGGCGCGCGGTCTTACGAGGAATCGATGCAGGACCTCGCGGGGCGAGAACGCGAGCAGCACCTTTCCCAACGCTGTGCAGTGCGCAGGCAGCCGCGCTCCCACCGATGTCGGCACCGTCGGGGCGCAGGGAGCGTGCAGCTTCGCTGCTACGAAGACATCGGTCCGGTCCGGGATCGCGAGGTGGACAGTCTCGCCGGCTCGGCCGCAGAGATCCACGAGATGCGGCACCGACAGCTCGAGCAGCGCATCGGCCTCGCACAGCGGAACACGGCTTCCGAGTTCGGACAGCCGCATCCCCAATGCGTACGACGGCCCCCGCTTCTGCACCATCCCCGTGCGCTCGAGCATCCCCAGCAAGCGGTACGCGCTCGACTTGGGGAGCCCGACCCGCCGGGCGAGCGCCGACAGCCCCACCCACTCGCCGCGGTCGAATGCACCGAGGAGGGCGGCTGCACGGTCCACGGGCCCCGCGCCGTCGAGACCGCGGTCTCTCCCGGTCTCCATCTTCGATACGTCCACGGCATCCTCCCCCGCCGGAGCGGTGACATCACCGCTATAATGTTACAGCAGTTATGTTATCTGTGTGACATTACCCGTGTCAAGTAGACTTCCGAAGACCCCGAACGAGACTGCGCCCGACCGATGCCGAAGCTTGTTGACCACGATGCCCGCCGAGCCGAACTCGCCCGCGCTGCCGGGCGCTCGATCGCCACGCTGGGACTGGCCGGCGTCACGCTGCGAGAGATCGCAGCCGAGGCCGGCTGCACCACGGGCGCCCTCGCCCACTACTTCGACGGCAAGGAGGCGCTGCTCACCGCAGCGCTCCAGGCCTTCGCCGACGCCACCCTCCAAGCCGCGAAGTCAACGTCGCCGACGAACCGGTCCGAGCTGCTCGAAACGCTCGATGTCGCCATTCCGACGACCGGGGATCGCGCCGCGGAGTGGCGGGTCTGGATGTGGTTCTGGGTTCACTCCACCGTCGACGAGCTCCTGGCGAACCACAACCGGCGCCTGCAGCAGGGGTGGACGGACTACATCGCCCAATGCCTGGACCAGGTCATCGCCAACGAGGGTCTGGACCTCGCGACTCCTGCCCACGACCTGGCCGTCCAACTGCTCCAGTCGCTCAACGGCATCGGACTGGACGCAACGTTCGACCCCGAGGCTTGGCCCCCGGCACGGCAGCGCTCCCAGCTCGCCCTCGCGCTCGACCTGCTCCTCGACCGGCAGCGCCCGCCGGCCCACGGGCCGTCCCATGACCGCGACAACCCCAACCCCGAGGATCAGGGAGGACAAGACCCGTGACGAGCGCGTTCATCACCTGTGCCGTGACCGGGAACGGCGACACCGTCAAGAAGTCGGACCTGGTGCCGTACGCCCCCCGCGACATCGCCCGAGACTGCATCGACGCAGCAAGTGCCGGCGCCGCGGTGGTTCACATCCACGTACGGGATCCGATCACCGGCGACCCCTCACGCGAAGTCGACTACTACCGCGAGGTCGTCGAACGAGTCCGGCAGTCGGACGTCGACGTCGTCATCAACCTGACGGCCGGCATGGGCGGCGACCTCACGCTCGGCCCCCCGGACCAGCCCCTGCCGTTCAATGAGGACGGCACGGACATGGCCGGCGCCACCGAACGACTCGAGCACGTCCGGCAGCTGATGCCCGAGATCTGCACCCTCGACTGCGGCACGATGAACTTCGGCGAGTCCGACTACATCATGACCAACACGCCGTCCATCCTCGTCGAGATGGCCAGGCAGGTGAAGGATCTGGGAGTGCGGCCCGAGCTCGAGCTCTTCGACACCGGCCACCTGACGTTCGCGAAGTGGTTGTACGCCCAGGGCCTGCTCGACGATCCCGTCATGGTCCAGCTCTGCATGGGCATACCTTGGGGAGCACCCAACGATCTCAACACCCTGCTCGCGTTCGTCAACAACCTTCCCGACGACTGGACGTTCTCGGCCTTCTCGATCGGACGGGACCAGCTGCCCTACGTCGCTGCAGCCGTGTTGACGGGAGGAAACGTCCGCGTCGGCCTCGAGGACAACCTCTATCTCAGACGCGGGCAACTCGCCACCAACGCCGACCTCGTGGCCCGAGCCGTCGGCATCCTGGAAGCGATGAACATGGCCGTGCTCGGTCCGGCCGATGTCCGGTCGATGCTCGATCTCACAAAGGTGGCCTGAGCGAGGGCATTCCGGTGCCCGCAAGGGCACCTTGCGGCAAGCCGGCGCGAGCCCGAGTCCTCTTCCTTCGCCGCGGTGTTTCAGCCAGCGGACCGGATCCTTTGCGTGCGCCCCGAGAGCCGGTCAGATTGCAGAGGCATATCGCTGCAGGAGGTGACTCGTGGACCCGACCACGCTCGTCGACGTCGAAGCAGGCCTTCTCTACCCCGCGGTGTACAGCGACGAGGACATCTACGAGGCCGAGCTCGAGAAGATCTTCGGCCGCTCCTGGCTGTTCGTCGCGCACGAGTGCCAACTGCCCGCCCCGGGCGACTTCGTGACGGCCTACATGGGCGCCGATCCAGTCGTCCTGGTACGTCAACGCGACGGATCCCTGGCCTGCTTCCTCAACGCCTGCCGGCACCGCGGCATGCGAGTGACCTGCGAGGACTTCGGAACCGCCCGGGCCTTCACCTGCCCCTATCACGGCTGGTCGTACAACA
>MKWU01002515.1_pt1 | contig 27199 bp, 11 predicted proteins | sample 809101 | NCBI WGS metagenome assembly MKWU01 (sample SAMN05860141, study PRJNA318959) | sponge metagenome | host: Aplysina aerophoba | place: Slovenia: Piran, Adriatic Sea, Gulf of Piran | collected 2013-05-07 | reverse complement strand
CCGGCGGCTTGCAGGTCACGGGCTCATTCCCCACGGCCGCGGCCGGCCGGCACAACCTGGCCGTCACGTATGCGCTGCGCGACCAGGGCTCGTTCAAGGCCGCCAACTACTCGCTGACGCAGACCACCGGCACCCTGCAAGGTGAACTGATCGCAAGCGAGGCGCAGCCCGCCTGCCGCCCGGCGGTGGGCGGCGACTACGACCGCGACGACGACGGATTGATCGAGGTCTGCAGTCTGGAGCAGCTCAGCGCGATGCGCTTCGACGCCGACGCCAACGGCGCGCCCAGTCTGGGATTGGTGCACGAGTACACGAACGCCTTCCCCGGCATCGTTGCGCACGGACCGGGTTGCCCGGATGACGTTTGCACGGGCTATGAGTTGGTCGTCGATCTGGACTTCGATACGAACGGCAATGGCCGGGCCGACGCCGGCGATCAGTTCTGGAACGACGGCCGGGGCTGGGATCCGGTGCCGATCTTGAACCAGGCATTCACGGGCACGTTCGAGGGCAACGGACACACGATCAGCAACCTGTACATCAACAAGCCGATGAAGCGCTGGAATCAGGGATTGTTCAGTCGCATCGGCGCCGGCGGCGAGATCCGCAACCTGCGACTGGAGGATGTGCGCGTCCTGGGCGGCTGCGACCGGATTGCGGGGTTGGCCGGCGAACTCGCGAAAGGCGGGTTGATCAAGAACGTGCATGTGACGGGCGAACTGCACCCGACCGCGGACGTCGGCTATCAGGTCGGTCTGCTGGTCGGCAACAACCATGGCCGGATCGAGGACAGCTCGGCCAGCGGCAATGTGACCGCCAACAAGGATGCCGGCATCCTGGTCGGCAAGAACACCGGCGGCGTGATTCTGCGCAGCAGCGCTTCGGGCACGATCTCCGGCAGCTCCCGCATCGGCGGGCTGGTCGGCTGGCAAACCGAGCGCAGCTTGCTGCGGGGCGGCACGGCGGACGCTACGGTCACCGGAACCAAACCGTACAAGGAAAACACCAGTGGGGGGACCCATCAAGGCTTGGGGACCGGCGGGCTGGTTGGCATCAACGTCGGCAGGATCCAGGCCAGCATGTCCTCGTCCACCGTCATGGGCCAGGCCGATGCCGTGGGCGGGCTGGTTGGCGGGAACGTCGGCCGCGGCACGGTCGCGGCCAGCTACGCCACGGGCGATGTGAGCAGCAGCGGCAAGAATGTGGGCGGGCTGGTCGGCAGCAACGCCAGCGCCCTCATCCGAGCCAGCTACTCGACGGCCCAGTCCAGCGGCGGCGGGCTGGTTGGCAGCAACAACAACGGCGGCAGGGTCCAGTGGAGCTACTGGGACACCGAAGTCAGCGGCGCGGCAACCAGCAGCGGCGGGGCCGGCATGACCACGTCCAGTTTGCTCACCCCCAGCGGCTACACCGGCATCTACGCCAACTGGAACCTGGACCTGGACGGGAACGGCCAGCCGGACGATCCCTGGGTCTTCTCCACCTACGGCGGCGAGTACCCGATCCTGCGCAATCTGACCTCGGCCACGGAGCTGGCAGTGCTGGCGGGCATCCTGCTGGTCGCCGACGCCGTGCCGGCGCAGGACACGGCCGACGATCTGATGCTGACGGCGATTGGACTGCCCGGCCCGCTCACGATCACACCGGCGTTCAACTCGGCGACCAGCGCGTACACGATCACGCTCCCGCCGTCGGTGCAGCAGGTCACGCTGTACGGGCGCTTCGCCGAAGCCGGCGGCGGCGCGGCATATCTTGCGGTCGCCCCGGACGTGAGCGACTTCGACGCCTTCGACGCGCAGTCGGTCGACCAACATCTGCTCGCGCAGATGTCCGGCGCCACCGAGGGCAACTACCAGGTGGCACTGGACAACGGCGAGTCGCAGACGCTGCAGGTGGGCGTCTTCAAGTGGAAGCCGGACGAGGTCAACCAGGAGCCGTTCGACGAGCACACGCTGAAGCGGACCTACACGATCACGCTGACCCGCGCCGAATACCCCACCGATGACGCCAAGCTGATCGATCTGTCGGTCAGCCCGGGCTCGATCGCGTTCGGGATCGACACGCTCTTCTATGAGATGAATGTCGCCTCGACGGTCAACTCCGTGTACGTCGCGCCGCGCGCGAAGGACCCCGAAGCCACGGTCACGGTCAACGGCGGGCTGCCCAACCGGCATGTCTCGCTGACACCGGGCGCGAACGTGATCAAGATTGTCGTCACGGCCCGCGACGGCGTCACGACCGGGACCTACCAACTCACGGTCCAGCGCGCCACCGACACCAAGATGCGCTTGACCGCGGTGGTCGACACCACCGTGGACACGACCGACGACTTGCAGATCACCGGCCTGGCGCTGCCCGAAGGCTTCACGATCCAGCCGGCCTTCTCGCCTGACCAGTTGGCGTACACGGTCAGCGCGCCGCTGGACTCGGATCAGCTTGAGCTCGTCGCCCGCTTCACCACGCCGTTTAACGGTTGGTCGCCGGACAGCGCAGGCTGCCAGTCGACTGGGTACGTCCTCGCCAGTACAAGCCTGGAACAGAGCTTCGAGAACTTCAACCAACGCCGAATGGATCCGCGCAACACTAGATGGCGGATCGGGTTGATCGAGACGTTGCACTCAAACCGGCCCTTCGGCGAGTTCTTCGATCTGTTCCCCGGGCGGCCCACGACGATTGTCGTGACGCTCGCCAAGTGGAAGCCGTGCGGATACCCCCAGACGCCCGCGCAGGACTTCATGACCACCAAGACCTACACCTTCACGGTCACCCGCGCCCTCCCGGATGACGACGACGCCAGCCTGAGCGCGCTGAACAGTTCGATCGGCCCGATCAACCTGGTCGAGGGCCAGACGGCGTACGCGAAGACGGTCGGCAACTCGGTGTCGAGCGTGACCGTGACGCCGGTGGCGCTGCATCCGTCGGCCACAGTCAGCGTCAATGGCGCCTCGCCCACGACGCCGGTCGAACTGTCCTACGGCGCCACGCTGATCCAGGTGCTGATCACGGCTCCCGACGGCGTGACGACCCAGACCTACACGCTGACGCTGACGCGGCCGCGGCCTGGTTCGCCGCCGGCCGCGCCCCAGCTTGACCTCGAGGTCGGGTTGGGCAGCGTGACGGTGAGCTGGGATCCGGCGCCTGTGAACAACAACGCGCCGGTCGACATCTACGAAGTCCGGGTGATCGACAACACCAGCGCCGTGCTGGAGCGGCGCCAGCTCAAGGTCGAAGAACTGAACGGCGAGTTGACGACGACCTTCAACGGACTGACGAACGGCCGCACGTACACCTTCAGCGTGCGCTCGCGCAACGACGGCGGCGTCAGCAAGTGGATCGAGGATGCCGCGAGGCTGCCGATGCCCAACGAGCTGCGCGACCTGTCGATCCTCCATCACAACTACCTCGACCGCGGCAATCCCGTGAGCAACTTCCAGTACCAGCGCGGCGTCCAGTCGTACCGCCTGACGGTGCCGGCCACCAAGCTTCGCGTGAAGGTCGAGCCGAGCCTCTTCCACGACCAGGCCACGTTCACGATTAATGGCGTGCCCCAATCCAGGTGGGGCGTGATCGAACTGGCCGTCGGCGCGAACCCGATCCGGGTCGTCGTCTCTGCGCCGGGCATGCAGCCGCGCACCTACACGATCACGATCACGCGCGAGTCGCCGCCCAGGCCGACGGTGCCGCTGGGTTGGTCGATCCGCGCCAAGGAGACCAGCATCACCTCGTTCTGGCGGGACAACACGGGCGCCACCGAGGAGATTGACCGCTGGGAAGTGGAGTTGATTGCGCCGGATGGCTCGAAGCGCAAGAGCGGCGGTCCGTTTGCCTGGGACGGCTACGTCTATTCGCACTCGTTTGCGAACCTGCTCGGCGGCGAGACGTACACCTTCCGCATTCGCGGCGTCAACGCCGCCGGCGCCGGCGACTGGTCGACCAGCAAGGTCACCCTGCCGCTGGAGGCCGGCCTGGAGTCGATCAGCCTGCGGGCGATCACTCGAGCCGGGGGCAGCAGCAACTACGACGTGCAGTTGGCGCAGAGTTTCATCCCGCGTCGCACCGTCTACACGATCGACTTGCCGCACCAGGTGATCGGCCTGCAGCTGGCCCCCAGCGTCACGCATCCGAAGACGGTGACGATCAACGGTAAGAACGGCAAGATCCACAGCAACCGCCTGGTCACGCTACAGCGCGGCAAGACGATTGAGATCACGATCGTCGTGACGGATGGTTCCAAGACCCGGACGTACACGATCTCGGCGAGCCGCGCCGGCGACGGCGACGCGCCGACCGTGGCCTCAGCGATCGGCGATCAGAGCGGCCTCAGCCCCGGCGACAGTCGTCAGATCTCGCTCGACGGCGTCTTTACGGACCCCAACGGCGACGAGTTGACGATTACGGCGCGGTCGTCCGACGAGTCAGTCGCGACCGTCGCGGTCGCCGAGGACTACACGGGACTGACGCTGACCGCCAAGACGGCGGGCTCGGCGACGATCACCGTCACGGCCGACGACAGCTACGGCGGCACCGTCAACGACACGTTCGCGGTCGACGTCAACGCCGCGCCGACCGTGGCGTCCGCGCTCAGCGATGTCAGCGGACTCAACGTCGGCGCTCCGCCGCGCACGGTCTCGCTGGCCGGCGTCTTCCAGGATGCCGACACCCCCTCGCTGACAATCACGGCGCAGTCCGATTCGACCGACATCGCGACGGTCTCGGTGGCGAGCGACTTCACCAGCCTGACCTTGACCGCCAAGGCGATCGGCACGGCGACGATCACGGTCACCGCCGACGACGGCGACGGCAACACAGTCTCCGACAGCTTCACGGTGACGGTCACGGGCGTTGCCAAGCTGAGCGTGGCGTCGCCGATCAGTGACCTGAGCGCAGTGGAGACCTGCGACACTCGCAGCGTCTCGCTGAGCGGCGTCTTCGCGCACGCGGACGGCGATGCGCTGACGATCACCGCGCTGTCCTCCAACCCTGCGATCGTGACTGTTGGAGTCGCCGCCGACTACGGCAGCCTGACGATCACGCCCGTTGACCGGGGCGGCGCCGTGATCACGGTCACGGCCGCCGACGGCAACGGCGAAACCCTCTCCGATAGCTTCACGGTGGCGGCCGTGTCCCCCCACACCGTGCTGATCCGGCAGATGTGGGACTGGCGTTACGACCCGAATGCCAGGGGCGCCAAGTCGCACACCGACCGTTGGGACCGGGCGCTGCTGGCCTTCGGCGAGACGGTGACGGACCAGTCGCTGACGGCTATGACGGCGGCGGAGGCGCAAGTGTTCGCCGACCTTGGTTGGCCGCGCTGGATACCGGTGACGGCGGCGCTGGTGAAGATCGAAGCCAGCTGCCAGGCGCAGCAGGCGACGAACGCCGCGCCGACGCTGGCCTCCACGCTCAGCGATCTCGGCAGTCTCAGGCGGGGCGATACCCGTCAGGTCTCGCTCTCCGGCGTCTTCCAGGACGCGGATGGCGACTCGTTGACGATTACCGCGCAGTCCTCAACCGCCGCGCTCGCCAGCCTCTCGCTCAATCCCGACAACAGCATCCTGACCGTGACCGCGGTGGGCAGGACAACGGTGTTGGACACGCTCACCACCGACGGCGTGACGCGCGTCCTTTCGTCATACCAGAAAGATGTCACCGGCACGGCGACGATCACGGTCACAGCCGATGACGGCAACGGCGGCACGGTCTCCGACTCCTTTACGGTGACGGTCGTGAACAATGCCGCGCCGACGGTCGCCTCGGCGATCAGCGACATCAGCGGGCTCAAGCCCGACGCGACGCGTCAAGTCTCCCTCGCCGGCGTCTTCCAGGACGCGGAGCGCGACTCGCTGACGCTCAGCGCCAGGTCATCGGCGGTCGCGGTGGCGACGGTCAGCATGGCGGCGAACGGCGCGAGCCTGACCGTCACCGGCGTCGCCCAGGGCACGGCCTTGATCACCGTCACGGCCAATGACGGCAGGGGCGGCACGGTCTCCGACAGCTTCACGGTGACGACGGTCGCCGCCAATACGCCGCCGACGCTGGTCTCGCCGCTGGGCGACATCAGCGGCCTCAAGCCCGGCGCGACGCGCACGGTCTCGCTCGTGGGCGTCTTCAGCGACCCCAACGGCGATTCGCTGACAATGACGGCCCGCTCGACTGACGAGTCGGTGGCGACGGTCAGCGTCGCCGCGGATGGCGCCAGTCTGACGGTGACGGGCGTGTCCGGCGGCACGGCGACGATCACCGTGAGCGCCGACGATGGGGACGGCGCGACGGCGCTCGACTCGTTCACGGTCGAGGTCGACTTGGCCAACGCCAAGGCGACCCTCGCCTCGCCGCTCAGTAACCTGAGCGGGCTTACGCCCGGCGCGACGCGCACGGTCTCGCTCACCGGCGTCTTCCAGGACGCCGACGGCGACTCCCTGACGATCACGGCGCAGTCCTCCGCCCCAGCGGTGGCGACGGTCAGCGTCGCGACAGGCGGCGCGAGCCTGACCGTCACAGCGGTGGCGAAGGGCACGGCGAAGATCACGGTCACAGCCGATGACGGCAACGGCAGCACGGTCTCGGACAGCTTCACGGTGACGGTCGAGGCGGCCAACGCCGCACCAACCGTGGCGTCCGCGATTGGCGACCTGAGCGGGCTCAAGCCCGGCGTCACGCGCACGGTCTCGCTCGCGGGCGTCTTCAGCGATGCCGACAGCGACCCATTGACGATCACGGCGCAATCGTCCGCCGCTGCGGTGGCGACGGTCAGCGTCGTCTCGGGCGGCGGCAGCCTGAGCGTCACGGCGGTGGCGAAGGGCACGGCGACGATCACGGTCACAGCCAATGACGGCAACGGCGGCACGGTCACGGACAGCTTCACGGTGACGGTCGCGGCGGCCAACGCCGCGCCAACCGTCGCGTCCGCGATCGGCGACCTGAGTGGGCTCAAGCCCGGCGCGTCGCGCGCGGTCTCGCTCTCGGGCGTCTTCAGTGATGCCGACGGCGACTCATTGACGATCACGGCGCAGTCGTCCGCCGCTGCGGTGGCGACGGTCAGCGTCGCCTCAGGCGGCGCAAGCCTGACCGTCACGGCGGTGGCGAAGGGCACGGCGACGATCACGGTCACAGCCAATGACGGCAACGGCGGCACGGTCTCGGACAGCTTCACCGTGACAGTGGCGGCGGCCAACGTCGCGCCGAGGGTCGCGTCCGCCATGGGCGACCTGAGCGGACTGAAGCTGGGCGACACGCGCCAGGTCTTGTTGTCGAACGTCTTCCAGGACGCCGACGGCGACGCGCTGACGTTTAGCGCCAGGTCTTCCAACAGCGCCGTTGCGAGCGTTGCGTCCGTGAACGCCAGTCTGACGGTCACGGCGGTGGCCGAGGGCACGGCGACGGTCACCCTCACCGCAAGCGACGGCAAGGGCGGCACGGTCTCGGACAGCTTCACGGTGACGGTCACAGGCAACACCGCGCCGAGAGCCGTCAGGTCGATGGACGACGTCAACGGGCTGACTGCGGGGACCACGCGGCGCGTGTTGGTGGCCGACCATTTCCGCGACGCGGACAACGACCCGCTGACGCTGACCGCGTCGTCCTCAAACGATGCCGTCGTCCGGGTCTCGCTCGACGGCCGGAACTACAGCATGACGCTCAGCGCGGTGTCGGCAGGCACGGCGACAATCACGGTCACGGCCGACGACGGCCAGGGCGGCAGAGCCAGCGCCAGCTTCAGGGTCACCGTCAACGCAGCGCCGGAGTCCGAGCCCAAGGAGCAGGACTCCGGTCTGGAAGCTGAACCTGAGCAGGAACTGGTGGTGCAAGACGTGATCACGCGCTACGACACCAACGGCGACGGCGAGATCAGTCTCGACGAGTACAACGCGGCGATCCCGGACCTGGGCACGACGCTCTCGTTCGCCGATCTGCTCAAGCTCAGAGCGGCCTTCCAAGCCTCGGCGCGCTGAGTGAGGCGGGGACCGGGCCGGCCGCCTGAGCGGTCGGCTCGGTTCCTGCGATCGCATGCCGATACTGCCGGCAGAAACTTGCATGATTCGCCAACGGTGTTTGCACGTACTGACACCAAAGATGTTGCAACGAAGTGTTATCTTTCCATCCACATGCGTGGCGGGAAGCTGAACCGTTCGAGGTTGGAGATCCACCAGAGAACGAAACGCTGTCGGCCACGCTGAAGACTGAAGGAATTTCGATGCAACGAACGAAACACCGTCTCTTCCGACTCCATCAGGGCGCGTGGCCGATCGCATTGGCGCTGGTTGGCGCGATCATCCTCGGTATGGCGATTCAGCATTACGCTCCCGGTCTCGGGCTGGCCGGCGCCTCAGACGCTCGCGGCGATGCGCCGATCCGGGCCACGGCCGTCAGGCTGGCGGACGGCCGCGTCGAAATCGGGATCCAGGCTCAGCAGCCCGACGGCAGTTGGGGCGATGTGATCTTGCCCGACCTGCGCTACGTGCCGAGTGACGCGGCTGTCGGCCGGAGACTGCACAGTTCCGTCGTTGCGCTGCCCGCGTACTACCCGCGCCCGGAGTCGATCGAGGAGCTGCAGGCCGGCACGGAGGGCTACTACAGTGAGAGTCCGCTGTACTGCGTGATCAATCACGGCGCCGCCGATGACTTCTTCTGGGGGCTCGCCAACCGCCGTGCGTCCGAAAGCGCTCGGTTCAGCCGCGACAACGTCCGGATTGTTTCCAACCCCGACGGCGCAGCCCAGGCCGCGGCGATTCGCGAGTGCGCCGCCGACGGCGCGGTGGCGCTGGCGGCGACGCTGGCGGCGCCGGCCGCGGTTGGCGATGCGCTGCGCGAAGCGGCGGCGGCCGGGGTGCAGGTCCTGACCTTCAACTCGGGCGAACAACACTCACGCGATGTCGGCGCATTCGCCCATCTCGGACTCGATGACTGGCGCGGCGGCGAAGTGGCCGGCGAATGGCTCAATGCGCAAGGCGTCGCGGGTGAGGTTCAATGCCTCATACACGAGCGGGACAACATCGGCCTGACCCAGCGCTGCGACGGGCTGGAGTCTGTCTACAGCGGTGGCAGCGTCGAGCGACTCGATATCTCCGTCGGCGTTGATGAGGTGGTGGCGAGCCTCGCTGACTCGACGGCTGCGGCGCTGGTGGCGCTCAACGTCGACAACACGGCCGCCGTGGCCGCCGGGCTGGCCGAGTCGGGACGCAGCGACATCACGCTGATCGGGTTCGGGGCTGGGCCGTCCGTGCTGCAGCCATTGCTCAGCGGTCAGGTCAAGATGGTGATCTGGGATCAGCCCGATCTGCAGGGACACCTGGTCGCCCACCTGCTGACCTTACCCGAGCGGCTCTTCACCGGCCTGGCGGCGCTCGAACTGGGCAGCCCGTTCATCGCAATCGAACCGATCGTCTACGACCTGGCGACGATCCGCGAACTGCTGGCCGGACTGTCCCCGGAGGCGCGGCAGCAGGTCATGCAAGCAGCCGCAGGCGGATAAGCGCAGGCCGTCGATCCGTCACGCCGGCAACGTGCGAGCGGACGGTGTGGTCACGCTCGAATCGGCGGTTACCGTGCAGGGCGAGTCGGTCAGCATCACCGTCGGAGGCGACAACGTACGGATCAACGATTCGCTGGTCATCATCGCTGACATTGAGGTTTCCAACGGAGTGATCCACGTGATTGACGCGGTATTGCTGCCGCCAGCTGAGAAACCAGTCGCCGTCATAGGAAGCCGGCGCGCAGGCCTGCGCACCGGCTTCCTGCGTTTCGGCTAGGGCAACAGGTAGCGGGGCAACAGTGAATCGACTCATGATGCTGACTGCCCCTCATCTCGATCGGACCGGCTTGCTCGCTGGCATGCGCCTGGCGCCCACAGCCTCGCAACTCAAGCGCTCCTCTCTGCACGGCTCTGCTGTGATCTGAAGCGCACCTGGGTCAACACGTTTGATGCTTGACAGCACTGCGGCGGCATGCAAGTCGCCGCAACTGTCCTGAGCATCGGGGACCGCGGGGACCGGCGGGCGCATGAGTCGAACAGACGGAGCGCCGACCTAGCCGCCAATCGTGTGTTTCGCAATCAGGTCAATCATCTGCTGGTAGGTCCAGTCGGAGATCAATCGCGTGGTGTCGAAGGAAACGGTGTACTGCAGGGCAGTCTCTGCATCGATCGCGTCCTGCAGCGAGGCCAGGGTCATCACCTCGAGGGCAATATTGAGTGCCCGTTGACATGCTTCACGTTGCTGACCCACCACCGCCCGCTCGTTCTGTGCGTGCGTCAAGGTGTAGGGCCAGTTCGACGGCTGCCAGTCTTCCAGGTAGGACAGCTGCCGGCCGCAGGACGACTCAACCCTGGCAAGCGTTCGATCGAGCTGGCTGCGCCCGATCTGAGGTACCCGCACTTCAATCCGGACCGGACTGGACTGCAGCCAGCGACTGTGGTCGAGCGCTGGTCGAATCACTCGGGCGCGTGGGTAATGAAACTCACCCTCGTGCACGATCGCGAACTCGATCCGACCGTCCGAGAGTTGCCGCACGGCCACCTGCACGTCAGCGGAGACGGATTGCTCATTGGCGCTCACTTTGAACAGCACCGCGCCGAGCAAGGCTATTAGCAGGACAGCGAGCAAGAGTAACTTCATGTCTGTCTCCCATAGGTCAAGGCGCCGAGTCTGATCGGGCGCAGCGGCGCATGCCAGCGCTCAGTCGACGTCGTCCCCCTGGTTCCGGTCTCCAACCTTCACTTTCAATGAACAAGGCGACTGAGTCTCGTGTGTACCGGTGTTCTAGGCGTGTAGTACGCGTGTACTTGGCGGTCGTTAACGCGAAAGATCAGTTGGCAGAGGAGGTTCAACTGGCACCGACCGTTTCAGCGCCAGTCCTCCGCCCATGCGGCGACGAGGGTAGGAATGAAGGCAATATTGCCCCGCTCAACCAAAGCGTGATCATCATTACGCTTCCGGTCGCAGACAGCTCAGTTAGCAGGACGACCTGCTCCCCGACGGCAGAACGCCAGGGGGCGGGGATCCGGCGCAGAGGGCGAAGCGGCTCGGGGCAAAAGGGCTGTCCCATTTGTCGCACTCTTGACTCGGTACTCCTGACCCGGCCGATGAGTTCGACGCTGCTGCCTTGAGGACTGAACGTCGACCAAGGCAACGTGGTTGAATTTTCTGTTTGAGCCTCACGTGCTTTGATTCGCGGTGCTGATTCGGCCCGGAACGGAGCAATGCGGGGGAGGGCTCCTCGGAATCACGGATCCGGCCGCAAAGGCGCTGGTCACAAAATCGACAGCGAGTGGCCATGAACGGCGCAGGCGAGGCTGTCCTTAAATCTCGCTGGGCCATTGAGATTACACGATTATTACACCAATAAGTGCTCGGATTGACACAAGACTTGTTGGGATAGTTAGTGGACAATGTGCATGAGGTTCCATCCTGGCGACCCTTGCGGGTGCGTGATGCACAACCGACGCGACGTCAAGCGCCACGTCAAGGGCTGCAGGCATCAGTGGAGGTTTGACGTGCGCTCGATTCTGTTGATCATTCTGGGCATACTGGTCGGGGCCGCCGCGCTGGGCGCGGTATGGGCGGCACACGGAGACGGAGATCTGGAGATCCGCATCTCCGTGGAACGCCTTGAGGACGGCCGCGTGGAAGTTGGCCTGCAGCAACGCGGGCAAGACGGGGACTGGAGTGAGACGAAAAAGCCTGATCTCCGCTTTCTCTCTGCCGATACCGAAGCCAGCAGGGTCAAGTACAGTTCCGCGATCCCGGTCGACATCGAAACCCGTGAGGAGCGAGCGCAGAGCGACTACCGGACCTACCTGATCGAATCGGGCGGCGAGATCGCCCAGATTTTCAATCGTCACTTCGCCGATCCCATGGACCCTGAGGCCGAAGCGGGCAAGCTGCTTTGCGTGGTTGACACGAACGACGCGGGCATCGAAGCCATCTGCGAAGGGATCGAAGCCGGCTACAACGGCTCAGTGCAGCGGATCGCGATCTCCGATGAGGATGAGCTGCGCGCGGAGCTGGCGCGTCTCCTCGCCGACGAATCTGAAGAGGCCGCCGCGGCGCTGCTCAGCACCAGCGTTCGCACCACCTTCCTCTCGATCGAGGTCATGGAGTCGGTCGGTCGGCGGCTACCCATGACCTACTGGATCGAACTGCTCGATCAGCACCTGGCCTCTGACGAGCCGCTGTTCTGTCAGATCACGCACAGCGGACAGGTGATCGAGAACGAGTCGGATCTGTTCTGGGGTCTGTCGGCTGAAGTCAGCACCGCCGCAGCGAGGCAGCTCGGGGTCAATCTCGAAGTCAGCGCACACAGCGACGTCGCCGATCATGTCGCCGCGATTCGAGAATGCGTAGCCAATGGCGCATCGGTGATCGCGACCACGCTGGTCGACCCCGAGGCGCTATCCCCCGCGATTGACGAGGCGCTCACGGCCGGCATTCCGGTCGTTTCCTTCAACTCAGGGGCCGAGGTGGCAGATGACATCGGCACCGCGCTGCACATCGCGCTCGACGACCACGAAGCCGGGCGGATCGCCGGCGACGAGTTCAATCGGCGCGAAGTCGAGGGGACGGTGCTCTGCGTCATCCACGAGCCGAACAACGTCGGGTTGCACGACCGCTGCAACGGATTCGAAGACACCTACCTGGGCTCGGTCGAACGTTGGTCGGCCGAAGATCCCGGAGCCGTCTGGGACGCGCTGGCGGCGCGGCTCGGCGAGGGCGCCATCAGCGCAGTGCTGACGCTCTCCGTGTCCAGCGCATATGACGCCCGCGTCACGCGAGCGATTCACGAGATCGATGTCGATATCGCCGCCTTCGGCTTCAGCGTCGGCCTGGCTCGGTCGGTCGCTGATGGATCGGTCATGTTCACCATCCTCGACCACCCTGAGATGCAGGCCTACTTGTCGACGGTGGCATCGGTCATCGCCAACCGCTGGCGGCTCGACCCGGTCACATACTTCGACGGCATGTCTCTGCTGATCCGCCCGCAAGTCGCCGACGCCGACTACATGCAAGCACTGATCGACTCAATGTCCTCCGAATAGGAGGACGAGTGACGACTGGTCCTGACGAGATCGCTAGGGGACTACCAGTGGTTGCGCTTGGTCCGCTCGGTCGGAAGAGCGCTGCTGCTGATCCGTAGGTACATGTGCAGATTGAAGCAGTTCAGAGTTGGCTCGATGAGCATGATCAATCGAATCGTTGCGACCGCTTCTGCCTTCCTTTGGCCTGTTTGCATTCAGATTGGGGCGTGACCAATGACTGGCACTGGGATGGTGAAGCATCTCTCTGCCTTCATTGATCCCGAAGAATCGTACGCCGGATGTCGGACGCTGCTTGCTCCAGGAGAAGACTCGGCGCCAGAGCTTCCGACAGACTCAGGGGCCATGGCAAACGTTTGGCGGAGGGTAATCGGCTTGAGGATTTCCGGGATCAAGCCGAAGCACAATTTCGACGCGATGGATCATTGGATTCGAGCCGGAGGTCGCGAGAGGTAGGGTCCGGCGTGCGCTCACGCCCATAGCGCGGCGCATCGTCGCTCATTCGTCTCTCCGTCCTGCTCAGAGGCCTCGCCGCACATTTGCGTGGTCAAATGGGCACGCTAGTCAAACCCGTAGTTGGCGACTATCACTTCGCACGTGTCGGGGTCGAGGTATCCCGTGGCCGTGGTTCGGACACGACCGCCGAACGCATTCTTCGCGCTGTAATCCATGTTGATGTGATGCGTGCCGCTGCCGGCGATCAGGCGGGATGTGGTCGTGTTATGCGTTTTCATCGATCCGGGATCGTTTAGCAGAGCGCGAATCTGGTCCTCGAACCCATCGTGATTGCCGTCCCAGGGACTCAAGCAGTGATGCCCCCACTCCCTATCTTGGACAGCATCTTGTTCCGACTGGGTCGAGTCAGTGCAAGCCAAGGCTGCTATTGATGTCACTCCTGCCAGCGCGGCTACAGCCAGTCGCAATACTGCCGTAAGAGGCATCTTTCGCGAGTAGGGTGTTCTCAAATCAACCTCCGCGTCGCTCGAGTTCCGCAACCAGTTCCTTGTAGCTGCGCGGGTCCTCCGGACCGATGCCCAGCTCGACACGCAGCGCGAACATCTCGAAGTCCCGAGTCTCTTGCTTGTCGGCGCCCTCGAAGATGTCACTTGTGAAGTCCGCCAGTTCATCGACATCGATTTGCCCCTGCTTGTTTCGGCGGCGAAACAATCGTCTGATACCCATCTGGCTCTCCGTCCTGTGAAGGACCATGCCACAGTTGGCGCTGCGCGAGATGCGAAGCCGCGCCTAAGACCCGCCTTCGGGCTGAATCTCTAGGCGACCATTGCCGGAATCTGTGCTGCCCTCATCGGCGCAGTTGAAATCGGCGGACCAGAAGATAGTCGGCTGCTGATAGCGAACATCTCGAACAATGAAGACGTAGCGATCTGCTGGTTGGCCGCGAGTAACGCGTCCGCTGGAGTAGACCCAGGCGGCCTCTTGACTCGAATCTAGACGCTGCCCATAGTCAGCCGTTTCCCCAATCACCCGGGCGTCGCGATGTGCTTCATACCAGTCCTCGACTGCTGTGCGGCGATCAGCTTTTTCGGTGGCTGATTCCAACACGCAGATTTGTGCGACATCTGGCCTGACATCGTTGGCCAGCTCAAGGCTCAACTCACGCACCAGGTCTGCCGGAGATTGGCCAACGTCGATCGTGACTTCGGAACTCACTAGTGCCTGGTTGATGTTCGCCTCCCTCGTTGCCGGACTGAGCCAACGCACGTCGGGGAGCAGTCGATCACCATCGTAGAGAATGCCGAACTCTACATAGCCATCGCTGTGGACACGAACGGCGACTCGCAAACTGAGCGGCACAATGCCAAAGTCACGCACTTCCCAGCCGGGACCTCGATACTGCTCCACGGCCTCCTGATCTGTTCCTGCCGAGAGTGCCAGTGGTTGCGGGGGCGGCCCATCCAGGGGCACGATTGAACTGGCGAGCCAGCGCCCGCGAGTCGCGGTGTTCAAATCGAGAAATCGAGAAAGCGGATAGTGAGCCGATTCGCCTTGCCGAACACCGAACTCAACCATGCCGTCTGCTTGCGGCAGAACGATTACTTGGAGCGCAAACAGAACCCCATCCCGGGGAGATTCTTCGCGGGCTTCCTGCGCCCGAGCAATGACGCTAGCGCTAATGACAATCAGGATCGCCATGATCGCAGCTGCGGACTTTGTGAACATGGTCAGCCCCTTGGTTCTTTTGCGTGCGCTACATCGATATACTGCCAACCCGAACGCATGCATACTCGGCCCAAGGAGTCCATTGTTGCATATTGTCGATCTCTGTAATGTGTGTATCCATGTAGAGTGTTGTGTGATGCATGTGCACTATCTTGATAGTGCTGCCTGAGCCTGGTCAGGTGACGGTGGAATCCATCGTCAGCGAACGCTCTGGCTGCTGACTACATGCAAGCACCGATCGACTCAATGTCCTCCGAATAGGAGCTTGAGTTTCGTCTGCTCCCGGCGAGATCGCTGGAGCACCGCCTGTGGTTGCGTTTGGTCGGCTTTGTCGGAAGAGCGCTGACGTTGATCCGCAGGCAAATGTGCAGATAGAAGCCGTTCAGGTCGCAGACGCGTCGTCAGACGGGAGTTCGAAGCTCGGGACATGTTGATGCAATCTGGAGCGCCAGAGGGAATGGTGGCATCCCTGGACTTGCTCTCGTCAAGCGAACCGAACCTCCGCTCAGAGTTGGCTCGATGAGCATGATCAATCGAATTGCTGGGATCGCGTCTGCCCTCATGTTGCTTGGCTTGGCTGGCTGGCTATTGCCGACGCCCGGCGAGGCGCAGGCGCAGCCGGATGGCGTGGAAGTTCGTCTGGCTGGAATGCTGCATGAGGACGGGAGAATCGAGGTTGCGCTGCAATATTGGTGGAACGGCAGATGGTCACCCGGCGTCTTGCCCAAGCGTCGCTATCTGCCTGCCCGGGCAGATGAGGACCGCTGGCTCGTCTCGGCGCCGGTGAGTGCCACCAGCTACCAGTCGCAGGTCAGGCTCGCCGTTGAGCATCCGCGCTGGGACGGCTTGAGCGGACCCGGCGAGTTCGAGTTGCGCGTGGACGGTCAGCGCTTCCGCTCCAACTGCCGATACGTGGAGCTCGAACTCGACGAGCAACGAGTGCGGCTGCGCACCCTCAACGACACCTGTTCAGGAGAAGCGATGCTGGCTGAGAACCGGCTGGCGACGCCCACCGGCCGTGGGCGTCAGGATGTCCGCATTGCCGTGCGGCGCAGCGCCGGGCGGGTGCAACTCGCGGTGCAGCACCGAGAGGAATCCGGTTGGAGCGAACGCTTGGTCCCGGCTGATTCATGGCTGCCTCGGCAGATGAGCGTGGGCCGCTGGTATCACACCTTCACGGTGGTCGTGCCGGCCCCGGCGCCGGCCATCTCGGGAACGCTGCACCGAACGGCGCCGCTCACCGTCGTCGACGGCGAGTTTCAGATCGAGACGAGCGGGCAGCGCTACCGCGGCAACTGCGGCGTGCTCCGGCTGCGTTCCTCGGACGACGCGGTATTGGTCGACAGCCTGAATGCGGCGTGTACGGCTCAGAAGGCGCTGGCGACCATCTGCGGACCTGCTATGAGCGAGGGCGATTGCGACCGCCAGCGCAACCAGGCCTATGGCTGGGAGGACGAGCGGCTGCGGTTGGACGGAGCCGACGCGATCAGGCTCGACCTGGCAGAAGCCCAGGATGTCGTCGACGCCATCTACCGGGACTACTTCCCGAACGGCTCGCGTTCGCCTGGAGTGTTCCGATCGCATGACGAGGGCACTCACTATGACGGCGCCAGACACCGCATCTATCTCGCTGACTGGGCGATGACGCTCGGCGTCGTGTTGCACGAGACCGCGCACGCCCTAATCGCCAGCGCCTCAGTCAACGACCCGGGTCACGGCGGGAGTTATCTGGCGCTGCTGCTTGAGCTGTGGCAACGCTACCTCCCGATCGTGGACGTGGGTGAAGCCCGAGCCGCCGCACGCGCAGACGGGCTGGAGGTTGCCAACTCAGTCTCGCCACTGCTGCGCCGGGTGGAAGGCGCGGCTGCGCTCGATGCCCTCTTATGCACGCATCCCGTCCGGTCGGTGCGGCTCTGCGCCGCCCTTGCCGGCGAACTCGACGACGAATTGGATGACAGCAGCGCCAGCCGCTTCGGCGGAGGCTTTGACGATCTATGGTGGTTCAGCGATGTCGACGGTGACAACGAGGCTGCGCAAACGGTACTCGTGAGGGAGTCCCGGGAGCAACTGGGCGGCGAGTCGGTCGCCCGCCTGAGCATTAGCTGCGAGCGGGACCAGGAGCTTCAGGTCGAGATCTGGTGGCGCGACCTGGACGCCGTGCCGCCGCTGCTGTTCTATCGCCTGGGCAACGGTGCCTGGCGCAGCGAACGCTGGCGGACCTTTAGCGGCGGCCTCTGGTCCGGCGACGAGTGGGGCGGTCATCGTGCGTTCGACGCTGCCTCGTTCCTGCATGAGCTCAACTGGCAATCTGCGAGCCATGCATCGTTACAGGTACAGCGAGTCCAGGCTGGGCGCCTGCACCTGGCTACATTCGATCTCCGTGGTCTGTTCCAGACGCCGGTGCAAGCCGATCTGGTGCAATGTCGTGCCGGCCGGCCTGCGCTCGCACAGGATGTCCCGATCATCGACAGTGGGCGCAGCGGAGACGATTTCTGGTGGGGCGTGAACGAGGATGAAGAGCCGATCGGGACATACGTGGTCAGAGACACGGCGATTTCAGGTTCCGCGCACACTGCGCGGCTGCAGATCAAGTGCGAACAGGGCCGGTTGGAGCTCAACGTCTACTGGAGCGTTGACCAGGACCTCGATTGGACGATTCTGTATCGGATTGCGGAGGGTCCGGTTCGGCAGGAAGAATGGACCAGCGGTTGGGGCAAGTGGGGCGATGTCAAATGGAAGTGGACGGGCCGCGAGGATGCCGACGATCTGCTCGCCGACCTCGCCTGGGCAGCTCAGGCAGGCGGCACGTTCACTGTCGAGGCGCACGAGCGTGGCAATCCCGACCGCCGCTACACCGCCAGATTCGACCTTGAGCACCTCTTCGAGACGCCAGTCCAACCCAACCTGGCGGCCTGCGGTCGCTAGTCAGGCCAGATCGTTGAGGATTCGGCCACCTGTTTCCTGCTGCTCCTGCGTGCAGACAGATTTGCCGATTTGGCAGGCCCGTAAGCCGAACTAATCGGCTTCAAATTCATGCACGCAAACACACACCGAACCGACAGTTGGCACGACCAACCCGACGAGAGAAGGAACCCAACTTGTGGCGACGGATCAGGCCACGGAGCGGCGGGATAACAGATCTCATATGGCTTGCGAACAATGTGAGCATGACAGTGCAGTTGGTCCGTTGGCGGTGGCAGGCGGGTCTTGCTTCGATTTTGGGTCGTCCCCTTGTCGGTCGCCTGCTGCGCAACAACAGCGCGGAGAAAGATCCCAATCCTGCCCGGCCCAGAAATTCAGATCACCCGCCGGCTGCGCCTTTGCTGGAGGTAGGGCTCGAACACAATCTCGGGCAGCACGACCTCCCACTTATCACAACGGAGACGAGATTGATACTCGGGTTCGGATTGTGATCGGCTCCAGGTGGTGATCGCGGCGACCGTAGCTAGGGAGCAGCGCATGTTCGGCGGCGGCTCGAAGCTGCGGGCCAGCAAACCCACGACGGCGCCCTCGCGATCCAGCAGTTGCCAGCGATTCAGGTCACGCCGAATTTGAAGGCGGTCACCGGGAGACAGAGCGGAGATCGCGCGGTGCACGGGATCTCGTTTCGGCTTGCCGCCGGCAAAGCTCAAGAACACGTCACCGAGACTGAGTCGTCGATAGATCTGTGTCAGCTCCCGTGGGGCAGATGTAGCGAGGTTGGGCATCGCTCGGTGGACCACTGAGGCGAGACCCTGCAAGACATCCTGGTAGGGGTGAGGACCGGCAAGCTGGGCCAGCGCGAGGGTCTGTCGGGCGCGGGTCATGGCGACGTAGTAAAGGCGGCGTGCGGCGTCTGCATCCTCATCTTTGCCAATCCGCTGCCAACCACCGTCCAGCACGATGACGTGATCGAATTCCAGGCCCTTGGCCCGGTGCGCCGTCAGCAGCAACACTCCGCGCTGGCGTCGGCGTGCCTCGCGGCTCCATTCGGCCAGCCACTCGCGAAAGTGGTCGACGGTTGTTTCTGCTTCAGCGGCCTCGAGAATGAAGTCGGCCACCGCTTCGCCCAGCAACTCGATCCAGGGACCACTTGGCTGTCGCTCGATCCACTCGGTGAGCTGGGCGCCGCTGACCAGACCCGAATCCCGTTCTCGTAGCCAGTCGAGCAGCGCTTGCGTCTCGCGCAAGAACCAGACCGACGAGGTGTCCTCATTGGCCATCTGCACTGGGATGCCTTCCAGCTCACAGAGACTGCGCACCGGATCCAGGTACCTCCAGTTGCGAGCGATGACGGCGCAGCTCGACCATGACCAGTCTGGGGAGAGTCGGGCCAGTCGCTGCAACTCGGCGACGGCGGTTTGCGCCTGGGACAGGTGACTGTCGCCGGCCTGAAGAATCTGTACCCGTCCTTGCGCGACCGGATCCAACTCTTGCCAGGCGCCACCGGCCTGTTCGCGTTCCCTTCTGCGATCGATGTGAATGGCGTGCTCAGTCTTCATCCGCTCCCTGGCAGGCGCGATGACCGTGTTGGCAGCGTCGATGATGTGCCTGGTCGAGCGGTAGTTGTCAGTGAGGAAGGCCGGCTTCGCCCCATAGTCCGCCTCGAAACGGCGAATGAACTCAACCGAGGCACCGCCGAAGGCGTAGATGTTCTGATCGTCATCGCCGACCGCGAAGAGACTGAGTTTGCGATCCTCGTCGGCCAGTGTTCTGCCAGCCAGGGCCGAGATCAGCTCGTACTGATCCGACTCGATGTCCTGATACTCGTCAACCAATATCCAGCGGAAACCTGCCAGCAGTCGCTCGCGCTGTTCATCGGCGTCGTCGCTTGTGAGTCCGTCGCCGCGCAACAGGGCAATGGCCTCCTTCAGAATCCGATCGAAATCGGTGTCGCTGGCGCGATTCGCGCGTCCTTCGAATGTGGCGCCGACCAGCCTCATGGCCAGGGAATGACAAGTGAGGACGGTCACGCCGTAGGCTTCCTCGCCAACCAGCTCAAATAGTCGGCGGCGAATCTCGACGGCGGCGTGGCGGTTGTAGGCCAGCGCCAGGATTCCGCGCGCGCTTTGGCGCCGAACTCTGAGCAAATAGGCGATACGGTGAACCAGGACCCTGGTCTTGCCGGAGCCGGGACCGGCCAAGACCAATACATTGGTTTGCTCGCGGTCGTCGGCGACGATCATGCGCTGGTTGCGATTGTTCAGACTATCGACGATCGTGCGCCATGATTCCGGGGTCGTCTGGCGCACGCTGTCCCTGGTTTTGCCGGGCAGCCAACGTTCAAGAAAGGCTTCCTCGTCAAGGGCGAAGTAATCGCCTGCCAGGCGCAACGCGTCGGCCAGCGACTCTAGGCCGCGTTCCGCATACTGCGCCATCACATGGATCTGCAGGACCTGCTCCAGGTAGTGAATCTCCAGCGGCTGGAAGTCCGTCCGCGTGAAGCGCTGGCTCCCTTCACTGAGTCGAACCGTCATCGCCGGGCGCAGCACGGTCAGCCCCTTGTGCAGGCGGACAATCTCCTGCTCGTGCAGCCAGAGCAGCGCGCGTTCCATCAGCTTGGCGGGATTGCCAACCTGGTCAGGCAGGAAGGCATCCGAGGTGATGACGGCCAACAGCTCGCCGAGCGTGGTTTCGGCGAGAAGATCGGCGCCCCGCCGGCCGGCGGGAATGCGGGAGAGCAGATGATCCAGGAGCATCGAAGCAGCTTCTCGTCGGACGGTTGCCGTCTTGAGCACCATCGACCAGTCACGCCGCAGGGTCAGACGCAGCGATTCGCGATCGACGCCGCGCACACTGAGGCTGCCTCCAGCGCCGCCTTCGCCCCGGCCGTCGGCAGCGACGCTGCGCACGAGTCGCCGCAGTCGTTCGGGAAGGGCGGTCTTATGACCATCATCCTTCAAGCGTTGTGCCGCGAGGCGGAGATGCAGGTTGGACTCATCGCCGACCTGCATGTCGGAGAAGGTGTCGCGCAAGAGATCGAGCAGCGATTCCTCGAGCGCCGCCGCCTCGCTGAATCTGCGCTTCGAACTGCGCTCGATGCCGTGATGAACGTACGCCGTGATGGCGGTGTCGTTGCTGGCGATGCCGAGCCGTTCCAGGTCGTAGAGCGCTTGCCGGACACCTGTGGCGCTCAAGCCCGTACGCAGCATGAGTTCATCCGTCGATATGCCTCTGTCGGGATCAGCGGCGATCAACGTTTCGGCGATGGTCAGTAGTCTGCGGCCGTAGTCCTGCCGCTTCACCTCGCTGGTGATTCTGGACCGCGCTTTATCGACGCTGTTGACGCGCAGCGAGGAAGGAAAGACCTGGGTGCGGTTTTGTTCACGGGTCAGCAGCGCGGCCTCTTCGAGCCAGGCGATCGCGGTGCGCACCCGAGTGTCGTCAGTAGCGGAGTCGCGCTCGAAGGCGTAGTCATCGTCCTCGGCGAGCATTTCGCCTGCCGTGGCGATCACTTCATCGGTGGAGTGCTTGCGCCGCTTGAGATTGCGAAGCGCCTTGAGCAATCCGTGGATCTCTCGGCGGGTCAATCGGGACCGCGCCGACAGACCAAACTGTCGCTCGACATCGGCGGAGGTGTGGAGCAAGATGCAGCGCGCCCGCACTCCATCCCGCCCGGCCCGCCCCGCCTCCTGCAGGTAGTTTTCCAGCGAGCCGGGGATGTCGGCGTGGATCACCAGTCGCACATCGGATTTGTCGATTCCCATGCCGAAGGCGTTGGTCGCCGCGATCACGGGGAGCTCGCCCGCGATGAAGCGCCGCTGGACATCCTTCTTTCGCTCCGGTGTGAGCTCGCCGTGGAAGTGGCTCGCCTTCACGCCCTTCGCCTGGAGGAACTCGGCCATCTCTTCAGTTCGCCTCTTGGTGGCGCAGTAGATGATGGCGCCGCCCGGCTCATCCGGCGGGAGGTCTGACTCCAGGAGCTGGAAGATGTGATCAAGCTTCTGCGCTGTGTTCGTCTCCACGACCACGAAGTCCAGGTTGGCGCGCTGGGAGCCACCGTCGAACAGTCGCAAGCCCACCCCGAGTTCGTCCTCGAAGTATTCCCGAATCTCACGCACGACGTCGGGCTTGGCGGTGGCCGTCAGACAGATGATCTGCGGGCGGTCATCGTGAGCGCTGTGTCGCTCGATGAATCTGCCGACATAGCGATAGTCGGGACGGAAGTCGTGCCCCCACTTCGATAGGCAGTGCGCTTCATCCAGCACCCAGGTCGCAATCTCGCGCTGCGCCAACATGTTGGTCACCGTTGAACTGCGCAACTGCTCGGGCGCGATGATCAGCATGCTGGCGTCACCCAGGCGCACCCGATCGAGCGCGTCCGCGCGTTCAGGCATCGAGAGCAAGCTGTTGATCGTGACGCAGGAATCGATCCCGCGGGTCTCAAGTCCTGCCACCTGGTCCGCCATGAGCGCAACCAATGGCGAGATTACGACAGTCAGCGCGCCCGTTTTGTCGTACCGCGAGAGCGCCGGCAGCTGATAACAGAGCGATTTGCCCGCGCCCGTTGGCAGCAGCGCCAAGAGATGTTCCCCGGCCATCGCTGCTTCAACGACGGACCGCTGGATGGGGCGTCCATCATCGTCGCTCGGCTCCGCTCGAAAGTCATCGAAGCCGAACCATCTCGCCAGTTCATTGCGGGCGTCGTGTCGTGATCGGCACCAGTTGCAGCTGCGCTCATGACAGGAGGTGTCGCGCAAACGCCGAATCAGTAATCCCGCCTCGGGAAACTGGTATCGTACCCAGGGAGGCATTACCGAGTTGCCGCCCGCGACCGACAGCCAGGCCAGGGCATAGGCCAGTGACCAACCTTGGAGACTCGCCTGGTCGATCATCTCGGCCGCCTGAATCAGACACGCCATACCCTCGAGCCGTCTGCTAATCGCGTCCCGCGCCTCACGTTCGCTCGGTCGATCGGCGCAGCGGAGGTCCCGGAACACGGCATCGAAACCCTCACCGCCGTTGCTCGATGTCAACCAGTGCCAGGCCGTCAGCAGTTCCGGATCGGTCTCGCGCAGCGCCTCAAGCTGGTCGCTGAACAGCTGAAGGGCGAGCCGAGCGTCCAGCTCGGGATCGCTAATGCTGCCTCGCTTCAGTTGGCCGTCCTGGTAGTGCTTGACCAAGTAGTGATAGGGGTTGCGGGGAAAGGCCAGCGGATTCAGCCAGAGCGTGTCGATGACCGGCAAGCGCAACATGCGCAGATTCGGGCTGACCGCCTCAAGGTGCGGACGGTCGAAGACGATCAGGTTGTGGCCGAGCAGTACGTCCGCTCCGGTCGCGAGCTCATCCAGCCGGGCAAGCGCCAACCCGAGGTCCGCGCCTACCTTGCCGTAAGACAATCCTTGGTTCGTGTCGGAGCGAACACCGGCCAACTTGTGGATGCGCCTGTCGTCGATTCCGACTTCAAGGTCGATAGAGAAGCAATGTAAGGGAAGCAAAGCAGGATCAGAGGAACGCGTTCCGCTGCCAAGCTCACTCATACCCTCAGGGGCTTGTACCTCGGCGCCAATGGAGTTGTCGATTTTCCCAGACACACACATTAAGATAGTCGATTACTGGGAACGGCCATCGTTCGCTCTTCGGAACGCCTTCAATCACATGGTCCGAAGATCGCTTGATTCAAGTTGTTCCATGCTGCGTACTGACGCAATAGGTAACTTCACGCGGTCGTTGTAGATGAGGCTCGTAACGAATTGGCTGCAAGACGTTCTATGGTCAGCAATCTGAACATAATCGATAAGCGCGTCACTACGTAGAGCGCGTTTGATTTGACTCGTTATGGCTTCGCCGCGGGCGACGAAGACAACGTACAACGGGACCGCATCGAGTTTGTTGTAGTTGGCGGCGTAGTCCGACGCGAAGCCGAACACGCTTGCTCTGAACGCTAGAGTCGGTGGACGCCAAAAGAGTCAGAATGTCGCGTCGTAGGACGGTGGAGTCAGCCGATCAGCCGCTGCCCGCGCCTCAAGCGCGCCAGCAAGACGGGCGCGCCCTTCGCCGTGAGTTGAGGCTCCGCGGTTTCCGAGTTCTTGCCATCTGGCGCTGCGGTTCGCAGATCTGCAACGTCAAGCTGTGCGCCATTGGTCTCCTCGGGCCGGTCCGCTGGGTCGAGGCTGGGGCGCGATGAGTAAGGTGGTCTCGTCACAATTGCAGACTCGAAGACCCGATCGTGGCATCAAGTCGTTGCAGCAGCACACCTAGAGTGGAATCCATGAGTCGTCGACAGGCTGCAGGAGTGATTGGGGCGCTCGCCGTGTTGCTGGTCGTGGTTGCGTCGTGCGCCGAACCGCCGCAGGACGATCAACCCGCCCAACCCAACGCGGGCTCCAGCGATGGAATCTGTGGCCGCACGCCGGAGATTCGGACGGCCTTGCTGGCCTCCATCAGCGAAGTGCCGGACTGCGCCGATGTGACGGACGAGCATCTCGCGTCAATCGAAGGCGTGCTCGATCTGAGCAACCTGGACATCGAAGCAATCGACGCTGCCGACCTGAGCGGACTCGATCGGGTACTAGCGATCAATCTCAGCGGCAATCGCCTCGGTCGACTTCCCGATCACCTGTTTGCCGGCTTGCCGAGCCTCTGTCAGGTCAACGTTCAGGACAATCCGGGCGCGCCGTTCATGTACACGATGCGGCTCGTTGAAAGTCGATCCAGCGATCTGCATAACGTCGCGGTTGAGTTGGCGCCGTCCCCGCCGTTCAACGTGAACGTGCTGCTGCACAACGAGTACGTGGCCCTCTCAAGCCCGGTCGTGCAGCTATCAGCCGGAGAGCAGCGAAGCACGCTGGCGCAACTGGGCGGCGTGTTTGGGGCTGAACAAGGCGAAGTGTGGATCGTCGACGCGGCGTTCGCCGGCGCCAATGGCTGTGGAGTGCAGTTCATTCATCCTGGAATCGAGCTCTCCTTCGATCGGGACGAGCGCGTCGTTGTCGCCGCTCAGCCGGTTCAGCAGGATGATGAGCCGCGGACGGGCAACGCATTGTGCGCCGGCATTCCCACCCAGGTGATTGTCGTCGGCACCCATTCGTTCGCCCACGACGAGCAAATCTCGCGGCTCGTGACCAACCGCTTGGGCGCCTGCTACACCGCGGTCACAGTCGCACCCGAGCCCGGCCGCGACCTGGGGGGCACTTGCACGCTGTCTCAGTACGTCGAGTCCACAAGTCGAGGGACAAGTCAGACGAGTGACACGGATGGCGACTGCGGTTGGCTGCAGATCGGAGTCTCGTCCGGTCAAGGCGGGACGCCGGAGATCGACGGCTGCACCACCTCGGCGTTACACCTGCGGGTCGATTCCGAGACGTTCAACCGTACGGGCCGCGTCGATCTCGTCCACTACGACGCCGAGAGCCGCTGCTACGTCTTTTTCAGTGCGGCTCAGGATCCAGATCGAGACGAGCCGTATCGGTTCTCTCGGGGCGAGGCCTGCCGAATCGGCGCCGGCGTGCCGCTGAGCGGCGAGTGTGGCTCGATCCTCATCTGGAGCGGCATCGGACGGGGAGGCGTCAGCAGCGAGAGCGAGGCCCGGGCGGAGGTCGCGCGCATCCGGCCGGCTGCAGCGGGGGAAGCGGATGCGGGCCGCGCCGGCCTGATCGAAGCTTGCCTACAGCTGCCGCCGCTGTCGCTGCGGATCGACGCCGGTACGCTCATCGAGCAACGAACCCTACACACCTACAGCGCAGACCCGCATGAACAGTGCTTCATGGCACTCGTTGCGGCGCTCGACCCCCTGGCAGGGATTGAGCAACAGATCGGCCCGGATCAGCAGTGCACGGTCAGCACGGCGTTCCAACTGCTCGGCTTTCCTTACCTGCTGCCGACGACGCGATCCGGCGACTGCGATGGGCTGATTCACTTCGCCTGGTTCATGCCCGCAGGCGGCCAGATCTCGGCGGCCGAGTTTGCCGGCATGGTGGAAGCAACTGCGCACGCCATTGCGGACTCCGAGACTCAGTCGCACTGCGTCAACGACGTCTGCGTCCTCGAGCCGTCGGGTATGGACGATGACGCCGACCCGTAGCGGCAGCGCGTGGCTGCGAGGCGGCCGTTCATCTCGCTTCTGGATTGCCCGCACGAGAACATCCATCCTCTTGCCGGTGGTGTCGGCCGGGCTGGCGCCAACGGTTGCGGCCTCGAATGCCTCGACACTGCGCATGTAGCCCTGCTCAATCCGCCTCTACATTGTTGCTTCGTCTGCGAGCGGAAATCCGTTCAGCTCCTGTAGCGCCAATAGGCTCTCCCTAGAATCCGGCAGATCAGGACGTGGTGGCGCGCGACGACAGGGACGGCGACGGCGAGATCTGCCTGGCTGAGTACAACGCGGCGATCCCGAACCTGGACGCGTCCCCGGCCGAACCGCAGGCGAGATGAGAATATCTCACCTTGTACTGTAAGCACACGCCGTGATGCACGGATGAGCATGTTCAGGTTTCGGGAGAGAATGTATTCTCCATGAACACACGCACGGCTTGCGAAGGTGACGATTTGAGGATGTGCGAGATGCGCAATTCCGGTTCAGGCCAACCGCGCCGCTCGCTGAGCGCGGACACTCCCATCCCCCCCCCCCCCCCCCCCCCCTTTTTTTTCCTCTCCCCCCACACCATCCTTCACCCTCGCCCCCCCCCCCCCCCCCCCCCCCGGCATATATGTTCTAGCTCCAGCTCCAGACCTTCATCCTCTGAACGCCACCGGCGGCCCCCGATGACGCAGGCCGCCTCCCTCCGCCGCCTCTCTCTCCTCCTCCTCTCCGCCCTCGCGCTTCTTCTTGGCGCGCTCTCCCTGTTCCACGCCGCGCCGGCTGGGGCGCAGAGCAGCGTGCTGGTCAGCAACATCGGGCAGGCGGACTTGACAGGCACAAACGCAACCAGCATCAGTTTCTCTGACACCCACGCACAGCGGTTTACCACGGGAAGCAATCCCGTGTTTTGATCGCTCTTGATCTAGGCCAGTTGATCGGTCTAAGACTAGGCCACTCGGAGGCGGACGTGGTCTCTCCCGATGGTGGTT
>MKWU01002514.1_pt1 | contig 27214 bp, 19 predicted proteins | sample 809101 | NCBI WGS metagenome assembly MKWU01 (sample SAMN05860141, study PRJNA318959) | sponge metagenome | host: Aplysina aerophoba | place: Slovenia: Piran, Adriatic Sea, Gulf of Piran | collected 2013-05-07 | reverse complement strand
ATAGGGAGGGGCCTCGCGGCCCCCTCCCTCCCACACCACCGTGCATACGGGTCCGTACACGGCGGTTCAATGGATATTAGCGGTTCGGTTCTGGGGCTAACTGCACCAGTCCGAGTTGAGCGAAGAGCGCGTTCGGAAGCGCATAGCAGAGTGCGGGCGATAAACTGAGTCGCCATTCTGCGGAAGGTGCAGATGATGGATCAAGCGAACCTCAAGGCCGCTACTGTGAGGTCGACCTAACGGAGCTTGTGATGAAATTATTGTGGTACCGTTCGCTGATAACTAGTTTTTCGAACTGGTGTACTCTCTTGCGGAGTGCCACGGGGTCGGCGACAGGGTCCAACCTTCCGAATTGTCGGAAGTCCCCACATTTATGGCTCGCATCATCGTCCCGGAGGGTGGCTAATCCGGCTCTCTGTCATTCCGACAATCAACCAAAAGTAGTCGGCTTCAACTAGAACAGTTGGTCGAGATCGACCGGAATATGCATTTTGAGCCAGATACAGGCTCCCCCCACGGCGTGCTCGCTGCCTTCATCGCACCTGGATGCATCCGGACATGATTTACCCTGCCAGATTGCTCCTCTAGGGGCACTTGAAGTCCGCCTGTGTCGTATTCCGGCCCGATTTTGGAACTTATGGGAGGTTTTAGACGCATGTGTGCGGCCGCCCGCACATATAGGCGGACGGGCCGGAATTTAGCTCGTTCCAGCCCCGTGCACATCGTGTGGCGGCCTGAGTGCAACAAAATTGGCAATATGTTGCATTCGCGAAACCGGCATTCCGCGCCGCCATTTCGGGCGTCATTTCGTGATCCTTGCCGACCAGCGCACGCCAACTCCGCGCTCGTGCCTGCACATCCAGGTGACAGGCCTGCGAAATCAAGATCCAGCACCGGCTCGTTCAGCTTGAGGCGAAGAGCCACCGGCAGAATGCCTCCTTCGCCGACTGCGAGCTTCCTGCCGGCGCTACTACGTCACTCGGGATTCCAGGCTGCCGGAATTACTATTATTGGGCCATGCTTTGTATGCGACTGGTCAAGTACAGGGCAGTGACAACCGTGGCTGTGTCGAGGGAGATATGACGGCCACTCTAGGAGCGGTTCGACTTGATTAGGCAGAGTAGCCTACCATCTGGCTATCGATCAAGATAGGATGCCCGCTATTATCCCAGCCCGCTTCATCTATCATTTCCCGCCCGCCTGAAGGGTTGAAAAACTGTCCCGACACCGCCCGAGTACTTGCCCCATCTGCGGCCTTTCCGTCATCCGGGGGTGGAAAGGCCGCATGGACAATAATTCTATCTTGATTCCAGGAACATATATTGCACACATTTGGTTGTCTGGCCGTAAGTAAACTAAATCTACTTTAGAAAACAAAATGACGGCAAAAAGATACGATCCCGTGCGACCCCTAGGATTGAAAGCCGCGGTTAGCAAGAGAAAGCCTAGGCGCAAGCCCAGACCCTCCAGCACAAATAACTCCGGCACCAAAGGTTCGTAAGTCCACTAGGTGAAATACAGGTGTATGCCGGGCTGCTTATGAGAAACCGGTGCACCTGAAGCAAATACCCCTATGAGGATTAAGGATCTCTGGGAGTCCTACGACTTCTACACCAAAGCGTTAACGGAACAAGGTCGAAAACTGGCCTTCGCCGCGGCTGCCATATGCTGGTTTTTCAAAAGCGAGGATGTCACGTTCCCGTGGCCTATCACGGCGGCACTGGTGTGCATTGTCTTGTACTTTACTTTCGATGTGCTGCAATACTTGGTTGCGGCCACGAAAATTAGAAACTGGACATACAAGAAAGAAGATGAACTGGAATCGAAAAAGGGGAAGGCTGACCTGGAAGAAGACGTAGAGAAGCCGCCACACCTTGATGATTGGCCTCTCCGGTTTTTTTGCCTCAAGCTCTACGTACTGTTTGCATCCTTCTTCTGGCTAATAGTGGAGTTCGTAAAACGCCTCGTGGGTGGTTAGCTTCTACTCTATGGCCGCTAAGTTAGCCCTTGACCCATTCCGACGATCACCCCGCGAACTGGAAAACCATCTCGGCTCCGCCCGACATCGATAAATCCTACAAGACCATCATTCGGGCCTAGACCCTGGACGAGCCGATGTGCACCCCGGCTGGAGACGGTATCATCGTCCAGATGCCCAAGCATATGGCGGACCGGCCGAATCTGCCCATGTTCGAGGGCGAGCGGCTCTGGCGTGCCGAGCTGGAGGACGACCTGCCATTCAAACTCCCGGTCGAAGTGGGAAAGGAAAAGCTAGTCCCGATTTCCGCTCACAATCGCGCATTCCGCGCACTGTGGACATTCTTATGCACCATAGCGTAACTGCCCTTTATCCCTCAAACCTTGGCAGATTTCTGTCTCGTATCAGCCATAAAACACCTATTTTGGCTGGGTTAGGTATTTTCTGGCAGACACGATTTAGCCATTTCGGTGTACCCATACACACAATTCCGCTGACTCGTAATGTGCCGCTTTGACCTAGATCACCTCACGATATTTGTAATCCAACATTTAGGCCAACTGACCCCAGCCGGTGTTCAATGGCAATTCGTTTGAAAAACTAGGTCTAGTGAAACACGCGTTCGTTTTTCATCAAACCTTAGGCTGGACAGCTTCTCCCCGTCTTGTATATCCGTACCGAAGCAGACTGAAGCACAGCACAGGCTATAGACAACCAATAGCAGCCCACGCCAGCAACCACCCCGGCAGGATACACTTGCAATATCTACACAATTTGCAGCAAAGGAGAAGTGCCCATGGAACTTGATTTTCAAACGAATTGTCTTGGCATCAAAGAACTATTGACAAGCATGAGTCAATTAACAACTCTACACGAATCGTAGTAAATCCGTTTCTATACATTAATCAAGAAAGTGGCACTCTTGCAAAGGAGTTGTTCCGAATCAAGGTGGTAAAGTGGTTCTCAATCCGGCGTGCAATGATTGAAGAATCGACTAAGAGACCGAGTTCTATATTTCGTTCCTGGGCTGCTTCTGTGAAATTTGCCGAGGTCACAAATGCTTCCTCGCCGTCAATCACGATACATTTTGCATGCATTGAACTGGCTGTTCTCCCCGAAGGGGCCAGCGAGCGGGGATCGTAGTAAACCTTGGGGAGCCGCACTCCGGGCCATGCATCCCGCACAAACTCAGTTGCAAAACGCCGGATGATATCCTGACGTAAGGTAGTATCTCCGCGGGAGCGCTCAATATTAAGGCAAAGGGTTACCGCTACAGCATCGTCGCTATCCAGCCGCTCCCCTAATGTTTTAAACACGGACTTCCCCTGATGAATCGCAAAACCTATAACCAGTATTCGTTGACGTGCTTTTCGAAATAGCTGTCGTACAACTACACCAGTATCACGGGCACTGGCTGTGACATCGGGGCCCGTAACAACGACCTCAACTGGGGGTGGGGCATCACTGGAAACCACAGTCCCGGCAGCAAATGCACGGAGCAGAAGGGCAATATAGGAGGGCGACATCTTCTGCTGAATTAGGCCTTCAAGGCATTGTGCTGCCCGTGAGGCATGGTCTCTAGTCAAGTAATTCCGTAATGCCAGTTCGGTAAGAGGTGGTGATGTCTGATCGGCTACCAATAGCTCTGCCAATTGGAGCAATTCTTTTCGATCAAGTGCAGCAAGACTGTCAAACTCCATTAGAATACATCTTCTGGAGACTCAAAAAAGGCGGCATCCTTCTCTCCAATCGTTGGAACAATAAGTGCACGATCAAGAAAATTGTTGCGTTGCTCACAACTGGTTTCGGCGATCAAAAGACAGCCATGACAGGCTGCCCCTTGCAACGCGCGCCCTTCAAGTACGGCATCGGGCGAATGTTCGGCGCAGACTGGATCATTGGAACAGAGACAACCATCTCTCAGGGCCCGCTGCATATGCAGCGTAAGCCGTCGGCCAGTTTCAATCAGCCCACCGAGTGTTCCCTCCGAATCGGAAGATCCCGTATAGATCAGGATCCCGTAGCCACCTTCGCCTGCATATACCCGCTCACGCAGCGAACTGGTCGGATAACCGCATTCAAGAGCAATTGCAGTCATTAGCATGTGCGAGAGAGAATGAAGCATGATATAGGGCAATCCAGGAAAATCATCTTCTGAACGGTTCTGATGTTCTGCCCACGTTCGATAGCCCTTTAGAATTTGTTGCCCGCGTTTCTGGACACCGGGGCGTGTGAGCCATTGATTAATTTGGTCCATCCTGAACGACAGAAAAATCCCTTCTCCACGGTTCTCAATTGCAGGTAGCCAAGTCACCTCATCTGCAAGAGATGCCCGAATGACATTCAGATCCAACTCCCCATCCTTATCAGGTGTGGTTGCCTCAAACCGCGTGAATCCAAGCAGTGCAACGACTTCTCGCAGGCGATGGACTAGGACCAGTTTCTCAATTGAAGAGACGAGTTGATTATTTTTGGAATCCCACCTCTCTCGTGGCAGAGTTTCGGCATAAAACCGGGAGCGAGGATCATTCTCTCCAATGAAGTCCCTACCATTGTTAAGGACATCAAACTCCGCTGGCTTCACCGGAAGATTCCCCTGATCTCCTCCTCCTTTTTGCCGACGGAATTCGTCAAGTACGTCTTTGTCTACAATTTCGTCAAAGGCAACGTTAAGCTCGGGATTTCTTCTAAAGCTTTCGAGCATCTCCACAGAGTCTAACGTTTCCAGGGATTTGAAGTGCTCTTCGACCTTAATAGCCAACCCGTCATCAAACTCCGGCAAAGAGATGACACTCATCGTTTGTGCGAAATAGGCATTGCTCGCCGTTCGCACGAGCAAACGATAGTATTCACTGCATCTTTCCCGTGCATGCGGTCCGATCCATGGCCTTTTGCCTTGGCACCTGCCGAGTATTCCTTTCTTTGGCCCTGAAGCCTCGTAGAGCGAGCGATTTTTGCCGCAGTCGCACACGATAAAGATGTCACCGATCCCCGCTCCAGTTCCACGCTCCTCTAGCCAGAGCGGACGGCAGCATGTCGTATCCCCCTGATGAACAAGCCGGCGCCAGTCCAGATCGTCAATATGCCCCCGTCGACAACCGCACACAAAGCGGACCGGTACGACTTTTTTGCGTTTACCCTCATCGTCGTGAAAATGGTATCTGTCTAAATGATCCCAGCGCACCAGTCTTTGTCGTCTCCACTGGGAATTATGAGGCGAGTAAATGGAATCTTTCACAATAAACCAGGCTGGAAAAATTCGAGCGCCAACGGCTGAGAGTTTCCTTCTTCCTTCTTCGTGACGTGGTGGTGTCCGCAGATCGAGTGAGTGTACACCTAAGAGTCGCCTGAGCTTGTCAGCCAGACGAGCTTCTTGAATCCGATCACATCCTTGATGGGACCATTCGGACAATCCAGAAATAATCACTGATCGCTCTGGCAGATCTATCATTGCGCCCGGCCCGTACGTTGTGATCAGTTGACTCTGACGCAGAATATTATCAGTCATCACCCTTATTGAATTGTTCGTCCCTCTGGACTTTTTATCGCGAGAAGAACCCCCGGCTCAACATCGCGCAAAGACCGGGGTGCCCGGAATTGGAGCTGTTTTTGATTGAGTTGATTTCGGTCTGGATCAATCATCTCGCGCAAGAGAGGCGTATTGACTCTGCTGCCCCGACGCGCGTAGCCAAATGTCATCCCATCCTGTCCTGCTTTGTGGGCAAGTTGAGCCCAGTCATCAATCAGGCTCTGAACACGATTTCTGACGTGCTCCGTAATACCCTCAGAAGGCGTTTTTGTATGCTCATCGGCCCGCTCACCCACTGCCTTGGCAAGCGCTGAGGTCTGCACACTAAAGTCTTCAATCTTGCAGGCTTCCAGCATTGGAGTCAGTTCAGGGATTCCAAGCCTTGCCAGAGATACCGTGACCGCGGGGAGCCCTCGGTCCATGGCGCGCGGCGAGAACGGAGTTACACTGGTTGCTTCAACGCCCCGATAGAAGGATTCATGCCAGGATGAGAAATGTTCATAATGTGATCGGTCACGAGGCCTGTGAATATTCAACAGCGTCACCACCAAACCGGGACGTGTTGGATCTCGGCCAACACGGCTGGTCGCCTGAATATATTCAGATGTGGTCTTTGGCTGACCGGATACGACCATTAGGCCAAGGCGTGTGATATCAAGACCGACCGAAATCATGTTGGTAGCCAATGCAACATCTACGCGATCACGTTCATCGAAACCTAAGGAAAGCTGACGCTTGGCCTCGGCGACCTCAGCTGTACCCACACGGGAGGTCAATTCCACGGGTTCAAAACCGATCTGTCTATTAACAAAGAGACCCGTGGATTCATCAAGGCGTGTACGGCCTGCATAGTTTAGAAGACGGGAGCGGATTTCATCTTCGGTGATTCGGCGCGCACTTCCCAATTCCCGCAAGGCATTGAAGTAGGCGACCACGGTCATATAGGGATCTGCCGGATTGCGACGATTACCCTCCTCAGCAGCATCCCATGCAGCCTGGGCGGCTGCCATGAGTGTGATCATGCTTCGTAGAAAGATCACCTTTGGTCCACGGCCCTGCGCGGCAATCCCGAGATAAATTCTTGGGTTCACCTCGGTTTGCGGCATTTGCTCCGCAAAAAACGAATTCCGGCGATCAATGCCCGGCGGCGGAAAGACTTCGACGGTAGACCGCCCGAACAAAGCACGAATCTGCTTTTGGGCCAAGCGGACGGTCGCCGTAGACGCAATGATCTTTGGTCGCACCTCTTTGCCATCAACATGGGATCGGCACAGATGGTCAATTGCGGTCTCATATAATCCAACCATGGTCCCCAGTGGTCCAGAGATGAGATGCAGCTCGTCTTGAATGATCAGATCAGGCGGCCGGGGGTTGCCTGGATGCGGTCCCTGAAAGAAGCGTGCGGTTTCACCGCTCCATGGCATGGCGGCAAACTTGTCTACAGTTGCAATCATCAGCGCTGGTAAGCGCTCATAGATAGATTCGTCTACTGCCACAATCGGTAAATGACGTGTTCCTGAAAAATCGCACTTCCGATCTGCACAGAGCACATAAAGAGCTGTCGGGTCATGGGAGTTGGGATGTAGCCGGAAGGAATATTTTCCGAACTTCTTTCCACACCAAGGACAACGATCCAAGGGCAGTGGCGGATCAAGCGAGCTGTTTCTCTGAAACTTCAGCGTCTTAGCACGCGCCGTATGTGGGGACGAATCCCCCTTTTTTCCCATATAATTCGGGGTTGCGGCCCGCCCCACCCAGAGCGCGATTTCGAATGGCCAGGTGCCGAGCAACTCGGGCATCTGTTCGCGTTCCAGTTCGAGTGCACAGATCAGTGCTGCGGCGCGCCCGAGTTGATCAAGTGTGAGTAACCGGAGCGTGTAACGCATGAGCACCGACAGGCCTCTGTAGTGTTCAGGGGCACGCAACCGCCGGAATACGAGTGTGAATGCGGCCAGACCAAGATAGGCTTCTGTCTTTCCGCCGCCGGTCGGAAAAAATAACAGATCAACAATCTTGCGCTCAACATGCGTTGGATTTGCCACACCGCAGAGATTCATCAGGATGTAGGCGAGTTGGAAAGGGCGCCATTCAGGAGGACTCACTTCTTCAGGATTTCGATTTTTCTCCTGAGCAATCCGGCGGCGGGCTGCCGCGCCCATAGCCCGATTGGCAATGCAGAACGCTTCCAGTACCTGGGGGTCATTTAAGAGATCAATGCCCGCCTGAATGCGGCTCATTGCCCTGGCAGCCCGTCTCACCAGCTCATCTGCAACCTCACGACGGCCACCAGAAAAACTTTGCACATGCGTGCGCTGATCTTCAATCCAGGCCTCATACTGATCAACCAGCGAATTCAGTGCCTGCTTTGCAGCTTCTGCGCTTTGCAGATTGCCGAGCCTCTCCATCCCAAATTCCACCGTAGGGATTTGGGATGGCTCCACGCGCTCCACAGCTGCTTGGGGCATCCACTCGGTGTGAACCCTGTAACACTGGTTCTCTTTGATTTCTGCGCGGACCGACACATTATGACCGACTGCGTATTCGGCTGCATCCCGGTAATGCAGATCTGCGAGGCGATCGTCCCAGCCATCGCTGCTAAGCCCACGCGGATCATAACGGGCGATGAAGGGGCGCTTGGCCATGACCATCATGTGAACCTGGAATGCAAATGCGGTATCCTGCATGTCATCCTTCTCCGCCGATGGCCGTTGATTTACCACAAAGAGGGAGACCGCTCGAACACGTGTTCTTCCCTCAGCCTGCTGCACAGTGGTTTTTCGAATCAGATAGACGATCTTGAGACCATTGCTTTCTGGTACATCGCACAAAATCTGTTGGCCGACTTTTTCGGATGCAAGGTCAAGCGACAGGCTTTGTGAGCGCGGTATACGAGCCCAGGATGTAACGCGGCGCAGGGATGGCTGACTCTGAGGTGCATCCTGGCTCATTGATTCGGGAGCATAGTCCCCCCAAGTCAGCGTAAGATCAAGACATGTGACCTCAGGGTTCACCAGTACGCTCATCCCCATGGATGAGGGCAAAAAGACCCGTTTCCCACTCCCCCGTTCAGGAATAGTTGCATCATCGGCGCCGTGCGCGGGCTCAGACGGCTCGTCCAGTTCTTCCTCGGTATCTTGTGCGCGCTGCTCAACTGGAGCCCCAGCAGGGACCAGAAAGCCTGTCAGATACCACTTGGACGGCGCATACTGCAGTCGCTCGCGCAGGAGTACTTCATCCTGGGGGCAAGGACCGATCAGATCCAATCGCAACGCGTTGATCAGGTAATCTCTCACGGAGGCGCTGCTCTCGAAAATTGGTTTTGGTTGCATGTTTGTGCTTCAGTCCTGTTTATTCCCGGCGATACGTTCTTCATCTGAGCGCTGAGCATTCAGGTCAAGTAGACGTGCAAGTACTTCATCGTTGATTTCATCGGGCCAGCGGTAGCGCCAGGGTTTTTTTCTTTTTTTCCAAGTTTCTTCATCAATCTCATAGTCCAATAGGAATTCGGAGTCGGTGGGAATGTCAGTCCAGCCGTAGGCATCCAGGACGACGCGGTCCATTGTGGCATGCAATGTTCGGAGTTTTCCAACTTGAGGATTGCGTTCCTCTGGATCATGAAAGCGGTTGTAGGTTTGCGTCAGGCCCTCCTTATTCTTCTTCATCAGTTCTGCACGGAAGGTATAGTAGGCTTCCCCGGCTGCATCAAATGAGGGGAGCGTTTCCCAGCCTACCGGAAAGGGAAAGGTTTGAAAGCAGTCGGAGGGGGTGTAGCAAAGGTCATCTTTAAGAGATGATCCGAAGAACCGTGTCCAGATTTCATGGGGGCGGGACTGGAGCGTGCAAAAGGCGGCAAAGGTGGCGAGTCGAAAGATGATGAGCGCGTGACTAAACACCTGAATCGGAGACAGAAAAGCGAACTGGATATGTGACGTTGTGAGCGAAATTGCCAGCACCCGGTCAAACCCAGCTATGGCGGCATATAACTCGCTGGCTAGTGAACCATATTGCCACCAGAATTTTTTTCGCTTGCGTCCAATTGCATTCTTGGTGAGATGGGCTCGACCCGGCTTAACTTTCTCCTCAACAATTTTCAATAGCTCCGACCAGTCTGCAGCCACAGGGTCCGGGTAATCCAGAGGAACAATGCCCTCTCGGAGCCAGCCCTTTTGACGGTCCTCATCAGCATCCCGCCAAGCCATCCCCAAATCCGCGCGGCGAAGCGGCCAGTTGCGGAAGTTGATGACATAGCGGTGATGGGCATGAACCGGGCTTTTGTTGACCTCTTGGCCACCGATATAAGGAAAAATCACCTCCTGATTCCGCAAATTGTCCTGGATCAATCTTTCCATTTCTGAAATCGGCGAGGCAACGCCCTTGTTACCCATATCATCAAACGTGAATCCCATTCCGTAGACATCACTCCCCTTAAAGCTCTTTCCTGAGTTCTCCTTTAATGTTTTCGGGTTACTATGCCCACCACCATGAAATAGAAATGCCGTGATCAAATCTACCTTCTGGTCATCCAGCATCCTCTGCCCCATATACTCTCCTTTGATGACATGAATGACACTCACGATAACTGCCGCCTGCCCCGGCCATTTAAATCGACGTTGGGCGCGGTAGATCTCGCCTCCATGTTCACAGATCCAGCGCAGTCCCGTCCAGCGAGTATCGCCTTGGCTAATAGTATTGGTAGCAATTAGCCCGAGAGTCCCTCCCTTCCGCAACAGATTGAATACGCGCCGGAAAAAATGTGCTGCCAGATCAGCATTCCCATGACTCTCGGTGTGAAGCGCTTTCAGCCACTGCGGATATGCTGTAGGGTTTGCGCTGGCAACCGTGTTCTTGCCAGCGAAGGGCGGATTCCCCACAACTGTATCAAACCCTGGGTTTTCGCGATCAAACACTTCTGGAAACTCCAGTTCCCAATGGAACGACTTGACCGGCAATTCCGCAGCAGCACGAGCAATGGTGCCCTCCTGATCTCTGCTCACTATGAGATCTGCACACCTTTCCAAGTTAGCCTTCCGCTCGCTCTTCTTTCCTCCTTTGAAGAAAGCTAAGAGAATTAGGTCGGCAAGCTGCCGAACATCTTCAAGTGCCTCATCCATCTCCTTCATGAGGCCCTTCAACTCATGCTCAGGAACTTCGCCGCCAAGCTCCTGGATCAGTTGCCGTAGCTCAGAAACTCGCTCACATGCTTGACCAATCTCCTCTGCCTCCAAGCCGAGCTCTATGCCAAGTTGGTTTTTCTTCGCCTCAACATCCCAACAAAATCCAGCAATCTGCCTGCGTGTAAGTCCAACCAGTGAATCTCCATGGCGGAGCGCGTGGTCAATGAAGGTAAACTCATGGTTCCTTGCAAGCGTGACGAGCCACAGCGAAAGCCGTGCAAGATCTATCGCCATTGGGTTCCGATCCACACCATAAAGGCACTGCTGAGCAACGAGACGCCGGGCATGAAGGAGTTCGTCGCCATCAACGAGCTGCTCAGGCAAACCGCCATGAACACTCCAAGCCTTTACCAGATACTCAGCAAGTTGGCGACAGACCTCAACCAGAAAGGCACCCGATCCCGTCGCCGGATCCAGTACTTTAATCCCAAGGATGTCTTCGGGGCGGGCACATTCTCCCAACCGCTCAAGGACAGGCCGTAGCCCTTCGGTTACGACCGGTTCTGTCAATGATCGGGGTGTGTAGTGGCTCCCAGACCGGCGCCGCTCGTCCGTCGGCTGCAAGATGGGAGTTTTAGCAGGGACCACATCCGGCGTCGCATCGCGATCAATCACGCTATCCAGCACTGCCACCAGATCCTCGACTGTGGATGCCTTTTTGAGTTCGGTAGCCGCCTTCCCGGTCAGCTTTCGGCCCGTATGATCTTTGAGTTCCTTCGCACGCTGATCGCCTGCTAGCAATCTGCCCAGGTTGACAATAACGGCAGCGCCGGTTTGCTTCGGAGAGCGGATGGCAATGGATGGACCAGACGAGAGCTCAATCCGAAATCCCATGATCGCCTCGTAGACCGAGCCAATCTGCTCAACGTCGAGTGTACGGTAGGACAGCCGCTCGCCGCCAAGCACCATGAGAGACTCCAACACTTTCCAGACACACGCGTCGGAAACCATTGGGATATTGCAGCCAGAGCAAAAAATGGGGGGGGGGGGGGGGTATTTTGTTATGTTCCAGCACACTCCCTCCGCTACCCGTCAACGGTGTATTTGCATCAATCCCCGTCTTTGATCCATCCTGGGGTACGGGTTTTCTTCTTTTCGGCCTCCCCTCAAGAAACGGGAATCGTCTCGGGTCAAACAGCGTTCCTTTTCGTGCTACGAACTTGAGCTCGGCGTGAGAACCGCCGTTATGGATCAATCGAAACAATGACAACAGCTGCGCCCACGCGCCATACCGTTGATCCATCGTGTCCGGCCAAGTGGCCTTGTCCGCGCGCAGCTTCATGAACAGTCCACCCAGAGAATAATGTTGCTGATACACCGAGTGATCGGGCATCAACCCTCTGTCCTCGGCATAAAGAATAAAGATGAGCCGCATCAAGGTGGTGATCAAGCCGCCGTAAAGATGATCAGGGAATGTCCAAGCAAGCTCTGTCACCCTCCCACTTCTGCGTGCTTCTCCTGCAATAAATCCCCGCAATAGCTCATAGAGTGCAGTGAGCACCTGTCTGGATAATTGGGTGGAGACCTCCGCCTGTGCTTCCCGACTTTGGGCTAGAAGGGCTGGCAGCCGGGCCTCCAAAGGGCCCATAAAAAGTGCCTGCGCCGACAAAAGCATTTCGAATGCGGACAGGATCGGTCTTCCCGCTGGCAATGCCATCTGCGAAAATTCAAAGGTCGCATGCCCAGAGGATTCGCCTTTCGGAGCATATACAAGGCGGATGCACTCATTGGTACAAAGGAGTCCAGTTGGAATCCCAGTTTCGCGCAAAAGCCGCTCAAACCGGGAGTGGAGCGTGGCATTCCACCCCTTGGAATTGGCAGGAGGCTTGTCCAGATCTACGCCGTTCTCCTCCACTTGGATAAGCATCGTCCACTGTGAATCCTCACTAGGCACTGCCCAGGTCGGCGAAAGCACAACATCCAGTTCAGGCAGAGCGATTTCGAGCTCCTCCGAGTGATCTGTTGCATCAACAAGATCACCCTCCTCCCACTCCAGATAGTCCTGAAATATCTCACGAGGACTCGATGCAACCCATCGGGCCGTGGCCTTGCTCCGATCCTCTTTGAGCAGTTCTCGGAATTCGCGCTGCCGATGAGAAATATTGCGATCAGGAATCACCTGAGCTTTCACCATGACGGTCGGAGATACTACAAGTCCCACAGGCTGAACAAAGCCAAGCCATTCCTGATGGGCAAAAATCTGGTCCCTATGGATACGATCTGCCATGATCTATCCTGTCCGTGGCCAGAGGTAAACCAGACCAATCGGATCTATACGAGTAGCATGCACGCAATAGCTCTCAACGATCCGCCTCGGCTCGCGATCTAACTCTTTCTCAATGTCACTCAGACGGCGCTTCCATGCGCGGCGATCAGCTTCCCGCTGACGCTGCTCCACGTCACTAAAATCAAACATCGGCAGCTCGTCATACTTGCTCGCTGCATGGGCAATCCTCTTGCGCTGCTTTTTCAGCAGTTGGATCATGCTTGACTTTTCACGATCTGCTCGCTCGGCAAGGCGCCTCTTCGCCCGCTCGGCAAAATTTTTCGCGCGGTTTTCCAAGTGAGGCAAAAGGGTCTCAATATCTACTTTTACCGAGGCTGCAAGGCGCCGCTTGACCTGATCGGGAATGCTGTAGTGCCCGGCTTCGCTGAGGGCCTGTTGCAAAGAGTTCAGCGTTGTTTGTTCACCCGTTTTGCGATAGGGTGCGAGCGGGCTTTTGCGCCCATTGGGATCTGTCCATCGGGCGGTGATAGGTATGATCTCCTCGTGAAGACGAGTTGCTTGGGACCCATAGATGGCAAGCCGGCCAAGAAGAATGACCCGCGGGATTGCATCCGAAGCCACTGTCAGGCAGGCCTTGGATAGATCGTGGTGAACCAACCCTTGTGCACTAAACTGGCCAAGAAGACGCTTGACCACTCGATGCTCGAGATGGAGTTGTACGGCATTTTCCCCGAGCTTTCCTGTGTCCTCGAACGTGACCTCCCGAATACGGGCTCTGCGCCTCCACTCTCCAAAGCTCTCGCCCCGTTGCTTCCGCACTCGCAATGTGTCAAGTGTCGCAGTCCAGTCTGGATTGTTTGCAAGTGCTGGTTCATCCGCCGGAAATAAAAAGCAGGGAGGAACTCCGGCGTCCCGATTTTTTTCTGTAATTCCAGAAGCACCCGCAAGCCGCAAACTCATTGATAATGTCTGATGAAGCTTGCGGGAAGTAAGGTCTATATGTGTACGAGAGTGCTCAAGTCGACTGCGTAGCGTCTCTATTTCTTGCTGCAAATCAGTCCGACGATTACGTGTCTGCTCAAGTTCATCATCAATCGTCTTTTGTTTCTCATCAAGTGACAGGTCCTGAATATCGGTTGTAAATCTGTCCAGTCTGTCATGGCGTATGCCTTCTCGGCCAATCTCTGTAGTGAGACGTTCCTCTAGTACTTTTGCAACGCTGCCAAGCTCGTCCCGAATACGCTCGACCTTGTTTATCAGAACCTCCAAAACACGATCCTCCGCCCGCTGCTTAAATATGAAGTAGCGGCAAAAGACCTCCTCAGCTGGTTGAAGCTTGCGGTCAATACGACCATTGCGCTGATCGAGGCGGCTCGGATTCCACGGCAGGTCAAAATGAAATAGATCGTGGCAGTGGCGCTGGAGATTGAGGCCTTCCCGCGCAGCATCAGTTGCGATCAGGATCCGCAGCGGATGATCGGCAGGTTCCTTGTTGAAGGCAGTCTTGATCTCCTCACGCTTGTGCCGGGAGGTACTCCCTGTGAATACTGCAATCCGACTGGACGCCTTATCGGTATGTCCGATTGCTTCTTCCAAGTGGCGTTGTAACCAGCGACGCGTGTCCTCATACTCGGTAAAGATGAGAAGGCGGCGTTCATTCCACTGTGGAGTGTCAGCTACGGAGAGATGGGGACACATATGGATTCCAATCCACTTAATGATCTCGCGAACACGCTCATCTTTACTGTGGCGGCTTGCTTCCGCAATATTGATCATCTTATCAATCAGAGTAAGCTCATGCTCCAGTGCTTCACGCGTTTCCTCTCGGCTGCCATCCGTTGATGCTGAAGTTGCCTGGACCATTAGATCGTCAAAGCCTGGCTCCGAATGCTCTCCTTGGTCGCGACGATCCTCTCCCTGGTCATCCCATTCCCCATCAAACTCCTCCCCAGCAGTCAGCTGTTCAAGGTTCGACTGATCGGATTTTGGTATTACAGAAGGGCTCTCTGCCTCCTTCAGCGCACGTTCTACGCTTTTTCGATGAACAACCAAGGTCTTGGCAAATGCCTCAATCGACGAAAGCAGGCGCTTTTGCAAGCCACCAATGACCAGTGCGCCTGCGGCCTGCTGAAATCTTGTCTCGTTTTTGAGACGCTTTTCCCGTTCAAGGCGAAAAGCATCCAGCATCTTTGGCAGCACAAGCTCAGGAGCATCTGGCGGCAGGCCATCAATTGGAATTTGAATCACGATGCGCCGTGGAAACCCGCCTTCAAGCTCTCTGATGTCGGACTTGAGCCTTCGAACCAGAACTTCCTTGAGATGGGTTTTGAGTACCCGCACTCCCCGGCAAAATCGCTGTGGGTCAAGGATCTCGAGCAGGGCAGAAAAGCTGTTCGAATGTCCATTGTGGGGGGTTGCCGATAGAAAAAGGCGGTGTTCAAACCGGGGTGCAATGTCTCGAATGGCACGAGTAATCTGCGAATCAATCGCGTAGCGGGAGCTACTCGCGGGCGCAGCATGGTGCGCTTCGTCAAAAATAAATAGCGACTGTGGAGCAAACTCCCCAAGCCAGTCGCGCAGACCCGATGCATAGGTCTCATCAATGAGAAGCCGATGCGAAACCAGAAAGTATGAGTGGGTGGTCCAAGGGTTGACGGAAAAGCCTCGTTCCCGCCGCATACATGTCATATACGTCCGATCGAGAATCATAAACTTAAGCCCGAAACGGGCCTCCATCTCATCCTGCCACTGATCCAGCATTGCAGGAGGACAGGCAACGACGATTCGATCAATGCGGCGACGCAAAAGAAGTTCGCGTGCAATCAGGCCCGCCTCAATGGTCTTCCCAAGCCCGACATCATCCGCAATGAACAGATTCACGCGGGGCAATCTGAGCGCCTTTCGGAGCGGCTCAAGTTGATAGGCATCAATCCTGATTCCGGCACGAAAAGGTGCCTGAAAGAGACGAGGATCGGTCGCAGTTACACAATTCCATGACAATGTGCGAAGGTAGGCCGTGAACATCTCTGGATCATCAAACCCCCTTTCGGCTACTCTGGACCAGCCATCATCCTCAAGGACTTGTGCATCAAGCTCATGTTCCCATAATACCCTCAAGGGATCTCCTTGGGCATCATCATCTACGCAGGATAGATCAACCAGTGTCGCGTCTCCCGGAGATGTGGGTCGGGCAACCTTCTCAATAAGATATCGACGCTGACGTACCTGTGCGATCCGACCGGGTTCAAGACATGTCGTCATCATTTCATTTAGGAGTCGAACGCGGAATAAAAAACAGACTATCCATCCAGGAGAAGATGCGCGCCGGACAGAATTTACTAAATAATGTGATTCTGCCGAGATTCTGGTGGGTAGACCATCTACTGGGCAACTCAATCAGAGCGTCAGTCCAAGCTTAACTTGTGTGTCATGCACCAATGCTTCCGCTTCATCGCGTGTAGGAGCTTCCGCATAGATTCGAAGTATGGGCTCAGTCCTCCTCCGCGGACGCCCACGCTTGCGTTTCACCGGTTCCGGCGCCTTTTTCTTCGGCATCGGCTTCTCTCTTGTCTCAATCGCCGTCGAATCCCGTGAAATATGGCCCACCAACGAATCCGCGTAGTGCTCTTGAATCAAGGCTTCGTGGATTTGTGTAGGTAACTCAAACTCCACAAACTCCTTGAACGCACGGGAAAATGTGGACGCACTCGGCACATCCCGCTGCCGCGACCAACCGTACATCGACCGGAGCGGTTGGTCCGAAAGTAGTCGCTCTCGCAATCCGGCAGTTGTCGGAATATTCAAGACCATCTTGGTCAGAAACGACCGTGCAAGCGAAACCCGAGACGCCAGCGGGCGCCCCGGCGTACGGAACGAGGTGCGGGGCAGAAAGTCCGCTACACACCATCTCGAACACCAACAACAACTTCTGGTACCGTTTAGGCAACAAACCAAATTCCTCCTCCACCCAAGGAAACAATCCCCGTTGACAGGCGATATAAAAACCTCGTATCTTCTTTTCAAGGGATGTGGAAACCTCCGGTTTTTGTGAATTTTTTGCTTCTAAAAGATACAAACTCCAGGGGCCGGTCTCTTTTTTAGGTCTATAGAGGGATGTTTCTATGTTCAAGGCAGATACGAATCCCAATCAAAATCGCCTCCGCTACTCAGATGCATCAACCGGAAACCGAAATCCAAAATCCAAAAAATCCCCCGATTTGGGAGTTTTGAAAGAGACCCACCTTTCAATTAATTAACAACCAGATGACCACGAGACAAATTATGGACCCTATAACTGGTAAAGTCATTGAAGCGGAGGTGGTGGAGATTACCAAAGAGGATAACAACGCGATCATTCTCAAAATGGCGGACGGAGCCATATTGCGACTCAAGATGGATGTTGCAGAAGTTGTTCGTTTTCCAAGCCTAAATGCGATTGATGAGACGACATACGCGGTAAGAAGCAACACCTCCGTCACGCTTTTAGATCCTCCAAGAGATCATTTGATTTAGGCAATGAGTATTCTTACTGAGGCAGTATCCGATGCTGTGCAAAGAAACAGCAGTCTTCCCAACGTTTTCCTCTCCAACAATCAGCAGGGTACAGAATCGTGGCATTTTTTTCAACGATCAAATCTTGAGCTCCATAAAACGGAGTATGTGCGAGGCCTTCGGGTCTCAATGGATCCACGAAAAATTATAGTTCACAGGGTGCCCTTTGATGAAGATAGGATACTTGTAAGGCATGAGTGCTCAGTGTTACATCCGGTCAAGTCCGAATGCGGAAACTATTTCACTGTTGAATCTGAAGATTTGGACATGCTTCTTTCAGAAGTATCCTTGAATGAGTTGAAGGATGCATTTTGCTCCGTACTACGAATAATGTGGAGACGATACGTATTGGGAGATCCCAAAAAAATGACGCAAGGTGCATTGGAATTCAGGAAGCACCTTAGTGAGATATACCAACTCATCTAATATGGTTTTGGCGAAACGCAAGGTGGTTTCTGCCCTCGAGAGGAAAGGATTTGAAAAGGACGTAGACGGGAAGCACATTGTCTTTACGTACCGAACGTTAGACGGGAATTTGTCAAGAATAACGACTTACGTAAGCCACGGCAACAAGCCAAAAGATTTAGACGACCATCTAATTGGGAGAATGGCACGACAGACCAAACTCCTGAAGAAGAACTTTGAGCGACTCGCTTCATGTCCGATGGGACGCAATGAGTACGAGAAAATCATCAGGAAAAACCTTTAGTTATCTCTGCACCAACTGGTTTAATACTCTCTGCGCATAATACGCATTACTGAGCCACTCATGTATACTATCGCCCTTTTTTGTGATTCAATGTGAGCATTCCGAACGAAGTGGACCACTTGGTCGGAATATGCACTTCAATCTTGGACAAGTTGTATCAAATCTGAAAAAATGGACTACGACAATTGAGGTACACTGAATGCAGTCAGCCTCTGATCAATTCACCTTCCAGGTACTTGCTGTACAGCTCAATTAGAGTGTCAGTCCCAGTTTAACTTGGGTATCTCGTACCAATGCTTCCGCTTCATCACGCGTAGGAGCTTCCGCATAGATTCGAAGTATGGGCTCCGTCCCCGATGGACGCACAAGCAACCAGGCATCCCTCATCAAGTGCTTGAACCCGTCAAGCGTATCCATCGAATAGACTTTTCGGCCTGCAATTTCATTTAATCCACCGGCGCGACGCAAGGTTTTAATAATCTCGGGCTGCTGCTCGGCATGCACATCCGCACGGTAGTAGGCATGTGGTCCAAATTCATCAAACAACTCTTGAACAAGAGCGGTGAGCGGTTTCCCGCGCTGCATAAGCATTTCCAGAAGTATGAGCCCCACATAGATACCGTCGCGCTCAGGAATATGTCCTGCCACAGCAACCCCGCCTGATTCCTCTCCCCCAACGAGCACATTCGTCTCCAGAAAACGCGGAGTCACGTACTTAAAACCTATCGGATAAGTCTCTACCGGGATACCCCAAGCAGCCCCCATTTTCTCCAGAATTGCGGAAGTCGCAAAAGTACGGACAATCGCGCCATTCATACCGTGGTACTTGTGCAGATGCGCGGCCAACAGCGCCATCACCATATGAGAGGTAACTGTATATCCCAGTTCATCAACCACACCAATCCGATCTGCATCTCCGTCATGTGCAATGCCGACCGCAGCCTTTTCCTGCACCACACACTGCATAAGGTCTTGAAGATTGCGCTCAATCGGCTCTGGGGGCGTGCCCCCAAAACTGGGATTGATCGTACCATGAATCTCTGTCACACAATCGTCTCCTAGCAATGTCGACAGTATTCCCTGCCCTGCCCCATACATTGGATCGTGAACGATACCCAAACGAATAGATCTCAGATCGAACCGAGTTCGTAGGAATTCTACATACTGGGCCGTAATATCTTCTTCACGCACATGGCCTCCACCACGCTCTCGATGATTCGGTGAATAAGGCTCGACCGCTGCCTCAACGGCAGCAGTCATGTCTGATGTGGCAGATCCCCCGAAATGTGCTTTGATCTTGTATCCGCTGTACTCCGGCGGGTTATGGCTGGCCGTAATTACCACCCCCGCATCTGCCCCATACACCTTTGTTGCCCAGCTTATGGCCGGAGTAGGCGTAACACCGCTTGCAAGAATTACTGCCACTCCTTCATCCGCAAGCGTCTCTGCAACATGCTCGGCAAATAGCCGCCCCAGAAATCGCGTATCATGACCGACGACCACGGTTGGCGAATTCCTACCGGATTGCTTTAACCACTTGGCAGTTGCACGGGCGAGTCGGTCCAAATTGGCGAACGTAAACTCGCGCGCGATCACAGCGCGCCAGCCATCCGTCCCAAAACGTAAGGGTTCATTCATGTGGCTTCATCGATAAGCAGTGCATTATCAACAATGGATTGAGCTTCTTCCAGAACCTGAACCAAATGAGGTTCTCCCAGAAAGCTCTCAGCATAAATCTTGTAAATATCTTCCGTGCCTGAGGGCCTCGCTGCGAACCAGCCGTTTTTCGTTATCACCTTAAGCCCACCTATCGGTGCATTATTGCCGGGCGCTCGAGTTAGCTTGGCCTCTATGGCCTCACCTGCGAGCGTATCAGCCGTTACGCTCGCAGACGACAACCTGGAAAGTGCAGTCTTTTGAGCAGACGTGGCAGGGGCATCAATCCGCCGATAAACCGGCTCTCCAAAGCGCTCCGTAAGCAATTGGTAGTGTTCTCCTGGATCATGTCCTGTACGGGCAAGAATCTCCGCAGACAACAGTGCTAGTATGATTCCATCCTTATCTGTGGTCCAGACAGTCCCATTCTGCCGCAAAAATGACGCTCCCGCACTTTCTTCACCCGCAAAACCACATGTTCCATCAAGTAACCCCTCTACAAACCACTTGAATCCTACAGGGACTTCGAAAAGTTTTCTTCCCAGATCCTTAGCAACACGGTCAATCATAGAGCTTGATACAAGCGTCTTAGCAAAACTAGCGCTCTTTGTCCAGCCCGAACGATGCTCAAACAGGTATTTACCTGCCACCGCCAGATAATGATTGGGATTTAACAGGCCACTGCTTTTAGTGACAATCCCGTGCCTATCCACATCTGGATCATTGCCAAAGGCGATATCAAAGCGATCTCTGAGATCAACCAGACGACGCATTGCGTACCTGGAAGAACAATCCATGCGCACTTTACCATCATGGTCCAGTGGCATAAACTCGAATGCTGGGTCAACCTGATCATTAACTACGCTTATGGACAAGCCATATCGCTCGGCAATCGGCTCCCAGTAGTGCACCGCGGCCCCACCCATTGGATCTACTCCAATTTGCAATCCCGCACCCTGTATTACTTCCATATCCACCACGGCAGTGAGATCAGCCACGTACGGAATCATTAGATCCTTTACCGTGGTCGTAGAAGCATTGTATGCCTTCTGTAAAGACATTCTTTTGACTCCCTGCAACCCAGATGCCATAAGCTCTCGCGCTCTCGCCTCGATCATAGCCGTAAGACTACTCGGAGCAGGACCCCCGGACGGAGGATTGTACTTAAAACCTCCATCTTCTGGCGGATTATGTGAAGGCGTAATAATCACGGCATCCGCCAAACCCTCCGTACGATCCCGATTCCACCCCAGAACCGCGTGCGAAACTACTGGTGTAGGGGCATATCCTTCACCCAAAATCACGTGCACACCATTGGCTGCAAATACCTCCAGCGCTGTCGCACAGGCAGGTTCCGATAGTGCATGCGTATCCTTTCCCATGATGAGCGGCCCTGTCGCCGGACGCAGTTCGCTGACCGCCTGGCATACTGCCAAAATATGGGCCTCATTAAAGGAACCATTCAGGGACGATCCCCGGTGGCCCGAGGTGCCAAATGCGACCGCTCCACTTGGTGATTCTGTGTAGTAAGCACGCACTAAACGAGGGATATCTTTTGCCGTTGTGCGCATTAAAATTCAAGGTTCATTTTTAATTTCCATGAGTTCTTTTGCACTCTGACGCATGGCATCTGTAACCTCTGCTCCAGTAATCAACATAGCCACATGTTCCAGAGACTCCTCATTCTCCAAGCGACGAATTTGCGTAGCCGCCCGTCCTTTCACCACGCGCTTTTCCACCACGTAGTGCGCTTGTGCCAATGCCGCAATTTGCGGTAGATGCGTGATCGCTATAATCTGGTGATGACGAGCCAAATTAGCCATGCTTTTACCCACTTTTCGTGCTATGGAACCGCTGATCCCCGTATCTATTTCGTCAAACACCAAGACGGATAACTGCTCCGCCTCAGCTAAAACACACTTGATCGCCAGCATGATGCGGCTGATTTCCCCTCCTGAAGCCACACGCACAAGCGGCTTCGGCTCTTCCCCAACATTCGTCGTAATCAGAAACTCCACATCGTCCATCCCATGACGATAGGCCTTATATCGTACCCTTTGCTGACCCGCAGCTTTCAGCGTAATCCAACCTGTAGGCTCCTCGTGCTTATCAATACGAACACTGAGGCGTCCAGCTGCCATCCCAAGACTCGCAAGCTCCCCTGTGATGGATGCTCCGACCTGTTCGGCTGCCTCGTGACGCTTGGTCGATAGCCGTAACGCTGTATCTGAGAGTGTATGTTTTGCTTCTGCAAGAGATTGCTCAAATTTTTCAAGCGTGGTGTCGTAGTCAACAACAGTTGCATACTCATCTGCAATCTGCTTCCGATAAACCAATACGGCCTGTACGGTACCTCCATACTTGCGCTTCAATGTATCAAGTGCACCCAGACGCTCGCGTATTTCTTCAAGTCTAGCCGGATTTGATTCTACGCTATCACTGTAATCCTGCAGCATCGCTGCAATTTCTGACACCGAAATACTTGCCTGATTGATCTCTTCACAGGCGGCTTCCAGCGTCTGATCAATCCGCGCAAGGTCACGCAACTCACTGTATGCAATAGATAACTGATCAGTGGTAGAGTCGTCGCAGGCATAGAGCATTGAATACAGAGAGGCAGCAGATCCACTGAGACGTTCTGCATGCGCCAATCGATGCATTTCTTTCCTGAGCTCATCTTCTTCCTCTTCTTGGGGCGATACTGCATCAATCTCTTCCATTTCGTACGCTAATCGCTCCCGCAAAGCTTCCAGATTGCCCTGATGGGACAACAGCTTCTCACGCTGTTTTATTAGATCACCTACAGACTCGTATGCGTCCTCGTATGCCGACCGTAGGTCAGCGAGTCCACCAAAACCGTCCAATAATGTCAGATGTGTTTCAATCCTGAGTAAAGACTGATGCTCATGCTGCCCGTGCAGGTCGATCATTTGTGCCGCAACCTTGCGCATCAAGGTAAGCGTTGCAGGCGAATCGTTGACATAACCGCGGCTGTATCTCTTCGTGATTTCTCGTCTTAAAATCAGCACGGGCTGCGACTCTATTTCATGCTCCTCGAGAAACTGATCCAGTTCTGGTGAGGATATATTATCAAAGACCCCTTCAACGATTGCTTTCTTTGCACCTGAGCGAATCATTTGATTGGAAGCACGCTCGCCCAGCATCAACTTGAGCGCGCCAATCATGATGGACTTGCCTGCACCAGTTTCACCTGTCAGGATGTTGAGGCCATTTTCAAATTCAACCTCAAGCTCATCAATGATAGCGTAATCCCGTATGTAGAGGGTACGCAGCATCAGATTCTCTGCCCGATCAGGTACGTCCGTGGCAATGCTTGTACTTCTTACCACTGCCGCATGGGCACGAAGAATTTCTCCCCACATGCTCGCCGGCCAGAACTGGTTGTCGTTTGGCACTTGGGTCCCGACTGGCACCACTGGCTCTTGACCCGACAACCCCGAAAGAAGGGGCGGCCGGTCGATGTCTGGCTTTTGCACGGTTACGATCCAGTCGGCTACGCTGCCTCGTGTCACTACTGCCCCTGCGTTCAACTACCGGACCTGCCCTGAAAACAAAGGTAACGACGTCTTCACCAATCTGCTCAATAACCTCCGAAAAAAGCCTAAACGCCTCCATCTTGTATTCTACAAGCGGATCCCGCTGGCCATACGCCCGAAGCCCAATTCCTTCTTTTACCTCATCCAGTGAGCGCAAATGTTCTGTCCAATGCTCATCAATTAACGATAGCATTGCAGTTCGCTCAAGGCTATCGTTAATCTCCTGTCCACCTGATTGAACGACATCCTCAATACGAATAACAGTACGCAGCCTACGGTGTCCATCGGAGAAGTCCACAAATGCGCGCTCAGGCTTGTTCTCCACCTCGCTTTCCTGGACCGTCTTCATGCTGTTGAAGAACGGTTCGGCCAATGCACGACGCTTACGCTCGTAGTATGCAACCGCTTTATTGTAGGCGTCCTCCGCTACACCATCATCGCCCAGGTCAAAGAATTGCTTACGATCAATCCCATAGTCAAACGACAGAAGCCTACGAAATTCTTCTCGTAACTCATCAACCTCCCCCTCGCCGTGATGGCGCTGTACTAGTCGCTGTATGAGCTTTTGCAGCATGCTCAGGATTTCTCCGCGAAAACGTTCTCCTTTCAGCGCATGCATGCGACGATCGTAAATCACGGCGCGCTGCGCATTCAGCACATCGTCGTACTCAAGCTGCCGCTTACGTATAGCAAAGTTGTTCTGCTCAACTTTTTTCTGTGCGCGCTCAATACTCTTCGTAACCCAGGGATGTGTGATTACAGCGCCAGGCTCAAGTTTAAGTCGGTCCATGACCCCTGCCACCCGATCAGGTCCAAAGAGTCGCATTAGATCGTCTTCGAGCGAGATATAAAACTGGCTCTCGCCAGGATCACCCTGTCGTCCAGAACGACCTCTGAGCTGCAAATCTATTCGCCTGCTTTCGTGCCGCTCCGTTCCGATAATGGCTAAGCCCCCCAGCCTGGGAATTCTTTGCCCCAGTTTAATGTCCGTACCGCGCCCGGCCATATTAGTAGCAATGGTGACTGCACCCCGCTGACCAGCTTCCGCTACAATCAAAGATTCCTGCTTTGCACGATCACGCTTCGCGTTGAGCACGTTATGTCGAATGCCAGCACGCCTCAACATTCGGCTCAATGTTTCAGATACCTCTACCGATGTTGTTCCTACGAGTACTGGTTGGCCTTTGTCGTGATATTCTTCAATCTTATCAATGACCGCACTGTACTTCTCCCGTCTTGTTCTGAACACAAGATCCTCCAGATCCTGCCTTGCAATAGGCCTATTAGTCGGCACCGCCGCCACATCCATCTTATATATCTTGTGGAACTCTTCCGCTTCAGTCTCTGCTGTACCGGTCATGCCAGCCAATTTGCTATACATACGGAAGTAATTCTGCAGCGTAACCGTAGCATACGTCTGTGTTGCTGCCTGCACTTTCACACCCTCTTTGGCCTCAATAGCCTGATGCAACCCATCTGAATAACGGCGACCAGAGAGTACACGACCGGTGTGTGTGTCGACAATCTGCACCTTACCCTCCTGCACTATGTACTCCGTATCCCGCTCGTACAGCGTGTAAGCCTTCAGAAGCTGTTCGATTGCATGTAATCGCTCCGCACGATTCGAGTAAGTCGAATAGAGTTTACGTGTCTGCTCATCAAGTGCATTCTTCAGAACACGCAAGTCATTCTGCAGCTTGTGCTCCCGCTTCTCCTCAGAAAGATCTTCACGCTCTCTGAGTGAGTCATACAATTGATCCTTCCGATCCTCATAATCACGCTTCAGGTGTGCGGTCTCCTCCCCCACATCAGGAAGCACAAACAGGTCTACCTCCTCGCCGGCTGCTCGCGCAACAAATTCGCGGCCTTGATCCGTGGGTTCCAGGGCATGCTGCTTCTCGTCGAGTGCGTAATGTAACGCCCCATCGACGATAGGCATATTCTTTGCGTTGTCCTGGAGATAGAAATACTCTGTTTTGCGCCGCAACTGCTCGACTCCTGGTTCCTGTAGAAGCTTCATCAGCCGCTTATTACGTGGGAACCCACGCGAGGCACGCAGGAGCGCCAACCCTGCATCTCCCTCCACCTCCTTCGCCTGTCTCTCCTCCCCTCGTTCAAGCGCTTGGTCACGTTCCTTGAGAAACTTTTCCGCTTGTGCCACACACCCGGCAACAATTCGCTTCTGAGCCTGCACCAATCGTTCAACAGCTGGTTTGAGCTCATCAAAACGACTCTTGTTCGCCTGTGGAACCGGACCACTTATTATCAGAGGAGTCCGAGCTTCATCCACAAGTACTGAGTCTACTTCATCCACGATTGCAAAGTGATGACCTCGCTGTACAAGCTGATCGGGATCGATCACAAAAGAGTTGTCTCGCAGGTAATCAAAGCCAAACTCATTATTCGTCCCGTAAGTAACATCGGCTCGATAAGCGTTGCGCCGACCGTTTGAGTGTGCATCATAACCATCAATGACGTCCACCGTTAACCCCAAGAACTCAAAGATAGGACCCATCCACTCAGCATCCCGCTGTGCCAGATAAGGGTTCACAGTGATTAGATGCACGCCACGACCAAGAAGTGCATTCAGGTAGACCGGTGCAACTGCCACAAGTGTCTTGCCCTCCCCTGTTTTCATCTCGGCAATGTTTCCGCGATGAAGCACCACCCCTCCGAGTAATTGCACATCGTACGGAATCATTTGCCATTCGATCTGTGCACCCCCTGCTTCCCACTGGTTCGGCCAGATTGCGTATGAACCTTGTATTTTGGGGTACGCGCGACGGGCCCGAACGGCTCGATCATGGTCGGTGGCACGTACCCTCAGTGAACCCCTTTCAGTCAATCTTCGACAAACCTCTTTCACAACTGCAAAGGCTTCTGGAAGAATTTCAGTCAAGGTTTCTTCTGCCACTTCCAGCCATTCCTCCTCTAATTCATCCAATTCTTCGAAGTAGTCCTGCCGGTCATCAAGTGTGAGAGCTTCTTCGCCATCCTCCTCCTGTGTATATCCCAATCGAAGCACTTCGCGAATTTCCTGCTGGCGAGCTTCTATTTCACCTACTGCATTTCGAATCCGTTCACGATACAGTGTGGTTCGGCCACGCAGGTCATCATCCGACAAGGCTTTGACCGCAGGAGTAGCTTCGTGGATCGTATCTACCACCGGTTGATACTTACGGTCAATCTCACGCTGGTTTTTATCACCGAAAAATTGATTGATAAAATTCAACATATTGCTACGGCACTAGCTTGGCGAGTTTTCAGGCGCTTCCTGCACTAACGAATTGAGGAGGAGATTCACGAAATGCATTCCACTCGGGCGGTGGACTGCTGACACGCTTGTGCACCGAATCCGTTCCCTTTACGCTCAAATCCAGTGCCCTGGGGACTGTCTCTTGGAGTCAATCAGTAGACATCCTCCCGATGCATCCTTGAACACCCTCCTATGGTGAAGCACACTATTATTTCCCGTAGAACCATAATAAGTATGTAGATAGTGGGTTTTTCGGCCTAATGGCGAACGCAAAGGGACGGCGACTTCGGTACCGAGATTGGTTGCATAGGGCTTGATTTCAAGTGTTATGGTCTGAACGTTACGCAAGTTTGCAATTGTAGTGGATTTTTTCGCGGATCTTTGCTGTTCCCTATTTTTCAGGGGAGCTCAAAAAGGGCTATTTTCTGTTCTTTTCTTACCTGTCGGCGTCCTCTTTTGGGGGGCGTTTCGCCTTGATTCGTCGGGTATAATTTCCGGTGTTAAGTCCCATGGCCTGAAAGACTTTTCGCTGGAATGGTTTCAGATCTGCATCTTGTTTGAGCAGGATACAGTGGGT
>MKWU01002512.1_pt1 | contig 27219 bp, 29 predicted proteins | sample 809101 | NCBI WGS metagenome assembly MKWU01 (sample SAMN05860141, study PRJNA318959) | sponge metagenome | host: Aplysina aerophoba | place: Slovenia: Piran, Adriatic Sea, Gulf of Piran | collected 2013-05-07 | reverse complement strand
CCTTCTTCAAGACCTGCGAGACCTCCATCAAGACCGGCAAGACTTGTGACCTGCAAGATCTCCAAAACCTCAAAGACCTTCTTCAAGACCTGCAAGACCTGCAAGACCTGCAAGACCTGCAAGACCTGCAAGACCTTCATCAAGACCGGCAAGACTTGTGACTTGCGAGACCTTCATCAAGACCTGCGAGACTTACGAGACCTGCAACCTTTCTTCAAGACCAGCCTGAACAAATCACTGGCAAGCAGCAGGAGCCAACAGCCAGTGCGCCAGCATGATCAACCGCCCATGACCTCCACCATCACGAAGTCAGCCTTGCCTACACCACAAACAGGACACACCCAGTCCTCAGGCACATCTTCCCAGGCCGTCCCGGGCGCGATCTCGTATTCCGACGCCCCTTCCTCCTTCAACCCTTTCGCCTCATCATAAATAAAGCCGCAGACAAGACACCGCCACTGTTTCATGATTGCTTCCTCTCCCTGCAAGAAAAAAGCCCGTAGGTACAACGGCTACGGGCTATGTGGTTGTTACAGACGCACAGTAGTACGGAGGCCGATTTACATCATGCCGCCCATGCCACCCATGCCACCCATATCGGGAGCTGCTGCCGGCTTCTCTTCAGGAAGCTCCGCCACCATGGCCTGGGTAGTGATCATCAGACCAGCAACAGAAGCTGCCGCCTGAAGCGCTGAACGTGTCACCTTGGCAGGATCCAGAATCCCCATTTCCATCATGTCGCCAAACTCGCTGGTAGCAGCGTTGTAACCAAAGCTGCCTTCACCCTTGCGTACCTTGTCAACAACAACAGAAGCTTCGTCACCAGAGTTGCTGGCAATCTGACGAATAGGAGCTTCCAGAGCGCGCAGTGCCAGAGTAACACCCGCTTCCTGGTCCTTGTTCGCCGCATCAATGCTCAATCCTTCCAGCGCACGAATCAGGGCAACACCACCACCGGCTACCACGCCTTCTTCAACCGCTGCGCGGGTCGCGTGCAGGGCATCCTCAACGCGCGCCTTCTTCTCTTTCATTTCAACTTCAGTGGCAGCACCCACCTTGATCACTGCAACGCCACCGGCCAGCTTGGCAACACGCTCCTGCAGCTTTTCCTTGTCGTAGTCCGACTTGGCGCCTTCAATCTCTGCGCGAATCTGCTCAACACGGGCAGTGATGGAAGACTGGTTGCCAGCACCATCAACCAGCGTCGTGTCGTCCTTGGTGATAACAACGCGCTTGGCTGTTCCCAGGTCATCCAGGGTCGCCTTTTCCAGAGTCAGACCCACTTCTTCAGAAATCACAGTACCCTTGGTCAGTACAGCGATGTCTTCCAGCATGGCCTTGCGACGCTCGCCAAATCCAGGTGCCTTGACAGCGGCAACCTTGACGATGCCACGAATATTGTTGACAACCAGTGTCGCCAGTGCCTCACCTTCAACGTCTTCGGAAATGAGCAGCAGCGGCTTGCCAGCCTTGGCGACGTTTTCCAGTGTCGGCAACAGATCACGGATGCTGGAAATCTTCTTGTCAAACAACAGAATCAGAGGATTCTCCAGCTCTGTAGTCATGTTCTGCTGGTTGTTGGCGAAGTGCGGAGACAGGTAGCCACGATCAAACTGCATGCCTTCAACAACATCCAGTTCATTTTCCAGGCTGTTACCTTCCTCTACAGTGATAACACCTTCTTTTCCTACCTTCTCCATGGCTTTTGCCAGGATGGAACCGATAGTCTCATCGGCGTTGGCAGAGATAGTGCCCACCTGGGCAATCGCTGTGCTGTCCTCGCAGGGGATGGCCATTGAGTGCAGCTTGGCCACAACAGCCGCCACTGTCTTGTCGATGCCGCGCTTGAGGTCCATGGGGTTCATGCCCGCAGCAACGTACTTGAGGCCTTCGTTCACAATGGACTGCGCCAGAACTGTGGCTGTGGTGGTTCCATCACCAGCTTGATCGTTGGCCTTGGAGGCAACTTCCTTGACCAGCTGGGCACCCATGTTTTCGAACTTGTCTTTCAGCTCGATTTCCTTGGCCACAGACACGCCGTCCTTGGTGATGGACGGTGCACCGAAAGATTTTTCCAGAAGAACGTTGCGACCCTTGGGGCCCAGGGTCGCCTTGACGGCATCAGCGAGAACGTTGACGCCTGTGAGAAGCTTTTTACGCGCCTCATCCGAGAATTTGACTTGCTTGGCAGCCATTGTGGTGTTCCTTTAAAAATCGGGTAGAGATTAGCGTCCGGACACCAGGTCCATCCGCGAATTCACCTGCTGCGATTTACTCGCTTTCGATGATGGCCAGAATGTCAGATTCAGGCATGAGAACGTGCTCAACGCCTTCCAGCTTGACCGTATTGGAATCGCTGTGATAGCCACCGAAAATGACCTGATCACCAGTTCTGACAACCATTTCTACAGGGTTGCCAGATTTGTCGATGCGGCCTGCGCCTACAGCAACCACTTCACCGCGGTTGGTTTTTTCTGTTTTCCCCGGCAGCACGATACCGCCAGAAGATTTTGTTTCACTTTCGAAACGGCGAACGAGCACTTGGTCGCGCAGGGGACGAAGCTTTTTCATGGATCGGTTCTCCAGATATCTGTCAGATATCTCCAGTTATCTATGGTTGCAAACAGCAAGGTTGCAAACAGCAATTCCGCCGGGGGTGCCGGCACCCGCTCCACTCCCGGACAGGGCTTTTACACAACAGCGCAGATCCGGTTCAGGAGAAGCAACATCCTGTTGTACGGGCAGGTTTTGTAAAATTCGCAGCCCGGTCGGCCCGGGCCAGTCGCCAGCAGTCGCTGATGGAGCTCGGCTGGCGGAACCCTACATGGGGGCGGTGCTTTTTTGTTTCAAGCCCCAGTCTGGCTCTGATCACATTTTTTTTCTCTTTGCAGCACAAGACGTTGTGCATCAGGCACGTCACTGCCCGCGTCCTGGTTTTGCATACTGACGTCCACTTCTTGCGCGCTCCAGGAAAAGGTGCCGCCGAATCCGGCGCCCTGCCCGTTTTGGCGACTCATCCAGCGCGTGACAGCAGCCACCAGCAAGGAACGCACACCAGGAATGAGAACACACAACGCCAGCGTATCGGTCAGCAGCCCGGGCGCCAGCAGCAAAGCACCACAGCAGACCAGCAGCATGGCTTCCATCAGTTCGCGCGCCGGAAGCTGGCCGGCGGCTACGCTGGCACGCATGCGGGCCACCACCGCCCGTCCGGAGCTGTGTACCAGCGACCAGCCAACAGCGGCCGTGCCCACAACCAGGGCCAGCGTGGGCAAAACCCCCAGCAGGCCCCCGACCTTGATGAGCACCATCAACTCCACCAGCGGCACCACAACAAGAACGAGAAAGACAAAACGCATAGCGGCTCCTCACGCAAAGACTGCCGCCCATAATGGCGTCTATGAAAAATAGCGCAAGGCCCCGACTGCACAAAGTAAGGTCTGTGAGCCGGTTGCTTGCAATGACGGTGGTGATAAACAAAATAACAAACAGTGCGCACCTGGCCATGCACCCCGGCTGAGTTTTGGCACAAGCGACCCGTCTTGCATACCAGGGCACAACGGAACCCAGCCATGAAACTTCACGGCTGAAAACCTGTCTACATCTCTGCAGGGCGCTTTTCTTGCGACAGCACACAAACCTTGCGCAAGCACAGCTGGTGCAAGAACCATCATGGAGGATCCTTACCTATGCACTCATCACAGCCTTTTGCCTCAGAGTTCAACCCATCTTCTCTCTTGACCACAGGCCAGCCCAACCGCGCTGAACAGCTGTCTCAGCGCAGTGATAACAGCCTCGCTACAACATACACCGGTGCCAACGAAGTCCAGCAGGGCTCTGGCAGCAGCCTGGCCAAGCGCCAGTGTGTCTACACGCAGTACTCAAACACGGCATTGCATAATCAGGCCACGCCCGGCAGGAGCCGGGAACAGCCCAGGGCCGACGCGGCAAGGATGGCGACGACAGCCAGTGAGGCTCAGTTGTGGTCAGGCTCCATCCATGAGCTGTGTCGCCAGGCTGGGGAGTGCGTAATGCAAACCGTCTCTTGCCCTAATTTCGAGAATTATGGGTGCCCCTGGCAGGGGGCGCCGCAGGACAGAGCTCCCCATTACAGGGAATGTGACGCAAATCTGCAACAGCTGTCGAAGCTATTGAGCCTCTTTCCTGCAGTACACAGGGCTCTTGTCGGCACAAACAACAGGGAATCTGCTCTGATGGCGTGCGGCCAGGGCTGCGGCCAGAATCTTTCCCAAAATGAGATGAAAATCCATTACGAAGTCTGCCCGCGCTCTTTGATCAGCTGCACTGACTGTGGCCAAAAGGTAGAGCGTCAGCATCTGGCGGAGCACAGCACAAAACTCTGCGAGCGCAGAGTGGTTCCTTGCCCGTACGGCTGCGGTATGGCGGGGGTTTTTGCGTACGAGCTGCGCAATGGTTTTCACGCCAGATCCTGCTCGCAACGTCCCATGCCACGGCCCTGCGAGCACTGTCACGACATGATTGCATACAAACAGCTGGACTCTCACAAAAGGTTTTGCAACATGCGGCCGGTGCATTGTGTCTGGTGCCAGAACTCGCACCCCCTCGAAAAAGCGGGCGAGTTCGCCGCCGAGTGTCGTAAAAAGCACGCACATCCTGTGCAACTCAATGGGCAAACGTTGCAACTCTGCGACCGGGCCGCAGGCCCCGTTTATATTGCAAAACAGGACAGCCATGATCCAGTCTTCCTCAAGCTACCCCTGAAACGACTGCTCGGCGCAGATGCAAGCGATTACGAGGGCTACTTAATAACCGGGCTGAACTTCTTGTGGAATGGGGACTGGTGGAAAGCGTCTGCTTTAAGAAAGATTCAAGGCAACATAAGTGTTCACCTTTCTCTCGCTGACCCGTATAAAACCAGCGGAGCCTGCGTGCAGCTCTATAGTGAATGTGGCCGCCGGCTGGACGAATGGACAACGCAGACGAACCGCCAGGATGCCAACCCCCTGATGGTCAGCAGTGGCAACTGCAGCTTTTATTTCGACATCCAGACCCCATGCCTTGCGGCCTGCACAGGCTCACACATCTTTCTCAAGCTGGGACCGTTTTTGGGATGAGAACCCGACAGGCAGCACGTCTGCCTGGCAAAGAGGCTATCAGATAGAGCCCGCGCCGGACGCCTGCCCCCCGTTAACAGAAGTCGCAAGCTGGATCAGCAGGGGGCCACCTCCATACTCATCCCCGTGCACGCTTGCCTCCTGCGTTCCTTCGTTCAGCGCACCCAGGAATCTGTACTGCACCGCCGTGCACACAGTCTCAGCTTCCATTCCTGACCTCTGCGCCCCCACCCGGCATGCCCGCGCCGCCTCCCGCATGACCCGCAAAGGCCTGGCCCCACTGCCGCCACCGCTGGATTGCCACCTTCACTGGATAAAAGCGGTATGCATGGCACCACAACAAAAAGCCCACAAGGGGAACTTCATGCACGCAGGCATGTCTACAAGTAGACGGAACTCGAAGACATTCATCATCATGGCGGACAATCAGCATGCAACATGTGCCTCATACTCTTTCCTCGTCGGCCAGCGCAGCCACACACTGCCGCTCTCCGGCCGCCTGCCAGTCCGTGCAGGTCAAGGCCTTTCAACACCGCTGGAGTCTGTGCGCCTCCACCGCTGCATTTATCGACGACTGCTATATCTGCCAGAATGCTTTGGCACCCTGGTACGCATGTCTGGAGGAACGTCACTGTGTCTGCCAGAACTGTCACGACCAGCTGCGATATGACAGAAGGCTGGCCCCAGACTCCTGCTGCAGGAACAGTTCCAGCACCGCCGGCACACTGCGTGACCTGAATGCCAAGCGGGCAAAGAAGCTGGCACTTGTCGCTGTGAACTGTGATGAGTGCCACGGGTGGTCAGGGTCAGCATATGAGCTGCGTCAACACGCCGGGGAGTGCACAAGGCAACAGACCTCCCGCCAGAATCCCGCTGCCGGAGGCACAGGCCAGTGGCCGCAACAGGACAGCCAGGCCCGTCAGAGCGAATATAACGCCCGAAAAAGGCCGCCCTCAGACGGGATTGCCTCCCTGTCAGAATGCATGGACACAACGGCGCCCACAGTTATGCCGACCGACGACAAGAGCACGGAGTGCGGCCAGGGCTGTGGCCAAAAGCTCCCCCGCCGGGAGATGCAAGCCCATTACAGAGTCTGCTCCCTCTCTTTGGTGAGCTGTTCTGCCTGCCAGCAAAACCTTGTGCGTCGGGATTTTCCGGCACACGCAGAGATATGCGACTACAGAGTGGTTCCTTGCCCTTACGGCTGCGAGATGACGGGACTGCTTGCGCGGACGGTGAACAGAGGTACACATGCTTTGATGTGCCCGGAAAATCCACAGCACTGCTCGTACTGTAACAACTGGATTGTATTCGAAGAATTTGACAAGCATCGCGGGCTTTGTGACATGCGGCCGGTTGATTGTGTCTGGTGCCTGGCAACGCATCCTGCCGGCAAGGCCATCAAACTCTCTGCCGAGTGTTACAAGGCGCTCGCAGGTCCCGTGATTTTCTATGGGCAAACCCTGCAGCTCTCTGACGAGGCCACCGGCCCCGTGTATATCACACAGGAAAAAACCTATGATCCCGTCTTCATCAAGCTACCCATGCAGAAACTGCTCGATACAGAAAAAGCCGCACCATCAAACCGGAGTGCCTTCTCGTTCAAGCTGAAGTTCATGTGGGGCAAGGAGTGGTGGGAAATGGTAGCGCTGTCCTGGAACCAGGTACGCCTGGAAGTCCAGCTCCTCCCCTGGATGAAAAAAAAGGCTACCACAACGACAGTGCAGCTCTACAGCGCAAGCGGCCAACAGCTGGGCACATGGGACAACACGGGCACCTGCCCCAATGTCAGCCCTCTTGAAGCCAATTTCAAAGGCGGAGTGGCGTTCTCATTCCAGGTCGCTGGCCGCATTAGCGCCTGCGGGGGCTCACACGTCTTTTTCCGGCTGGGACCATTGGCTTGCACGTAGGATGACAGGCGGCGAGGATGTCAGACCGCGCCGTCTCTGGACACGCGCATCCAGCCCTTCTGGTGACAGGGATTATACGACTGCTCAGCAGGGGCGTAGCCTCGCCTCCCTACTCATCCCCTTGTCCCCTTGTCCCCGTGCACTCTGCCGTCCTGCGCGCCCTCGTTCAGCGCACGCAGGAATGGGAGCTGCACTGCCGTGCGCAGAGTCTCAGCTTCCATTCCTTACCGCTGCCTCCCCACCCGGCATGCCCGCGCCGCCTCCGGCACTATCCGCAAAGGCACCGATCCTCTGCCAACGCCCCCGGCTTCCCGCATTCCCTGGACGAAAGTGGCACTCATGGCATGAAACAACAGAGGAACTTCCCTGAAACTGGCGTGTCCAAAGTGGTACGGGGACACAAAATGGCCATCATGGAGGACTATCAGTATGCAAATCGCTTCTCAGACTCTTTCATCGCTGTCCAGCACATCCGTAAAACGCCGCACTCCAGATGCCAGCCAGCCTGCGCAGGTCAATGCCCTTGAGCCGCGCGGGAGCCTGTGCCCCGCCATCGCACTATGTATGGATGTCAGCCCTATCCGCCAGAATGCTGTAGCCTCTGTGCACACCAGCCTGCAGGAGCGTCGCTGTGCCTGCGCAAACTGCAAGAAATCTCTTTTGAATACCCGCCCCCCCGTCTCACACGCTGATCGCAAGAACAATTCCAGCACCCTCGGAGAGCCGGACACCCCGAATGCCAGCCAGGACTGCGATGAAGCCCGTGTGCGATCAGGGTCGCAGCCTGAGCTGCCTCAAGACGCCGGGCAAGGCGCAGCGCAACGGGTCTCCTGCCAGAATGCCGATGCCGGAGACGTAGAACAGGGGCCGCCGCAGGACAGTGCCGGCCATCAGGAGTCATGTGATACCAGGCAACTACAACACAGCTCGCGCCAGCTGTACGCACCGCATGACAATCCTCACTCCAAAGCACACACCGTCCTTCCTGCCGGAAATACCACCCCGGAGGAAGACCTCACAGAGTGCGGCAAGGGCTGTGGCCAAAAATTGTCCCGGAGAAAAATAAAAGCCCATTATGCATTCTGCCCACGCGCTTTGGTCTGCTGCCCTGATTGCAACCAGCCCGTTGTGCGTCAGAAGTTGGGGACACACGTGCTGAGATTCCACGCCGAAGAACCTCCGCTCTCCCTTGAAGACGAGGCTACAGCGGAAAAGCTGCTGCGCAATGGGGCCGGCAGGTTACAGAGTTCCATGTCCCTGGAAAAGGCCTGCACATACTGTGAGAACACTATTCCATCAGCCGGGTGGGACAGGCACGAGAAGACCTGTGGCTTGCGGCCGGTGGATTGTGCCTGGTGTCTGGAAACGCACCCTGCCGATACTGCCGACCAGCTCAGCACCAGCTGTCATGAAGACTGTGCGCGTCCCGTGACCCTCAACAAGCAAGTCCTGCAGCTCGCCAAAGGGGCTTCTGGCCCTGTCTATCTCTTGCTGCAGGGTATCTACAATCCTGTTTTCATCAAATTGCCCCTGAAGAAACTCCTCAGTGACAAGGCAGCAGACAGGCAGATTCCATGCTCGTCCAGACTGGCATTCACCTGGGCCGGGACCCAGTGGCACATGATGACGGTGCCGGAAAGCAAGACAAGCCTCTGCGTCCACCTCATCCCCAAAGCGGGAGAAACGGCCATCACAGCCAAAGTACAGCTCTACAGTGATGAGGGCAGTGTGCTGCAGGAATGGGGCGCTGCCAGGGCCGGCCAGGATGTCAGGCCTTTTCTCCCCACAACCGGCGGCAAGATAAGTTTCTGTGTCAACACCGACCAGCGCATCAGCGCCAACGGCGGCTCTCACGTCTTTTTCAAGTTGATATCCTGTTCTCCAGCCAGTGCGCACACGCCTTCCAGGCCAGCAGCAGATCAGGCCGGGTCCGCCCGAGGCCCAGATCAACCGCCCCTGTGGGAAGGCCTCTCGCGACTTATGAACGCGGGGGATTGCCTCGCCGCCATCGTTGATCCTTCGCACCCTGATCACCCCCGCCATCCCCGTCTCATCTATCGTCGTTGCCGTACATTCTTGCGTCGTCCCCTGACACTCTTGCGGCCTGCGCATACCGGCAGGGTTTGATGAGGAACTGCGTCCGCACTGGCTCGCCGTCATCATCCCTGCACCGACTTTCGTCCTGCGAAGGTCCAATCCACTGCCAATGCCCATGGATTGCCGCCTTCGCGCGAATGACGAAAGCAAGGGCGCACCGGCAGTCCGGAACTCCACAGCACAAATCATGTCAATAACTTTATGGAGAGGATTCTTTTACATCAGGGAGGAGTTCGATCATGCATAACACACAAGCATCCATGCCTGCATCTGCCAGTGGGTACTCTATAGCCTGCGACATAGCCTGCGACCGGGGCTGCGGCTTCCGCAGATCGAACGACGGGGCGGTGAGAACCCATCGCGGTGCCTGCCCCCGGGGCTGGGACACCGGCCTTGATTGTGACAAACAGATCAAGCACGATCAGCGCGCGTCACACAAGGCGCTCTGCCGACGCAGGACTGTCTCCTGCACCTGGGGCTGCGCCGCGCCGCAACTGCGTTCCCAGGATGTGACAGCCAATTACCATGCTTTCGTTTGTCCAAAGCGACCCGTGCTTTGCCAATACTGCCAGGGTATGTTTGCGCACAATATCCTGAAAGAACACATTGCTATCGTCTGCCCCCAGCGCCCGGTTGCCTGCAAATGGTGCCTGGACAGGCACCCGTTCAGGCTTTACCCAGCCATGTCGCAGAATTGTCGCCAGAAGCTCACAGATCCTGTGACGCTCAACGGGCAGACATTGCAGTTACACCCCTACGCCCAGGGCCCTGTCTATGTCTCACAGCAGGGGAGTGATGATCCTGTCTTTATCAAGATGCCTGGCGCGCTGCTGGCCAGAGAGAGACCCACCAGCCTTTCCTCAAACCGCACCTGTGATCTGCACGTCAAATGGGCGGGCCGGTCGTGCTCATTGCAGACGAAGTACGACCACAATAAAGACTCCTTCTGTGTTTCAGTCGACGCCCCACAGCGCTTTACTACCCCGGGGCTCAAAGCACAGCTCCTTGCCGGGAACGGCAGCCTGCTGCAGAAATGGGGGCCGGAGCATGCCAACTTGCAGCTTGATCCCGATCAGCACAGTGTCCTGTTTCAAATCAGCGCCATTGATCGTATCGCCATCGACGGGGGGGACCATGTCTTTCTTCAGCTGGGCCCGTTTGCCGCTCCGCCGGGTACCAGTGCCCCTGTGTCAGGCGCAGGAGTTTCTGCTTCAGAATCAAGCACCCTGGTGTCAGGCACAAGTGCCCCTGGGGTCATGCCCTGCCGCCTCCTCTGATCTGGCTACCAAAGACAGGAGGCTGGAGTAAGACAACAAGTCAATCGACTGCGGGTTCACAAGTGGGCCGACTGCCGACAGTGGCCCGGGACCTGACCAGAGATGCAGGCACAAGGTTCTCAGTGACACTACATTGTGCTGTCTGAAGCAAGCACATGGTGTAAATGGAGACCCTGGTCTTTACGGATCTGTTACCAGTCTCTATCCTGCACAGCTGCACCGGCGGCCCCGGTCACCTGCCTGAAGCAATGCACCTGTCTGAAGCAATGAACTCTGAAAACTGACAAGGGCTGCATCGCCCGATGCAACAACACAGCCAATCCAACGAGAAGATCAGTCCTGCAGGCTGCCCGGCTTTCCAGATCCAGACAGGTTTTCTGGAGCGGGAAACTTGTGCCGACCAGGAATGCAGCCAGAAGACTGTCTCCAGCCGGGAAACTGCAGGTTGGCGCGTCCTCGCAACCCAGGAATACCAGCTCCTGAAGCTGGGTGATGCCCGTGAAGTCTTGAGAGAATCCTGTGCCAATGAACAAAACACAACCAACAATGACATCAGTGGAGTTGTTCGCCGGGGCCGGAGGGCTTGCTATGGGGGTGTCCCTCGCAGGATTCGAATCCCTTGCTGTTGTTGAATGGGACAGATGGGCTTGCGACACCATCAGGGAAAATCAGAAGCGCGGCTTTCCTGTTGTCCGGGACTGGCCGTTGTGGGAAGGCGATGTCAGGGACTTTGACTGGGGCTCCATACCGGAAGGTATTGATCTGCTGGCCGGGGGGCCACCATGCCAGCCATTCTCGATGGGCGGCAAGCACAAGGCCTACGGCGACAAGAGGGACATGTTCCCCGCGACGGTGGACATCCTGCGCAAACTCAAGCCCAGGGCGTTCATTATCGAGAACGTCAAGGGGCTTACGCGCGCCAGCTTCGCGCATTATTACCAATACCTGTTGTTGCAGCTGGAGTTTCCCGAAGTCGTGCGGCGTCGACACGAAAGCTGGATGCAGCATTTGCGCCGCCTTGAGTGCGAGAAAACTTCCTGCACATGGCCTGCAACCGGACTGGCCTACAACCTGGTGCCGACGCTGGTCAACGCCGCCGACTATGGTGTTCCCCAAAAGCGGGAACGGGTATTGATCATCGGTTTCAGATCAGATCTTGGCATTGAGTGGTCATTCCCGCAGCCCAGCCACTCTCTTGAGGCGCTTTTACACGCGCAGTGGATCACGGGGGACTATTGGGACAGGCATCGCATATCCAGGGCCCGGCGTCCGGATGTTCCACCAAGGCTGGCGGCCAGGGTGAAAAGGCTGTCCCGGGAGCTTTTCCTTCCAGAAACAAAGCCATGGCGTACAGTCAGGGACGCCCTGGTGGATCTTCCAGACCCGGCAGTAAAAGCCGCGCAGCCCTTCCACAACCACAGGTTTCAGGATGGTGCCCGCGTCTACAAGGGGCATACAGGCAGCCCTCTCGACTGGCCCGCAAAAACTCTCAAGGCGGGCGGCCACGGCGTCCCCGGCGGTGAGAACATGATGGTTCGGGAGGATGGCAGCGTCCGTTACTTCAGTGTGCGGGAATCTGCCCGGTTGCAGACTTTCCCGGATGCCTATGTTTTCCATGGTTCCTGGACAGAAACCATGAGGCAGCTTGGTAATGCCGTTCCCGTCGCCCTGGCGCGTCGCCTGTGCGCCTCTGTCGCGCACAAACTCGCAGAAGCCGAACCTGGCAGGATAGCTCGCGCCAGAGGAAAGGATGCGGCATGACGACAGGGAAGAGACCAGCCTTCAACCCACTCGACAAACAACACCTCGGCGCGAGCGTGGGACAAGCCATGCTCCGCCAACCGGTGGTGCCTTTGGGAGAGCTGAAGTCCTTCGATGGCGCTGGAATCTATGCGATCTATTACACCGGTGGTTTCCCGTGTTACGCACCAATAGCTGAGCGCAACCGCAACGGCCTCTTTAACGCGCCCCTATACATCGGAAAGGCTATTTCCCGGGGAGCCAGAAAAGGGGGCTATCTTGAGACATCTCCTGGCAAGGTGCTACACAACCGGCTGAAACAACACGCCAGAAGCCTTGAAGAGGCATCCAATATCGACATCACCGACTTTTATTGTCGTTATTTGATTGTTGACGATATCTGGATTTGCCTGGGGGAGTCCTTGCTGATCGCAAGGTTTGATCCACTATGGAACACTCTCATTGACGGATTTGGCAATCACGATCCTGGCAAGGGGCGCCACGCAGGGCCAAGACCGGGATGGGATATGCTTCACCCAGGTCGTGCCTGGGCGCAAAACTGCGCGCCGCGCAACGAAACTGACGAGACAATCAGTCGAGATGTGCGCGACTACCTGCGCCAGAATCCACCGCCGCATGACACCTCCATGACCACTGCCTGAAATACAGCAGCCTTGTGCCCGGAACTTGAGCGGCGCAGTGCCCACCTTTTTCCAGACATCAAGGAAACTACTGTCTGTTGCTGTCCCGATGAGCGGCAATGGATGTTCATTATGTCTATCAGTGTCTTTTTGTTGTTGCAGCAGCCGCCAGCTTGCCTGCTGTGCCCGGGATTGATCACCACGCATGATGACGGACGCTCAGGACTGAGAGTCAGCGCAGCTGCTGAGCTCGCAAGGCAAGAGAGGGAAAACCTCAGACAAGGCTTGAACCTGCTGCGGAACTTCACAACAGCAGTCGTGTCCAACTATTTGAGATCTCTAATCCAGGGAGGAGGACCCTCATGCAATCTACAAGCTGTACACCTGCGCTTTCTCAAGCAGGGCATATACCATCGGCCGGTTGTCCGCCGGTGCAAATTACACTCAAAGACCATATCTGGAGCCTGTGTGAATACGCGGCGCGCTCCGTACCGCGCTGCGTGGGCTGCATGGATGAACCAGGAACCAGACACTCGTGCATCGATAAACGCCACTGCATTTGCGCACCCTGCTACGAAAGCACGATACAAGTCCATGGGCACGTCAGGTGCCCCCAGTGCCGCACAACCGATGCGGATCCTGCGGATTTGAAGGCATGGGACAAGCAGCTGGCATGGGAACAGCAACAGCTACCCCTCAACTGCGCCGAGTGCCTGCAATGGAACGGGACCCTGGCACAGCTGGGGGAACATGCCAGGGCATGTCCGAAGCCAGAGTTCTCCTGCGCGCGTGCCAGCTTCGGCTGTCCCTGGACCGGACCCATGACCGCCATGGCTGACCATAACCGGGTGTGTGAACCGAAACTGCAAGAATTGCGACAATGGTTTCCCGCACTGGCCGCAGTGCCACAAACCACAGGACCCACCATGACACCCACCATGGGGTTCAGCATGGTACCCGTCAAAGAGTACCCTATGCCCTGCGGCTGGGGCTGCGACTTCCAGGCGCCGCCTGCCCAGATGGCTGCTCATTACGAGCACTGTCGCTTCTATCCGATGGACTGTCCTCACTGCGAGCAAAAATACGCGCGTGGAGAATGGTTGAGCCATGTACGAAGCTGCGATCAGCAAATAGTATCCTGCCCCAAGGGTTGCGGTGAGCCTGGCCTGCGTCAAGCCGATGTTGTCAGCAACGGCCCGCACGCCCTCACCTGCCCGGCGGTTCCGAAAGACTGTACTTACTGCCATGTTCGCTTTCCTCATGTCGAGACACACGAATTACGCTGCGACCTGCGCCCTGTACAGTGCCGCTGGTGCCTGGACAGCCATCCGCAACAGGATTTCGAGAAAACTTCCGCGCACTGCATCACCAAGCTCCAACGCGATCAGAAACTGGGTTCTTACATCTTGACTCCACACCCCTGTGCACAAGGACCTGTGTATGTCAGACAAGGCCTCGGAATCGACACCGTATTCATCAAGCTTCCCAAATCGCTTTTCACAAGGGAGATGGGGAAGACCAGTCACTCTGAGTACTTGATGCCAGACGTGTTATTTGACTGGGCAGAATGGAGGACCTGCCGGATAGAACTGCGCTATTCCCCGGACAAGAGCCTCTTTTTTCTCCGGCTTCGTTGCGCAGGAACATACGACCTTGATAAAAAAAGTGGCAAGGCAGAACTCTACGGTGCAGACGGCGACCTGATAGAGTCACTGGGAAGTCCCATGAAAAAAGCTGCCCAGGAGAAACGTATTTCGATGTGGAAGGGCAGTTCCGAGGAAGTCAAAATCCAGGCTATCAACAGCATTGCCGGTTACAAAGGCAATGCCCTTTACCTGCAACTGAGCCGCGCCGACAGCTGAGCAGCCGCGTATTGACCCCTTGAAGAGCGGCAGCACAGCCGCTCCTGTCCCTTCACAGACGTCAAGAAAACCTCAGCCTGCCAACTGCTGGCCGGGCACCCGTATCTCTGTCAGGCGAAAAACACCTGATCGAGCCGCTCTCCCCCGCGCGACGTCCATGAGAAAGTCACACCCTGCCCGGCCTTCTGGCGCAGGTCTCGCGCAGGAGAGTCGATCCACCTCCTGCTGGAATGCAGCCTGTTTTTTCCCGCACCCTTCTTCTGCCACCACGGAACCGGAGCCTGGTTTTCGCTTTCTCGAGGAGCCCTGGCTGGGCATATTCGTGCCCCAGTGACGAAATAAATCAGCCCATTGCGAATCATACGAGGACCCTGAAGATTCTGTGCCCTGTGGTAAAAAATCACAGTCGTACAAATTTTATTGCTGCAAACTGGCGGGAACAGTGTCCTGCCACTCTTTACATAGTGCACATAGTGCCAGGTGCCAACGAAAAAGGGGCATTGAGTATTGACTTGAACAACGACGAGGTGCCGCCCGCCTTGCGCGCAGAAAGATGCGTTCTGTTCATGCTGCCAACCAACGGCGAGGTCCTGCTTGACTGTCTCAGTAGAAAGGGTGTACTCGTTGTCGACTGGGACAAGCTGAAAGACGATAACGAGGACTTGATGTTGATCGAAACCATCGAAATGCTGCGGATCTCCAAAACAGACTTGTCTCTTATTCGCTATTCGCCAGCTCTTATTCGCGAGGTAGTCAAATCTATTCGGGAGATAGTCAATCCTGGCGTTTTTGGGAGCATGATCAGACGACCTCCTTATCAACATCACTCTCTACCAGGACACAGTCTCTAAAATTGATGCCTTCCACGCCGTCGGCCGGCAGTTTGAATCTCAAAGCAGCCAGGGTAGCGGGATAGGTCGCCCGGCGAAATGTATCAGATGCTGGCTTCTGCAATTTCAGTCGGTTGCACTGTGCTTGTCGCACTGCTCCAGCGTATTGACTCTTGGTGACCAGTGGCGTTCGCTCCGGCTTGTGTCCACAGCGAGGAAGTGGGGACAGGGGAGGCGACTCGCTGGTGCTGGAATAATTTCCTGGTAATCACTCCCTTCTCACTGTGCGCCGTACTGATCTGAGGATTCCAGACGATTTTCCGAAACGTTTGACATCGACCGAATCAATACCACGCTGTGGGTGTTTTGTGTCGCGCAGCGGCTGCGCGTAGGGAGGGCAGCATGATCAACGTCATGAAGTTTCGGGGGTGGAGGTGTCTGCCCCCTGTGCTTGGATTGGTGGTTTGTACCCTTTGCACACCGGTTGCATGGCCCTGGCCGTCCAGCGCTGATTGGGCAAAAGGGAATACGCAGCAGGTAGAGCAATCGTCCAGTAACTGTGAACAAAAAGCGGAGGACTTGCTGGAATGCCAATATACCTTGCTGAAATCCCAACGGGATTACCAGGAACTACTCCAGAAAGTACCAAAAGAAAAAGGCTCTTCACGGATGCCGGGGAGCTAGCTCAGAAGCAAAGAAAGCAATCAGAGATGGCGCTGTTCCCCGGCGATTCATGTTGTGAATACACTCAAAGAAACCCCAATACAGAGGGAGTTTTTCCTGTGAATGTTAACGCCAGTTAGAAATGTACTCATTTCATCAGTTTGGTTTTACATTGCACCACCATGTGATGGTGAAAGAAACCGACGACCAAGTTGCTGTACTTATGGCAAAAGAAGCCCGGAAACGCTTCCCGGCCATGAACCAGACCAGCTATGACAAGGGCTTCTGGAGCCCCGCAAACCTTGCAGAGCTGGAGACCTTCCCGGAACGCCCCGTGCTTCCCAAAAATGGGCGCTTGTCGGCCACAGGCAAAGCGCGAGAAAACCATCTGGAATTTCACCGAGCACATCGTCAGCACTCAGCTGTTGAGTCCGATATTCATTGGCTTGAGGTCCACGGGCTGGACAAGTGCCGAGACAGTGGGCTAGTCGCTGTCAAATGTTATACGGCTCTGGCAGTTGTCGGAAACAACTTGCATCGATTGGGCAAACTGTTGCTTGACAAAGATCGGGACAAGCCGCCTCTCCTGCAAAGAGTCGCTTAAGCAGACCAAACCACCGAACCGGAACTCAAATCACCGCAGGTGAGAATTGCCCGTGCCTGAAAATCAGTGTTTTCTGCTGATGTTGCTGAAAAAATCCGTTGGGTTAAGGCAGATTGCGGCTGAGAACCGGAAAAATGCCAAATTCTTGCTAATCCCTTTCATAAAGTTTCTGCTGATGTGAAATTTTGGAGGGTTTTCGGATTGGCACTACCTACGCCAGCTGCAACCCTTGATGCCAGTGAGTCCTTTTCTGGAAAAAGAGACTTGTTCGCAGCTTATTGATCTATACTTTTCTCCCACTGGTCTACAATGCCGTCGTCGTTTTTGTCGCGCTGGAGTCAATGATGATCACTCAAAGAGTGAAATGGCAGGTCGGCCTTGCTTTGTTGCACCTGTCCTCGTTGAAAAAACAGACTCTGTGCGCCGATGGCGAAGCCGAGGATGGCAGTCAATTTCCAACCCTCGACCTGGCGGCAGCCCCGCAAGATGAAGCCATTGCACACTACCAATCAGTCAAAGACCACTCTGCCAGAGGTGCTGTTTATCTTGATGATTGCAAACAAGATGACGCCAGTTTCTACATCAGGATTAGAACAGAACTCCTGACCTCTACGATGGAAGCCGCACAGCCCGAGAGCATTGCCGGAAATTTGATTCGCGACGCCGGATTCATATGGTATAAAAAACGCTACTCTCGGCCTGAGCTTCGCTACCACCAGCAATCAAAAAAACTCCCGGAGTTCTCGCTGTGCACCTTCTGCATGCCAACCCCCATAGAAAATTACAGTGCTGCACTCCATGACGCCAATGATGGTGCCCTGTCGTTTTTTGTAGAAAGGAGATGCCGAGATGGCTGCTCAGAGACTGAAACCCCGGACCATCTTTACTCTGGTGATCGTGTCATTATTGGTTAAACAGACTGTCTACGCCAGTGACAGAATCAAGGGTGACGAGCCATTTGAAACAACCCCGGCAGACTTCCAGATCAATCGAAGTATCGCGGACCACACTTTGGTCCCGCACCCTCGATCACAAGGGCCCGTTTATATCAAAAGGAATCAGGAGAATGCCATTGACGATGCCACTATATACATCAAGATTGACAAAGAACCTCTGATTGCAGCAGTGCGCCAAGATGTCGAATCCCTCGACTTATTTGAAGATGTGGGGTTCCTCTGGCACGAACGCGAGCGCTACTGTCGGCTTGGTCTTTATTACCAGGCAGTAAATCCAAATGCAGATCTGCAGCAATTTTTGAATGGCCCAGACGCAGCATCAGCCGCTCTACGTGAAAGATTGCGGGAGAGCGGATATACCGGATATACCCCTGAGTATGATTTTGTTCTGCACGTCTGGTGCTTACCGAGCATCGAAGGGATGTGTGCTGCTGCACTCTACAACGACGAAGGTCGTTTGATTAAAGAATTGGATTCAGGTCGACTCGTTAAAAAATTGGGATATTGGGCAGACATGGGTTCGGGGAGTATTGGTCAGACACTCCTGACATGGAAAAACGAGTATTATTCAAGTGGGGATTTTTTAAAAAGCGATGGTCACGACTGGAGCATCACCGAAGGACAGGGGAAATGCCGTTTCAAAATAGACGGCATAGGCAACCGCACAGAAAAAAGCTTCTACCTTCGGCTGGGCCCCACCCTGTGAACGGTCTTTTATGTAATGCCTGTCCGAAAACATAAAATCCTTGGCATTTCTGGCCTGTAGGCCATAGTTCCCAACGAAGTTTTCAGACAGGTTTGGTTTTTCATCATGCGTTAGCCATTTGAACCGCAAAAACAGCCAGGCGCAGTGCGTATTCTGGCGAACTTGAACGCAGTCGACATCTGCGCGATCCACTTCGATGGAAGCACCCGCGATGACATCCCCCGGTTGCTCCGTGTCCTCCAGCATATCTGCATCACTCCTGAGCTGCAGAAGGCTGTCTTCGAGATTCTGGAACAGGCGATTGCTGAGAACGTTAATCGCAGCGACGGCCGTCCGGGCATGAGTCCCCGGCAGGTGTTGGTACCAGACTCACTCCGCCTCTGCATCCACTGCGATTATGCGCCTCCGGGAGCTGGCCACTCATCCGGGAACAGGGCCTTGCGCGTTCGTTGGCCGCCGCCTGTCTCCAGTACAGAGTTCAGAAGCAGTGATCTGCCGCCACAGCGGGCCTGAAAGAACGCAAAGAGGTTCTACCCCCCCTGAGTCCAGCGAGTGATACCATGCACCGGCTCACGTCTTCCTCACACCAGCCAACACAAGGAGATACCCATGGAACAGACAAGCGTTTCACTCAAAGGCAAGACCGTCTTTATCACCGGTTCCAGTCGCGGCATTGGCCGCGCCATCGCACTGCGTTGCGCGCAGGAAGGGGCACAGATTGTGGTGGCGGCCAAGTCCGACCAGCCGCATCCCCAGCTGGAAGGCACCATTCACACAGTGGCCGACGAGATAAAAAGTGCCGGCGGCCAGGCTCTGGCTTTGCGCCTCGATGTGCGCGATCCGGAACAGGTTCAACAGGCTGTCGATCAGGCGGCAGAGCACTTTGGCGGCATCGACATCCTGATCAACAACGCCGGTGCCGTCAGTCTGGGTTCCGTTGAGGAAACCTCCCTCAAGCAGTTTGATCTTATGCAGCAGGTCAACGTGCGGGCCGTCTTTCTTTGCACCCGCACCGCCCTGCCTTTGCTGAAACGCTCGTCTCATGCGCAGGTGCTCAATATTGCACCACCGCTGAGCATCAAACCTCACTGGGTGAAAGCGCGTGCCGGCTACACTGTCAGCAAATATGGCATCAGCCTCCTGACGCTGGGGATGGCCGGAGAATTCCGGGGCCATGGCATTGCCGTCAACGCGCTCTGGCCCAAAACACTGATTTCCACCGCCGCCCTGACGCGCATCGGCGGCGAAAAATTACACGCCCGCAGTCGCAAGCCGGCCATCATGGCCGACGCCGCACGGGAAGTCCTGATCACGCCGGACCTGGCTTTGACCGGACAGCTTCTGGTGGACGAAGACCTGCTGCGCACTCGCGGTGTCACGGACTTTGATCACTACGCCTGCCATCCCGAGCAAGCCGCTTCGCTTCTGCCGGATCTGTACGTGGACTGATCACAGCTGCACAGCCTCCGGCCCGGTCCGGGTATCAGCCGGGGGTCTGTTGCCTCCCCCGACCCAGGCCGAAGCCTGTCACCTGGAATTCACACCGCATCTGGCTGCGTTGTCCAATGCCGGGCGTTGTTGCCTGCACTGCTGGCCGGTGGCGCCTGACGTGAACATTCCTGCCGTCTGATCGCGCAAAAGTCTTGTTGCACCCTTCATAGGTGCAGCCAAAAGGCCTGTCGCCGGAATGGAGCCGGCTGTGACGCCTTAAATCGGTGCCGGTATAAAACGCCCTTCTGCAAGCTTCTACCGGGCAGGCATGGCGTTTTTGTGAAGCATGACAGCGAAGATGCTGACTCCTGTGTGCCAACAGGAAAAACCACTTGTTACATCCCTCAACGAGGCAGGCATAGGACCTGAAGCCAAGGTGCTCTTGCCAATGCGCGTAAAGATCGGCATTCCGGTCAAAAGATCGCTCACAACCTTCAGCACCGCAGACCCAGGCTTGCTCTTGTCTGTCGACGTACTGGTGAGACCGTCCACCTCCTGTGTTCACGCCGTTTCTACCACCAGCTTCCACCGCGCTGACACAGGCCCTGTTTTCCCTGTGCCAACGAAGGTGGCATATCAAATGCCGGGGCCGGATAAAACCCGGGTTGCAGCCATCGACAGTACAAAAATGAAACTTGTGCCTGAAATGGAAACGCAAATGGCTCCTGCGGGTCGCGCTCCTTGCGAACTCTCGGCGACAATCTTCGACCGGACAGACGCAAGGACCTTGTTGCCTGTGGTCACCAAGATGGGACTTCAAGTATCGCAGCTGCGCAAAGCTTTGGTTACAGCCGGCAAAAGGGCAGACACAGACCCGCGCCTCTGTGCAATCTGTGCAATCTGTGCAAGGCGGGCTCTGGACTCGCGGACCGGGACTTGTTGACCGCAGCGTTCGACGCCCGGACACCGGATGGGCATGGCGCTCTGCTCTGCCTGCAACAAGGGGGCACCCGCCATCGACACCATGGCTTCGCGCGTGAGGCTGCGCCAGCTCCTGGCGTTTGTCATGGTTTCCGCAGCCAACCCAGGGCCCAGGAAATTCTCCTGTTTTGCTGTGGGCCACTTGAAAGTGCGCCTGCCGGGCTGAAAACGGCGTGAACCGGCACTGACAACCTTCACAAGTGCACAAAGAAGGCCCTGCTCCCGAATGGACAGGAAGATGGGCCAGCAGCTTCCCCTTCTGGCCAAAACGTCGAACGCAGCCCTTCAGCAGGCAGGCATAAGGCTGTTGTCCCGTATGGATACGAACATGAGAATTCAAATGGCCCAGTTGTATAAAACGTTCACGGCAGCCCTCAGCAGGACAGACATAGGGTCTTTCTCCTGTATGGCTACGGCAGTGAACGCGCAGGCCAGAGGTGGTTGAAAACGTTTTCCCACAGCCTGCGAAGAGACAGGCATGGGGTTTTTCTCCTGTGTGGCTACGACAGTGAACGCGCAGGCCAGAGGCGGTTGGAAATTTTTTCCCACAACCCTCGAAGGGGCAGACATGGTTTTTTCCTCCCCTGTGACTACACAAATGTATGCGTCCATCGGCGCGTCTTGTGAAACTTTTTCCGCAGCCTTCACAAAGGCAGGCACAGGGTTTCTCTCCAGTGTGGACACCAAGGTGAGCCTGTCTGTTGAAGGCAGTTGTGAAACTTTTCCCGCAGCCTTCAAAAAGGCAGGCATAGGGTTTCCCTCCGGTGTGGACACGAATGTGAGCCTGTCTGTTGAAAGCTGTTGCGAAACTTTTCCCGCAGCCTTCGACAAGGCAGGCATAGGCTTTCGTTCCGCTGTGGACACGAAGGTGAGCCAGCCTGTTGGACGCTCTTGTGAAACTTTTCCCGCAGCCGTCCACAACACAGGGATGTTCCTTTGCTGCGGCATGACGCCCATGCAGCCGGACGCGCCCACGCGGAGATGTTGAAACACGCTGTTCACGGCCTTGCGGCAAGCCGGAAGCCAGCCTGTCCCCCACAGGCTGGCGACCATACGCCCTCGCCTCAGGTTTTCGTCCGGGCAGCTGTGGAGCAGCGCCGACACGGCGAGCTGGAGTGTTGGCGCCAGTGACAGGCTCATGCGAAAGATGCGTGAGACGAACCTGCTGGCGCGGCGAACCCTGGCGACAGTCTGCAGCAGGGCTGGCCTGGCTGTTTTTCCTCTCCAACACCCGCAGGGAGTGCAGCCTCCGGAGCTGGCGGAAGCCGGGCAAAGACGGTTCCAGGGGGGACATACACCAATCTCTTGATCCAGTAGAAAGTCATCAGTAGCACAAGCCGCCGATGCGCCCCCAGAATCAGGGGGCAAGGCCGTGCATGACAGGGTCAGGCGTGTCTCCCGGCGCGCACCGCCATTGTGGCTGCCGCCAAGGCCAGCAGCGTTTGCAACCGTGCCCCGCATTTTACTTCCGCCTGCCAGGGCGTCTTTGTCTCACTCAAGACGGGCAGTGCACGCGCCAGTGCTCCCGGCTTTTGCCGCCGGTGAAAAACCGCTTGCCACAACCCTCGAAAGAACAGACATAAGGCTTTTCTCCTATATGGAATCGCTCGTGAATCTTCTGTTCCCAAGGGCGTACAAACCGCTTTTCACAACCCGCAACAAGACAAGGATACGGCCTTTGAGCACCATGAACCCGGTAGTGACTCTTGACATAACCCTTCGTCCTGAAGCGTTTTCCGCAGCCTTCAACAGAACAAACAAACAGTTTTTCCTCGCTGTGGATGAGCAGATGCATGCGCACGTTGCTGCCGAACGTAAAGCGCTTTCCACAACCCTCAAAAGAACAGATATAAGGCTTTTCTCCGGTATGGACTCGCCCGTGAATCTTCTGTTCCCCAAGGTTTGCAAACCGCTTTCCACAACCCTCGACAAGACAAGGATACGGCCTTTGATCACTATGAACCCGGTAGTGGCTCTTGACATAAGCCTTCTTCCTGAAGCGTTTTCCGCAGTCTCCAACAGGACAAGCAAACGGTTTTTCCTCGCTGTGAATGAGCAGATGTGCCCGCATAGTTCTGGAGGAAGCAAAGCGCTGCTGACAACCCTCAACAGAGCAGAAGACATGGCACTTTTCTCCGCTGTGCGTCCGCAGATGCGCCCGCAGACTGACAACTGCCGCAAACCGTCTCCCGCACCCCTCAAAGGAGCAGACACGGGGCTTCTCTTGCGTATGCGTCCGCAGATGGGCGCGCACACCACTGGCTCGGGACGGCTGTCTTGCACATCTCTCAAAGGGACAGACAGTGCGCACAGGCCCTCCGGCATGCGTGCACAAAGGCTTGCGGCAGACTCTGGTGCCTGGCAGCTGTTGTGCACTACCCGGAGAAGAGCAGAAATACGACTGGCCCCCGGCACGGACACCATGCCTTTCAACCCCGGATTCGATCTGACCTGCACGCTGGCCGCCAGCCTCTCGCCGAAGAGCACAAGACGGCTGCCCTACAGTCTGTCGCGCGTCCCCCCATCCGGCTGCCACAGCAGACCGGCCCTGCTGGTGCCACTCTCCCTGGCGCAAGCACCCCTCTCCCAGGCGCAGGCACCCCTCCCCCAGGCGCAAGCACCCCTCCCCCAGGCGCAGGCACCAGGGACCACCGCCGGGCCACCGGCGCGCAAGCAGTTCGCGCGGCAGCACAAATTTCGAAGAAAGACGCACGCGACGGCCGCTTTGCACAGGCACCTGCAACGGCGCGTGTGGCAAGCGGCCAGGCTCTGTGACTCTTTTGGAATGAGTAATCGGAGAATCCATGGGACCTGTACACCCCAAGCCAGGCAAGCACCGGGTTGGACGTTATTATGGCACCAGGGTTCCGGGCTCATGACACCCCTGTCAAGACTGTCTTCTGGCGCCGTTCATTCGCCAGCCGCACCTGACGGCCCCGCACGCCTGATACAAGCGGGCTGCTGCCCGGAGGCAGACGCACCAATGCACCCGCCCCTGTCCAGACTGACGGGACTGCGCCAGCCTTGCCAACTGGGGGACAGAGCCGCTGAAATCACAGACGGGCGGGAGCATGGCAGGTACCAACACAGAACAGGGCGCAATGACACCACCTCAGACCCTTGCCACGACTCCCTGTTCCGGTGTCGCCAACAATCTTGTGGAGCAACTCCCTTGTGGAAAGACACCCTGTCCCGGCACCCAGACGCAGCGGATTCCGCAGGCTTGACTTATGCAATCCTGTGCCGCACAGGACCGGGGCTTTTCCCGGTATGAATAACATGATGGCGATGCAGGTCACTCCGGCGCCTGAAGTGCCTTGCGCAGTCCGGAGCCGGACAGGACCAGGGTTTTACGCCCGTATGAACGCGGGCATGCCCGCGCAGCGTTGCTTGTTGCACGAACCGCTTGCGGCAGCCTTCGACAGGGCAACCATAGGACCTTTCTCCGGTATGCAATCGCAAATGCTCCTGTCGGTGTGCGAATCTTGCAAAACGTCGTTCACATTCAGGAAAATGGCAGAGCCAGGGTCTTGCGCCCGTATGAACCCGGCCATGCCCGCGCAGCGTTGCTTTTTGCACGAACCGCTTGCCACAACCTTCGACAGGGCAGAGATAGCGTCGCTCACCTGAATGCACAAGCTGATGTTGCTGTCTGTGTTGTGCCGTGATGAAACCTCGCTCGCACTCAGGAAAAAAGCAGGGCCAGGGTCTTGCGCCCGTATGAACAGCAGCATGTGCTCGCAGCGTCGTTTTCCTCGCAAATCGCTTGTCACAGCCTTCCACAAGGCAGGCATAATGCCTTTCGCTGGTCGGGATAAACTTGCATTGACGCATAGGTTTTACCGGTAATAATCCGCGCCCTCCCCCGAGCTCAAGGTCTTCTCCTGCCGGGAATTGAAAACGCTTTTTCACCGTTTTCAGCAGATTACGGCTTGTTGTACAGTCTGCAGCGCCCTGTGTGCGGCCCGGAACCGGACCGGAACAGGGCCTTTCCCTGCGGTGCGCCAGGAAGTGGCGCGTCAGGCTCCAGGTGCTCTTGAACCTTTTCCCGCAGCCCGGGGCCGGGCAAAGCGAGGGCTTTTCTTGCCTATGGACACAAAAATGGCGTCGCCAGCTGCCCTTTTGCGCAAACCGCCAGCCACAACCCTCAAAAGAGCAGGCCCAGAGTTTGCCACCGGGAGGGAGCCGCAGATGAACTTTCCGGTTCCCGGAGCCTGAAAGCCGCCTTTCGCGACCTTCAAAAGCGCAGACACGGGCCTTTCCTTCTACAGGGACCGACAGGGAATCTCCTCTGCTCACGGCTGCCGTAAACCCTTCCGCCAGGCAAGGCATGGGTATTGTCTTCATATGGATGAAAATATGGGAATACCTGGTCGAGTACAGGGCAAACCGCTTGCCACAGTCCGCAAAAGGGCAGACATAGGGCCTTTCGCCGGTATGGATCCGCAGATGATTGAGTCTGACACCCGCCGTTGCAAACCGGCTTGCACAGCCTTCGAACGGACACAGGAAGGGCCTTTCTCCCGTATGGGTGCGAATATGGGTATCCCTGTTTGATCGCCAGGGAAACCGCTTGCCACAGCCTTCAAAAGGGCAGGGCCAGAGCCTGTATTCCCTATGCACCCGAAGATGCCTTGTCAGTGCGCGCCAGTGGCCCACCCAGGCGCAGCCGTCAACGCAACAGCAACACCGGCCGACAGTCGGATCGCGCAACAAGGGCCGACTGTTTTTGCGCAATCCCGGTGCCGGACCGGCAGGCTCCCGGCCCTGCTGCCCGGGAGAAAAGGACGCCAATGCAACAGCCGGTCGGTTATCCGACCGGCTGTTGCGATCATCAGGAGAAAGCATGAACAAGCACCGAATAACAGAACACAGACGCCGCCTTGGATTCAGGACCGTAGCGCGAGGTTCCCATACTGGCTGGCTCCCATGACACCTCTGCTGTCTGACTGCAGAGAAACCAGGGCCCTCCAGCCTGAATGCGATGCAGAGATGCCAGACGCCCGGGCTGCCTGGCAGAAGACTGTTCACGTAAAGGTCCCTGTCACATCACAGGCAACGGCCTTCCGGCAGGCCCTGGATTCATGGCCATAAAAACCCCACAGGTTGGCCGTTCGCCTGAAACTCTTTTTTATTCCCTCATCTTTTTTGTTCCCGCACATTGGCACATTGGCACATTGGTACATTGGTACATTGGTACATTGGTACATTGGTACATTGGTACATTGGTACATTGGTACATTGGTAAAAACACAGCCGCTGCCGGCGGTGTCTTGCAGCGAGGTTGAGCCTCGCTGGACCTGTCTGCCCGCCAGAGGGACAGCTCTTGTGCCGCCAGAACCGGCAGCATGATGCCTTCCCTCAAACTGATCAGATGCTCCCCAACCCCCTCCAGCTGACAGTCCGGCATCATGCCCCCTCAAACCGATCTGTCTTTCTCATTGGGGATTACAAGAAACTTTTCGCTCCAGATCGTCTCTAACAGTCAGGAGAGGAAAAAATGAAAAAGGAGTTGCTCCATGGACCCAGGTCAGAAAAGCGCAGGCCCGGAAAGTCGGCGTCAGATTGTATGCAAGCAATCATCAAGCCCCACTGATGCTGCAAGCGCGCATCCATGCAAGCTCAGAAAGATCTGTGATACCACAGCCCGTCTTTCTCTGTCGGCTGGCGTTGGTGTCCAATCAACCGGCCTGACGCAAGCTGTGCAGGCACCCCGTTTTGATTTTCTGTTCATCAGCACTGATCAGGATCTGCACCGTCTTCTCGCGCAGCGTGCAGCGCAGCAGCCGCAGGCTGACATTCTGCTGATGACCCAGGCCGACGGCCTCACCCGCGACAACCTGGTCAACCGGCTGTCGATTCTGGACGATGGTCAGCATTCGTTGAGCAAAGGCAGGCTGTTTGACAACGGCAACAGAGAGTTGCACCTGATCCTGGATGTCAGACAGATGACAGGCGAAGAAATAGGTGCATTCAATGATCTTCTCGATCCGGTGCAGCCTGAGCTTTACCACAAACCGGCCCGGTCCAGGCGCGCGCTGGGACCGCAGGTCTCGATCACAGTACTGGCCACGCGCGACCAGGTACCGGTAAAAAGCAACACCGGTAACACCAATGTCGCGGGCGGCGATTTCTGGCGCCGTATCAACCGCCCGGGTAATAGCTGGAACATGCCGTCGGACACGGCTGCCATGGATGTCGATCCGCAGTCGTCACTGCCAGTGCCCGCCTGGCCGGGATCGGCCAACGGCCAGCCCGCTCCTGTGGTTATCAACCTGCACCTGAGCCAGGACTGGCGGCGGCTGCTGTATGGCGGACCGGGGGTCAACAGGCAAGGCCAGATCTGCCACCTCCCCGGTGTACTGGAGTCCTTGCAACCCGACCAGTCGGTGCTGCTGCGTGGCGATATGGCGGACAATCTGGAA
>MKWU01002511.1_pt1 | contig 27228 bp, 31 predicted proteins | sample 809101 | NCBI WGS metagenome assembly MKWU01 (sample SAMN05860141, study PRJNA318959) | sponge metagenome | host: Aplysina aerophoba | place: Slovenia: Piran, Adriatic Sea, Gulf of Piran | collected 2013-05-07 | reverse complement strand
CCCTGTATATAGGCCCACCCCTCCGCGGGGGGGATTTTTTCTATCCCCTCTCGGGAGGGGTGCCGCGGAGCGGCGGGGTGGGTTTGCCTCGGCCCGGCGGCCCCGGCCTGGCCCGCGAGCGTGGTCCTGGGAATACGCATCACTCCTAAAGGAGGAGAGAGACGTACTCCACGGAATCGTGATTCGCTCTAGCCGGCCCGCTTTTGACTGCGCCTACGGCGCGCCAAATAAGGCGGTCTGTTGCGCGCCTGTCCGTCGGGTCGCTTGGGCTTCTCGTTGGCATCGGGCTCGAAGCCCTCAACCTGCAGGCGGGGGATGCGTGAGCCGATCATGCGTTCGGTCGCCCGTACCCAGCCGGAATCGTCGGCCGTCACGAAGGTACAGGCCTCGCCGTGGCGCTCGGCGCGGCCTGTACGCCCGAGGCGATGGGTATATGCCTCGGGGGTGTCTGGTACATCGAAGTTAATCACGTGAGAGACTCCGCTCACGTCGATGCCACGCGCCACGATGTCTGTTGCCACGAGGATGTTGTGGTGGCGTGAGCGGAAGCTGCGCATGGCCCGGTCGCGCTGAGACTGGGACAAGTTTCCCTGGAGGCCTACGGCCCGGTGTCCGGACTGGCCGAGCCGTGCGGCCAAGCGTCGGGCGCGGTGTTTCGTGCGGGTGAAGACGATGGCCGAGTCGCAGTTGTCTTGGGTGAGTACGTGTTCGAGCAGGGCGTGCTTGCGCTGCTCCGCGACGAGAACCAAGGCATGTTTGACCGTAGTGGCCGGTGCCATATCGGCTAACTCGACCACGTGCGGCGTTTTCAACAGATCGTCAGCCAGCCCGCGGACTTCTTTCGGCATAGTGGCTGAGAACAGCAGGTTCTGTCGGTGGGCGGGCAGCGCGCCGAGAATCTTACGAATGCCGGGCAGGAAGCCCATATCGAACATATGGTCAGCCTCGTCGAGCACGAGGGTTTCGACTTGGCCGAGACGGAGTATGCCCTGCTGGAGCAGGTCGAGTACGCGGCCTGGGCAGCCGACGACGACCTCCGGGCGCTGACGGAGCGCACTGATCTGACTCTGCATTGAGACACCGCCGTATATGGTGGCCATCTTGAGGCGGGTGAACCGGGCCAGCGTTCGGATTTCTTCTGTAATCTGGCTGGCGAGTTCCCGAGTGGGTGCGAGCACCAAAGCGCGCGGGCCCTTGCGGCGTTCTCCGAGGAGCCGGTCGAGCAGGGGGAGGGCGAAAGCGGCCGTCTTGCCGGTGCCGGTCTGCGCCAGGCCGAGCACGTCGCGGCCGTCGAGGCCGGGGGGAATGGTTTCGACCTGGATTGGCCAGGGCGTTTCAAAGCCGGCAGCGTGGATGCCGCGGATGAGGGTGTGGTGGAGGCCGAACCGGTCAAACGTGGCCGGTGTAATTGATACTGAATCAGACATAAATAGATTAATCTCCGCCGTAGGCGCGCAGGGTGCTCCTGTACGGCCCGGCCGTATTTTCCGACCCAAACAACAGGGAAAGGGAAGAAGGGTTATCTTTTAGCGGCGCGCCCTCGGGGGGAAGGAGAGGGCCTGCTGTTCGCCGCGGTCGGGCTGATGCCCGACCACACAGATAAGGCTACACGGTCTGCGCGATTGACGCCACCCCACAGGGTCAGCTCTTGTTTTTGAAGGCCGCGAAGTCTCGTTGCATGACGGCATCGACCGCGTTGACCGACGGACGTTCGCCGACCCTTTGCAGATACTCGCCAAGGCCGGGCACGTCAGCCGTAATGTCCCAGTCGTAGATTTGGGTGGTATGCAGATTGGTGAAGCGCAGCTCGAAATAGGCGGTCAGGTCGGCGAAGGTAAACGTGTCGCCGGCGATATAGGGCTCGAAGCGGGCGAGTTGCTTGAGTGCCCGCAGCCCGCTTTCCAGCAATGGCCGGACTGCGTCGTACATAGCCTGGTCAACCGGCGCACCGAAATACACGGTCGGCAGATGGCGCCGCGCCGGTGTGTCGAGATACAGCTCGACAAAGCGGATGATTTCTTTGGTTTTGGCTCTGGCCCAGGGGTCGCTGGGATACAGCGCCGGTTGCGGCTGGATATCTTCGAGATAGTCGAAGATGACGTTTGTCTCGGTCAAGGTTGTGCCCTCGACCTCAATATAGGGCACCTTGCCCATCGGGCTTTTGGCCAGGACTTCGGGGTCCGGGCTCGGCATGATCGAGACTTCCTCGAAGGCGAGTCCTTTTTCGACCAGCGCAGCCTTGGCCGTGCTGTAATAATTGCTCAGGGTCGTACCGTAGATTTTGATCATGGTGTTCGTCCTCCTTGCAGTGTTCGCTCAGATACTCAGGGCAGGCAGGTCTCTGCCAGTCAGATCGGCGTATAGGTCTCTCAAGTGGTCTTTGAGGTCGTCCAGCGACTCGCCTTGCGTCCAGTAATCAGGATACTCGTGGAGATGGCCTAGCCACGCTCCATCTTTTTCCCAGTAGACAAATTGGGTTGTTTGCATGGGCGTTTCCCCTTTTTTGTCTCTCTCGTCATAAATGTCAATGCTCGTGGAGTGCAAGCCCCTTAGCCAGACGGATAAGAGGGGAGACGCTCGCCGCTTTTAAGGGATTTACCTTACTCGGCAGTCAGAACCGTTTCCTTCCGCGCAGGTCAGACTGAATGCGAGACGGGGAGGAAGTTGATCTCGACTCGATAGCCGACCGCCTCCGCATACGCCTCAAGTGTTGTCAGCGTTGGTGAGATCCGCGAATTCGCGCTTTCCAAGCGAGAGATATTACTCTTGTTTGTATGAAGCCGCTCCGCCAACTCTTCTTGGGTCAGGCCCGCTGCTTTGCGGAGGGCAATCAGCTTTCTACGCAGGTCATAGGCGGGGGAGAGGGCTTCATACTCTGCCCTGACTTCTGGATTTTTCAGCGCTTTTTTCTTAAAGCCGGCCAACGTTGGACGTGTCATTTTTTGATCTCCTTCATTCGTTTCTTGGCAAGGTCCAAGTTTTTCTTCGGCGTTTTCTGAGTCTTTTTGATAAAGGAGTGAAGAATGACGACTTCCCGCCCTTTGAGCGTGCAGAAGAGCGAACGTCTGATGCCTTCCTTACCCTTGGCGCGTATCTCGAAGAGCCCTTCTCCCAGTGGTGCGGTATATGGCTTGCCCAGGGCAGGCCCCCACTCCTCGATCATTTCAAAAATATGGAGCAGATGGGCCAGGATACCCACTGGAAAGGATAGAGTCTCTCGCTCCACATTCTCGCTGTAGAACGTCACGCGCCATTGCCTTTATATATAGCAGGTTATCATATTTGATAACCTGAACAAGGAGGACTTACGGATTCCCCCTGATACGGCGCGGACAGGGCGGCTCCCGTCTTGGTGCTATTCTCGCAGTGCCTCAATAATACGGGTGAGCCTGAGCAGCTCTTCCTCACTGGCCTCATTGACCAGCCCGTCCAGCTTTTGGCGGAGTTCAACCGGAGGATATCCTTCCTCCCGTCGATACTGAAACAATTCGGATAGCGGAACCTCCAGACCCGCGGAAAGACGCTCAAGCAGGGAGAGCGTCGGATTCGCCTCTCCCCGCTCAATGACGGCCAGGTAGTTGGTGTTGATGTCGATAATTTCTGCCAGCCGTTCTTGTGTCTGTCCCTTCGATCTTCGCAGGCTTTTGATCCGTTTTCCTAACAGCTCTCGGTCATTCATACCCGCCTCGTGGTTCAAGACTAGTATGGGTAGACCACTATGTTAGGTGAACGGTCTGATAGGAATAGTTTATTGACAATCTATTGTTATTGGCAATAATAAACTGTCTGATAGATGTAATTCATAAGCAAAACTATATCTGTCGGACATTGGAAAAGAGGACGTAAACATTCGTCATCAACGGACAAACACGTGAACCCGAAGTAAGAAACAAGGGAGGAAAGCAATAGCGAGCGCGATTAAGTCCTTACCTAATGGCACGGTCAGCCACCGGGGCAACTGGCAGTAGGTCAGTGCTGACGAAACAGATAGCGGCACCCAGGAAGGAACGAGAGATGACCGAGAAGATCCAGCAGATCATTGAAGAGGCGGTAGGGCGTTTTGAAGAGGAGCAGAAAGACCCCCGTATTCTTGTTCTTGGAGCAACCGGGGTGGGAAAATCCTCTCTCATCAACGCCATATTCGGAGAGAAGCTTCGGGCAGTAAACACAATTCAGTCAACAACTCGTCAATTTTCAACGCACGAATACGAAATAGAGGGGACAAAGATCTTGATCACCGACTCGCCGGGCTATGGTGAGGTTGGCCATGCACTCTATTCTCAGGCCGTCGTTGGTGAGGCAAAAACTGCCCACGCGGTTACCTTGGTGCTAAAAGCGGATGAAAAAGGATACGAGCGTGACCGTCGGATCATCGGAGATGCGGGCAAAGACCCCGATTTCTCCTTAGAGAAGCCGCTCCTCATCGCCCTCAATCAGATTGACAAGCTTAAACCGAGAGAGTGGAACCCGCCCTACGAGTGGGAAGCTCCTCCCCGCGACGACGATGCCGAAAAAGTCCGCAACATTAAAGAGAAAGTTTCTCTGGTCGAAGATCAGTTCAAAGCAGTCATTGGAAGGCGTGAGACGATCATTGTACCGACTATGGCTGACGAGGAAGACGGACCCATCTTTGGCATTGACCGATTCATATTTGGATTACAGCAGATCCTTCCCGAGACCGCACGGTATCGCTTCGCAAGAAGCGCGAAGCTGGCGGAGAAAGCTTCGAAGGAGGTGCTTGAGCACCTCGACAAGGAGGCAGATGAGATAATAACGACCGCGGCAACAGCAGCAGGGGCTGCCGTCTTTGCTAACCCCGTTCCGGTTTCGGATTTTCTGATATTAGTCCCGATTCAAATCGGCATGGTCATCAAACTCGGCGCACTCTATGGCGAGACGATTGACAAAAAGTCCGCCGTGGAAATCGTCACGACTCTGGGCGCCGGCGTGGCCACCCGGGTCATTTTTCAAACCGTTGTTTCCTGGATCCCAGGCATAAAGAATGTCCTTGGTCCTCCTGTCGCTTCGGCGGCGACCTATGGCATAGGCAAGGCGGCAAAAAGATACTTTCAGGGACAAGGCGTTCCGACCGAGGAAGAACTGAAAGCCGAAGTGGAAGGGGAGTTCAAGCGCCGGCGCGACCAGGGAGAGGATTGAGAATATGGCGTTGTGGCCTGTGATCCTCATACCCCCGGTCGTCTGGGGCATCAAGAAGATTTATAACTTATTGTCCGAGGAGGAGTCCTCGCCACCTCGCCCCTCTTCCCCGCGTCGTCCCCCTCTTCCGACAAGGGGACACTTCACGGGAGACTGCGTTCTGGTCATAGGACGAACCGGCGCCGGCAAATCGTCCATTATCAACATGCTCAAAGGTCAGGAGGTGCTACCGACTAGCGTGACTGCTTCTACTACGCGCTGGCTGGAAGGCGTCCCTGTCGATCTGGGTCCGAGAACCGTCACGTTTGTAGACTCTCCAGGTATCGGCGAGGCACTTACAAGTTCTGAGTACCACGATGGAATTAAGAACTGGTTCTCTCAGAATCGTCACAAAGTTCGATGTCTCCTATTGGTTCTCCAAGCGGATTCAAAGGCCCATGCTGACGACAAACGATTGGTTGACGCCCTCCGCTCGGTCTCCCGTAAACCACTCATCATCGCTCTGAACCAAGTGGACAAGATCAAACCCGTTCGTGAAAGATTCACTTATGGGAGTTGGGAGAAAGAACAGAAACGCACCTCATTAAAGAATCAGCATGTCAGAGAGAAGATCAATGAAGTTGCTCGCCAATTTGGTCTGCCCGGTGAGAGGCGGCGCATTGTTCCGGTTGTGTCTGAGGCCGGGTACGAGTTCAATCGTCCAGGACTCGTACAAGTAATCCGCGCGTAATTATTGCCCATTTTTACTGGTCACAATTGTTCAACATGATACCCCGCCCATCCGAGCGCGGAATCCAAAGGATTCAAACTGAGATACTACCCAGGACAAAGCAAAATGTAGAGAGGAATGTATGGTTTTTCGTCGCCTGTTTGGCCGGACCTCCTCGCGTGCAGAGGCTGGAACAATACACAAAGGGAGGAATATGGCCGTCCATAACGCTGAAAACACACGTAGTCTAGCGGATGTCCACGACTCCATTAAAAGCGCGGTAGTTACGATTGAACTGCCAGATGGAGGTGGAAGCGGGTTCGCTGTCCGGTCCGATGGCGTACTCGCCACAAACCGACACGTAATAGCCGGTCACACCAAAGCTCGGGTCAGTTTCGTTGATGGGAACGACACAAACGCTCGGGTGGTCCAGTCTTTTCGAGATGTTGATCTGGCGTTTCTGCTGACCGAAGAACCTCTCCGACAGGTGCTCCCCTTGCATAATGGGGAACAATTACGAGTCGGGCAGGATGTTTTTGCAATAGGAAACCCTTCATCTTTGGGCCACACGCTGACGAAAGGGACCATCAGCGCACTCAATAGGCTCAAAGACGGAGTACGTTATATTCAAACGGACACCGCTATTAACCCCGGTAGCAGCGGAGGCCCGCTGTGCGATCTCAACGGCCAAGTGATTGGCATGGCAACATGGGGTCAAAAATACGATAGCCAGGGAACCCCCCTTGAAGGACTCAACTTTGCGCTCCCCGCTTCAGTAATCCAGGAGAGACTTGCGCTTCTTCCCAAGAGAAGTGAATTGCTTGAAGCCCTATATTGCCCTGTCTGTGGGGGTATCAATGCAGAAGGTAAATACTGCGAAACGTGCGGGGTGGAGCTTGCTCTCTATATCGAGGAAGCGACGAAAAGTTCTAAGAAACAGGTTTTCCTAAAGACTTGTCCTGTATGTCAAACCAAAGCCGGACGGGGCCAGTCACACTGTGGACACTGTGGTACTTCCTTAATCCCTCAGACTCACGAGGATTAGCCTCATATTAAAGGCCAACAATATAACGAAGAAAGAGAAAGCTGACATGGGTTTACTCAACGCAGTTCTTGGACGGGATGATCCTCCTGAAGAGGTCATAGAAAATTGTAAAGTAGACATTAAAGTAATGTTTAGCGAAGTCGATCTTAAAGAAGGCGAAGCGTGGATTGAAACCGAATACGGGTTCCTCTTTGGGAGGGGGTCAGCAGTAATAGAGGTGCATTTTGTTACCGAGGAAGATGGGACCCCATACGTTGTTTTTTATTCACCGATAGTTCAACTGCCATCCAATAACTTGCTGGCGTTCTATCGTCGCCTTCTTGAATTGAATTTCGATCTTGGAGGTCAAGTCGCAGTCGGAGTTGCCCACGATACGGTTTCTGTTAGCGCCAGCCGTGCCATTGCAGGACTGACTGAAGAAGGACTTGTTGAGGTAATGGGAGTAGTGAGTGGCGTGGCAGACGACCTCGATGACCATCTGCATGAAGAATTCGGAGCACCGTTTTATGAGCCAGAGGAGGAATGATTGAGCGAGTACTGCCGAGGGAAGAATACCCTCGGCGGGATTACACGTTCTCGAACAGCACCCGGACGTGCGACTCGGGCAGGGGCCGGGTCACTTTGGAGACGATGATAGTGAAGGCAACCGAGGTGAGGCTGGCGAGGGACGAGCAGGAGAACGGGTTGACGCCCTCGATATAGAGCCAGGAGACGACGGAGTGCAGCAGACCTGGCGCAAACCAGGCCGGGTCGATCAGTTGGGCGTGCAGGACCAGAAAGCTGACAAAGCCGCTGACCAGCCCGGCGTAGGCCCCAGTCCGCGTGACCCCGCGCCACAAGGCTCCGAATACCAGGGAACCGGCAAGGGCCGACATGACACAGCCGGTGCCAATCCAGACAATCAGCATGACGTTGGTTTCAACCCACGACCAGGCTATCGCCGCGCAGACGACAAGCACGACAACGGTCGCCACCCGGCTGATGTATAAAACCTGGCGGTCGAGTCGTTCCCCGGTTGGCGGATGCTTCAATCGCGGGACTATACTCCGACGGTAGAGGTCGTTGGCGATAATCTGGGAAGATGACACGACGAGTCCGTCCGCGGTGGACATAATGGCGGCCAGGATGCCGACACCGACCAAGGCCGCCAACCAGGTCGGAAACAGCTCGATGAAGAGTGTCGGCAGGGCGTGATTCGAGGTTGCGCCCTCGGCAAACAGAGCGTCACCCAGCAGCGCCCGGGCCAATAGGCCGCCCAAGGTCAGCATGGCCAGGGTGATGATGAATATGGTCGTGAGGGTAAGAAAGCGGTTCTGGTGCATACTGTGTTTCAAGGCCCAGAGCTTGTTGCCCAGGTGCGGCAGTACGCCCAGCGGAATGAAGGAAATCACCAGCGAGACAATGGACCACCAGGAGTGATAGAGCGGGGTTTTCGTGTTGAGGGTACTCACCAGGTGCTCGTCCTGGGTGGCCAGATTATCGATCAGTCCCAAGAATCCGCTTCTGCCCGATTCGCCCACATCCAGCCCAAAGCCGATGAGGAAGAGCACGACGACCACCACGGCGACCAGCAGCATCAGACAGGCCTGGATTCCGTCGGCGATAATGTCGGCATGGGCTCCGCCCAGGACAACATAAATCAACAACACGGTGGTGGTGATGGTCAGTGCCCAGATCGGCGGTAAACCCAGTAGAATCTCGAACATGACCAGACCCGATACGAGCTGGCCGGCAAGATAAAAACACAACAACAGGGAAAACAGCGACACCAGCACCCGAATGCCTTCGGATTGATAACGGTCTCCCAGGTATTCGGGGATGGAGCGGTTGCCGAACTTATGGCCGGAGCTTGTAATCAGGCGCATGGTGAGCAACATGCCCAGACACAGGCCGGCGGGACCCAGAAAGACGCCCCACATCGTGGTTATCCCCCAAGTGTAGCTCAGTCCCGGCATGCCCAGGAAGGTTGCCCCGCTCACGGTGGTTGCCGAAAATGCCAGGGCCAGAAACAGAGGGCCGTACGCGCCACGCGCCGTGGCAAAGTCGTCGGCATGTTTAACCCGCCGCTGGGCCACAACCCCGATGGTTATCATGCCGCCGATATAGATGACGAGGAACAACCACGACCAAGTAATGAGTGTCATGTGTGGGGAGATCAGGTTGAATGCGAGACGGGAAGGAAGTTGATCTCTATGCGATAGCCGACCGCCTCTGCATACGCCTCAATTGTTGTCAGGGTTGGTGAGACCGGCGAATTCACGTTTTCCAAGCGGGAAATAGCGCTCTTGCTCGTATGGAGCCGCTCCGCCAGTTCCTCTTGGGGAAGGCCCGCTGCCTTGCACAGGGCAATCAGCTTTCTACGAAGAGCATAGGCAGGAGAGAGTGCTGCATACTCCGCTCTGACTTCTGGATCATTCAGCGCCTTTTGCTTGAAGCTCGCCAATGTTGGACGGGTCATTTTTTGATCTCCTGCATCTTCCGGTAAGGTATCATATGTGATAACCCGAGCAAGGACGTAGAGATAGAAGCGACCGGGGTTCTGATGCCAGGAGGTCAGAAGAGGCGTAGGAGCAGGTTTCAAACCCGTTCCTACCGTTCTCGTCTCGGCGTTAGTCCAACAATGCCTCGAACACTCGGGTCAGTCGAGGCAGCTCTCCACCCCTGGCATCGTTGACCAGTTGGTCCAACCTCCGGCGGAGTTGGGCCGGTTGCTGTCCTTCCTCCGGTCGGTACTGAAACAATTCGGACAGCGGTATTTTCAGACCTGTGGAAAGGCGCTGGAGCAGAGCCAGGGTCGGATTCGCCTCACCCCGCTCAATGCCGGCTAGGTCGTTGGCGACTATGAACTCGTTCTATCCAAATGGTGGTCCCGTCGGCAACGACAACGACTCGACTCCCCTCGGGGACGATCGTATGGGGGTTCGCCATCTCTATCCAGATTCTACAACGGAGAGAGACATTGCGGCGTCGGCTCTGTTTCACACGCCCTCGAACAGTTCCCGGACGTGGGGTTCGGGCAACGGCCGGGTCGCCTTGGACACGACAACGGTGAACACCACCGAGGTGAGGCTGGCGAGGGCCGAGCAGGAGAACGGATTGACGCCCTCAATGTAGAGCCAGGCGATTACGGCATGCAGCACACCGGCCGGAAACCAGGCCGGGTCGATCAGTTGGGCGTGCAGGACCAGAAAGCTGACAAAGCCGCTGACCAGGCCGGCATATGCCCCGGCCCGCGTGACCCCGCGCCACAGGGTCCCAAAGACCAGAGAACCAGCAAAGGCCGACATGATGCCGCCGGTCCCAATCCAGACAATCAGTATGACGTTGGTATCGACCCAGGCCCAGGCGATGGCCGCACACAGGACGAGAATGACTACCGTGGCCACCCGGCTGATGTATAAGACCTGGCGGTCGAGCTGAGCCTCGCTTGGCGGATGCTTCAATCGCGGGACTATACTCCGACGGTAGAGGTCGTTGGCGATAATCTGGGAGGAGGACACGACCAGCCCGTCCGCGGTGGACATGATGGCGGCCAGCACGCCGACCCCGACGAGCGCCGCCAGCCAGGTCGGAAACAGCTCGATGAAGAGCGTGGGCAAGGCATGATTCGAGGTCGCGCCCTCGGCGAACAGGGCGTCACCCAGCAGCGCCCTGGCCAGCAGGCCCCCCAGGGTCAGCATGGCCAGGGTGAGGATGAAGACGACCGTGAAGGCCAGAAAGCGGCCCTGGTCCGCGCTGTCCCTCAAGGCCCACAGCTTATTGCCCAGGTGGGGCAGCACGCCCAGCGGAATGAGCGAGATCACCAGCGAGACAATCGACCACCAGGAGTGGTAGAGCGGGGTTTTGGTATTGAGGACACCGACTAGGTGCTCGTCCTGGGCGGCCAGATTGTCGATCAGTCCCAAGAATCCGCTTCTGCCCGATTCGCCCACATCCAGCCCAAAGCCGATGAGGAAGAGCACGACGACCACCACGGCGACCAGCAGCATCAGACAGGCCTGGATTCCGTCGGCGATAATGTCGGCATGGGCTCCGCCCAGGACAACATAAATCAACAACACGGTGGTGGTGATGGTCAGTGCCCAGAGCGGTGGTACACCCAGCAGAATCTCGAACATGACCAGACCCGACACGAGTTGGCCGGCCAGATAAAAACACAACAACAGGGAAAACAGCGACACCAGCACCCGAATGCCTTCGGACTGGTAGCGGTCGCCGAGGTACTCGGGGATGGAGCGGTTGCCGAAGCGATGTCCAGATCTCGTAATCAGACGCATGGTCAGCAACATGCCCAAACCGAGGCCGACCGGGGTCAGAAAGACGGTCCACATGGTGGTCAGCCCCCAGGTGTAGCTCAGTCCCGGCATGCCCAGGAAGGTGGCCCCGCTCACGGTGGTGGCGGAGAAGGCCAGGGCCAGAAACAGGGGGCCGTACGCGCCACGCGCCGTGGCAAAGTCGTCGGCATGTTTGACCCGCCGCTGGGCCACAACCCCGATGGTTATCATGCCGCCGATATAGATGACGAGGAACAACCACGACCAAGTAATGAGCGTCATGGGCAGGTTTCCTTAGCTCACGGATTCCTGACACATTCTGCAGCAGAGGCGAACGCTGCTAACACCGCTTCTCTGGTCAAGCGTGGATGAGACTCCAAAATCATCTCGACCGTCTCTCCTGCCGCCATCTTCTCCAAAAGCAACTCGACAGTCATGCGGGTTCTCACGATTACGGGTTTACCCGTCATCACTGAGGGGTCAGAGTGTATGAGGCTGGTCTTCATAGGACCTCGATGATATCTTATGGACGTACGGTACCTATTGACGGAATGCCCTTATCGATCGGCCGTCATCCGCAGGGCGACCCGTAAGTGTTGGTATTTCCACTCCCCGTTGACTTTCACGTAGTCGTCGTCATAGCGCAGGGCCAGCCATTTCTCGTCGTCGTTTTCGGCATACGTCCACGGCCCCATGATATACCAGATACCGGTGGCGCGATCGCCGTTGACCTCGATGATCGGGTTCGTGATGTTGTGCTGGGAAAAGCTGAACATTCTTTGGAATTTGCCAAATAACTCGCGAATAGCGGCATGGCCCTCAGCCTTGCCGAAATCGGCACTTTCCCAGATGGCATCTTCGACGAATACCGAATTGACCCTGTCGGGGTTGTGCATATCGTCACAGATTTCGCAGTAGCGAGCCTTGAGCTGTTTGATCGCCTCGATGTCTTCGAGCCGGGTGATGCGCGCTTCCAGTTCCGATGTGGCCATACTACACCCTCCTTTTGATCGGACTTGTGATTGCATTCTTACTACACGGTTCGCCGACCATGCAGCAATGCCTTTCTTTTAAAGCGGGTGACCAGCCCCCGGATCGGTACCAACGCGAAGGGTAAGGAAAGCCACTCAAACCGTAACGTCCCCTATGTCGCTGGTCTTGAGATCACAATGCTTACCGCACCCTCGCGCACCAAGCGATGATTGAGAAAGGAACGGGATTCTCGGCAGGCGTCTGTCCTCAGTTGACGCCCCTAAAAGCTCGGCTTGGTCGAAAATGGAGTCAATTGGAGTTCGTGCGTCCAACAGGATTTGTCTTGGGTGTGTAGATAATAGTACGCCTCAGCGATCTTAACGGGGTCCATCACTACTTCAGGCCGCTTCTGGGCCATCGGCAGGGCGCGGGTGCCCGGAGAGTCGATGAGGCCGTCTATCACGATGTTGGCCACGTGTACGCCATGCTCGGAATATTCCTCCGTCAGCACCTGCGCCAGCGTGCGCATCATCACTCTCGGATAGTACAACGACTGTCCTGTCAGTCGCTTTCGTCCGCGCAGGGACGCCGCGTTATTAGAAATGAAGAAAGAGCCTGCGCCTCGCTCCCGCATGGCGGGCAATACCTCCTTGGCGACTAGGAACGGTCCCCGGCTGGAGATATGCTGCGCGGTGTCAAAGAGTTCGACCGGGATGTGTTCAAGCAATTCTTTCTCTGGTGGCAGGTCGCGTCCCTCCAGGTAGCCCGCGTTGAAGATCAAGACATTCGGGTCACCGGCTTGCTCTCGAATCTGGGCGAACGCCTGTGATATGGAGTCGTGCGACACGAGGTCCAACTCGACAATCATGCCTTCGCCACCTTGCTCCTGGATTGCCTGCTCTAACCCGGAGGCATTGGTGGCATTCCGGGTCGTCAACACGACGAAGAAGCCTTCTTTGGCAAACTTCTGAGCGACGGCACCGCCGATGCCCCAGCGCGCACCGAGGGGTAGATCGCTGTCGTCGATCGCCTTACCGTGCGCGAGTTTGGTATTGCGGCCATCTGACTGCCACTTGGATGTTGCTCCCACCACCACGGCGACCGGTTTACGGGTCGAGTTCATATCGGATTCCTTTGCCCTTGTTACAAGTCCCCCAAGCGTAAGGAAAAACAGCCGCATTCACAACGGCGAACAGAATTATCTTAGTTACGGTCCAGGGGATTTCCTTTGGTTGTTGCTTTACGTCCCTTCAAACAACACTTTCACGTGTGATTCAGGCAGCGGCTGCGTTGCTTTGGATACAACATAAGTACAGGCGACCGACATGAGTTCCCCTATCGTTGCGCAGGAGAACGGGCTCGGTCCCTCGGCGTACAGCCAAGTGGCGGCGGTGTGTAGCATGCCGGGCGCAAACCAGGCGGGGTCTATCATTTGGGTGTGCAGCACGAGGAAGGTGACGAAACCGCTGACCAGACCGGCATAGGCGCCTTTGCGGGTGACGCCGCGCCAGAGAGCGCCGACCACTAAAGGCCCGGCAAAGGCCGCCATCATGCCCCCGTTCCCGATCCAGACAATCAGGGCGATATTGGTCTCGACCAAAGCCCAGGCCAGGGCGGTACACAGCACCAGCACGACAACGGTCGCCACCCGACTGATGGCTAAAACCCGCTGGTCCAGTTGTTCGGCATTCGGAGGATTCTTGAGCCTGGGCACGATGGACCGACGGTAGAGGTCGTTGGCAATCACCTGGGATGAGGAGATGACCAGCCCATCGGCGGTGGACATGATAGCCGCCAGCACGCCCACCCCAATGAGGGCGGCGAGCCAGGTTGGGAACAACTCGATGAAGAGGAGGGGCAGGGCCTGATTCGGGTTCGCTCCCTCGGCATAAAGCGCATCGCCCAATATCGCACGGGCGAGGAGGCCGCCCAAGCCGAGCATGCCCAGCGTCAGCCCAAACGTGAAGGCCAGCTTGATAAACGATTTCTGTTGGTTCACGCTTTTCAATGCCCAGAGCTTGTTCCCGAGATGGGGCAGCAGGCCGAGCGGTATGTGCGAAATAAAAATGGCGACAATCGACCACCAGGAGTGATACAGCGCGGTCTCGGCATTAAGCACGCCGACCAGGTGCGCGTCCTGCTCGGTCAGGCTATCGATGATGCCCAGTATACCCGCTCTTTCGCCGTCCACCCCAAATCCGGTCAAAAACAGGACGATCACCATCAGCGCGACCAGCAGCATCATGAAGCCCTGCACCCCATCGGTCAGGATGTCGGCATGCGCGCCGCCAAGCACGACATAAATCAGCAACACTGTGGTGGTGATGAGCAGCGCCCACAGGGGGGACATGCCCAGCATAATCTCGAACATCACCAGCCCGGACACCAACTGCCCGGCCAGGTAGAAAAATAGCACTAGGGAAAAGACCGAAATGAGGATCCGAATGCCTTCGGATTGGTAGCGGTCGCCGAGGTATTCCGGTATGGAGCGGTTCCCGAACCGATGGCCCGAGGTGGTAACCAGGCGCATGGCGACCAACACGCCGACGTACATCCCGGTCGGGTACAGGAAGCAGCCCCACATCGTCGGCAGCCCCCACTCGTAGCCCAGTCCTGAGCTACCGAGAAAGGTGGCGCCGCTGGCCGTGGTCGCGGCAAAGGCAAACGAGAGAAACAACGGTCCGTATGCACCACGCGCGGTAGCAAAGTCGTCAGCGTGCTTGACCCGTCGTTGGGCAAACACGCCGATGGCCAACATGCCGCCGATATAGACGATGAGAAAGATCCACGACCAGGTAATGAGTGACATGCGGGAAGTGTGTGCTAAGTGGCTTCAGATCGCGCCCTCGGTCCGGGCTGCCTCAACCTCTTCGTCATTGTAGCCGACCAGTTCCCGCAGGATTTCCTGGGTATGCTCGCCAAGGCGGGGCGAAGTCGTGACCTCGACCGGTGAATCGGACAGCTTGAGCGGACAGCCGACCGTCTTGAACCGTCCGCGCTCCGGATGCTCGACTTCGGCCACAATATCCCGCGCGGCCAACGACTCATCCTCCATCAGCTCTTGCATATCCAGGACCGGACCGCAGGGCACGTTGGCCGTGTTGAGGCGTTGCATGGCTTCGTACTTGGTATGCTTTTGGGTCCAGGCTTCGATCGTGGCGAAGCAGTCATCCAGATGGGAGAGACGCGCCTCCGGTGTGGCGTACTCCGGGTTCTCAATAAGGTCCTCACGGCCGATGAGCTTCATTAACGGTTGCCAGACCTGGGCCTGGACGACCACATAGATGTAGTCGTTAGGGCCGCCGGGTTTGCATTTGAGGGCGACCCCTGGATGGCCACCCCCGGAGGCGTTACCGGAACGCGGTACGGCTGGGCCAAAGGATTTGGCGGGATATTGTGGGTACTCCTTTAAGGGACCGTGCACCAAGCGTTGCTGGTCGCGCAGCTTGACCCGACACAGGTTCAGCACCGCGTCCTGCATGGCGACCTCAACCCGCTGCCCGGCCCCGGTTTTCTCGCGCTGAAAGAGGGCTGCCAGAATCGCGGCCACCAAATGCATGCCCGTACCGGAATCCCCAATCTGGGCTCCCGTGCTGGTCGGCGGGCCATCATCCCAGCCCGTCGTGCTCATGGCCCCGCCCATGGCCTGGGCGACGGTTTCGTATGCCTTGCAGTCTGCGAACGGACCGGAGCCGAACCCCTTGCCGGAGGCATAAATTATGCGCGGATTGATCTGCCGTACGACCTCCCAGCTGAATCCCTGGCGGTCCAGCGCACCGGGCGCAAAGTTTTCGACCAGCACGTCACACTTCTTGATCAGCTTCCGAAAAATCTCCTGTCCTTTTGGGGTCTTGGTGTTAATGGTGATGCTGCGCTTATTGCAGTTGAGCATGGTGAAATACAGGCTATCAACATCAGGCAGGTCCCGGAGCTGCTGGCGGGTGATATCGCCCCGCCCCGGCAGTTCGACTTTGATGACGTCCGCGCCGAGCCAGGCGAGCATCTGGGTGCAAGAAGGCCCCATCTGGACGTGAGTCATGTCAAGAACACGGATGCCGTCCAAAGCTTTTCCCATGGTTTTCTCCTTGCCGGACGTACTCTGAATATTCCCCCTCACCCCAACCCTCTCCGGGGGAGAGGGAGCCACGACTGCCTTGCGGTTACTTGTACCGTGTCTGATTCCCGACGCAAAGAGGGGCGCAGGGCTGCTCCCTTGCCGAGGTCAGGGCCATCCAATATCATGCCGCCTGCAAAAACGCCGGGTAGAACAATACCGAAAAATGAGATCAGCCGTATGAGCAAACAGACTTCACCTGCAACAACAACCGTAAAATCAATGGACCCCATTGTCTCGCTATGCCGACGCCGCGGGTTTATCTTTCAGTCGTCCGAGCTGTACGGCGGCATCAACGGGTTTTGGGACTACGGCCCGCTCGGCGCCGAGTTGAAGCGCAACCTCAAGGAAGCCTGGTGGCAGGACGTAGTCCGTTGCCCGGCCCCCGGCCCGGACGGTCGGCCCATCGAGATCGTTCCCGTGGACGCGACCATTATTATGAACCCGAAAGTCTGGGAAGCCTCGGGTCATGTGGGCGGGTTCTCCGATTTGATGAGCACCTGCCGTCACTGCAAAAAGCTCGTGCGGTTCGATCACATCGAAGAGATGATCCACGAGAGCGACTGGTATGCCTCGCTGAAAGAGCTGCATAGCGCGGGGAATGTGACCGTCAACAGCGTGAAACGCTGGGGAGAAAAGACCGCAAAAAAACTCGCCCCGAACCTGGCTCTTGTCCGCAAGCCAGCGGAGACGCTGGCTCTCCTGACCGAGGGGCGGGAACAGGAAGAGGCGCCGATTGACATTGGACTGGAGCAATTGGTTCAGCATCTTGCCAACGAGCGCGTTACTAACGAATTGCAGCCGCCGTGCCCGTTTTGTGGCGGGGAGATTACTGAGCCACGGCCTTTTAACCTGATGTTCAAGACCACAACCGGCGCGGTCGAAGACCCGTCCGCGGTCACCTATCTGCGCCCGGAGACGGCTCAGGGAATTTTTACCCAGTTCTGGAATGTGCTGGATAGCAATCGGGTGCGGGTGCCGTTTGGGATTGCGCAGATTGGCAAAGCGTTCCGCAACGAGGTCACGCCGCGTAATTTTACGTTCCGGTCGCGTGAGTTCGAGCAGATGGAAATCGAGTTCTTCATTCATCCCAGTGAAGCAGCCGAATGGTATCAGTACTGGCGCGACACCCGTTTTCGCTGGTGGCAGTCTATTGGTCTGGCGGGCGAGAACCTGACGCTGCGTGAGCACGACCAGGACGAACTCGCCCATTATGCCAAAGAGGGGGCGGGTACGAGCGATGTCGAGTATCGTTTCCCGTTTACCGCGCCCGGCTATGGGGAATTGGAAGGCGTGGCCCATCGGGCGGACTATGACCTGCGCCAGCACGCCGTCCATTGCGGTCAGGGGGACAAGCTGCGCTATTTTGATGACCAGCGTAATGAACGCTATTTCCCGCACGTGATTGAGCCGAGCGCCGGTGCCGACCGTGGGACCTTAGCCGCATTGTGCGAAGCCTATACGCCCGACGAGAGCCGGCCGAGCAAGGTCTATATGAAATTCCACCCCCGGCTGGCTCCGATCAAGGCAGCAGTGTTTCCCCTGGTCAACAAAAGCGGCATGCCCGAGGTGGCCGAGAAGCTCTACCAGGAGTTGCGCCCGAAATACGCCGTGCAGTTCGACGTGAAGCAGAACATCGGCAAACGCTACGCGCGCATGGATGAGGCCGGCACACCCTACTGCTTTACGATTGACGGCGACACGCTTGCGGACCAGACCGTGACCGTGCGCTATCGTGACACCCTGGAGCAGGAACGCATCGGGATTGATAAGGTCAGTGCGTTCCTGGACGAAAAAATGGGGAAGTAAGTCGGGATATTCCTATCCCCTCCTTGGAGGGGTGCCGCGTAGCGGCGGGGTTGGTTCCCCGTTCATTCAACACTCAGTTCCACTTCGCCCAGCCCATCCATCGTCAACTGCACCGTATCGCCCTGACTTACAAACTTGGTCGCTACTACGCTGCCGGTCATGACGACCATGCCTTGAGACAATCTCTTGCCTTGGGCGGCCAGCGTGCTCGCCAGCCAGGCCAGGGCATCGAGCGGATGGCCCAGCACATCCCGGCCATAACCTTCTCCAACGGCCTCACCGTTGATGCGCATGGTGCCGTGGATGGCTGCCAGATCGAGCGACTGCCAGTCTGTCAGCGGCGAACCCAGAACAATGCCGCCGTTCCAGGCATTATCCGCGAGCAGCGTCAATATATTGTCGGCGATTTTGGTATAGTCAGCGTGGCGATCATCAACCAGTTCAAAGGCAGGCATGACCGCCCCGATTGCCTCGGCAACGCTGTCGCGCGTATAGGGTGCCCGCTCGGCTGGCAAATCATGCGCAAGCCGCACGGCAATCTCACACTCGACTCCCAGACGACCGAAGTCGCTCAGGCGCACCCGAGCCGGCGTATGATGGACGGTCTTTTCCATGATGGCGGCAGCAATGGGTTCGTCAAAACCGACCATTTTTTGCATCACTGGGGTGGTCAACGCAATTTTATGCCCGGCGATAGGGCCGTAGGTCTCTGTCAAGAGTTGCTGAAGCTCTACCTGAATGGCATAGGCGTCTTCAAGATGGCGCGGCGTATGCGGCTCCGGGATGGGGACAAAAGGTCGGCCGGCCTGGCGTTCGTTCCATAAAAACCGGGCGGCCTCGTGATACGACTGTGTGTCGGCCATTACGATGTCTCCTCGTCTGCGTCCCACGCTATTGAGTCTGAAAGAAGCGATTCTCCGGCCGGGGCAGGCCAAGGTTTTCACGCAGGGTAGCGCCTTCGTATTCGCGCCGGAACAGGTCGCGGCGCTGGAGTTCGGGCACGACTTGGTCCACAAAGTCGTCCAGTCCGCCCGGCAGATAGGGGAACATGACGTTAAAGCCGTCCGACCCTTCGGTCATGAGCCATTCCTCCATGTGGTCGGCGACCATGCTCGGCGTGCCAGTGAGTTCCAGAGTGCTGAAACTGCCGCCCACATACTGGGCAAGCTGTCTGATGGTCATATTGTCCTTGCGCGCCATATCAACCAGTTTCTGCCGCCCGGATTGAGTGGCGTTACTTTCCGGTATGTCGGGCAGCGGACTGTCCAGGTCATGGCCCGACACGTCGTGGCCCAGCAGGACGCAGAGTGTGGCCATGCCGCTATCCGGGTGGACCAGGCTGTCGAGCTTTGCCTTCTTTGCCCGCGCCTCGGCCAGGGAATCGCCGATAACAACAAAGGCGCCCGGCAGAATTTTGAGATGATCGCGACAGCGCCCGCAGGCCTCCATCCGGCCTTTGACATCCGCGTAGTAGGACTGGGCGTCCTTCAGATTGTTGACCCCGGAAAACACGACCTCGGCGGTCTCGGCTGCGAGCTGACGGCCGGCCTCTGATGCGCCGGCCTGGACGATGACCGGCCAGCCCTGGACGGGCCGGGCGATATTCAGCGGACCGCGCACGGACAGATGCGGGCCCTTATGGTCGAGCACGTGCAGCTTGTCGGGATCGAAATACACGCCGGCCTCGACATCACGGATAAAGGCATCGTCCGCCCAACTGTCCCACAGGCCGGTGACCACATCGTAGAACTCGCGCGCCAGACGATAGCGCGCGTCATGTTCCATATGGGCCTCGCGCCCGAAATTTAATGCCTCGTCCGGGTTGGCCGAGGTCACCACATTCCAGCCGGCTCGCCCGCCGCTGATATGGTCGAGCGAGGCAAACTTCCGCGCTACATGGTAGGGATCGTTATAGGTGGTGGAGGCCGTGGCAATCAGACCCAGGTGCGTGGTGACCGTGGCCAGCGCAGGGAGGAGGGTGAGCGGGTCGAAGGAAGTGACCGTCGCGCTGCGTTTGAGCGCTGCCATTGGCATATTGAGCACGGCCAGGTGATCGGCCATGAAAAAGGCATCGAAGCGGCCACGTTCCAGGGTCTGCACAAAGCGCTGGTAGTGCGCAAAATTGAAGTTGGCATCCGGAAAGGCGCCCGGATAGCGCCAAGCCGCAGTATGAATGCTGACCGGCCGCATGAACGCGCCCAGCCGCAGTTGTCGTAAATACGCCATAGTTGTCCGTCCGGTCTCCTGTGTGGTCTCGGGTTAGACGATAGCGTAGCAAATCGCCGGGTTATGGCTATCCCAGCGATTTCCAGAATCCTGATATTCTGCTTCTGTCTGTTTTCTTTATCTCTCGTGACTTTAGAATGTGGACTAGTTATAAGTCTAGACAGAATAGGCCATAAACGCTTGGAGCATGTATGATCAAAACATGGCAGGTACAGGACGCGAAGGCGCGATTCAGCGAACTCCTTGAAGCGAGCCTTGCCGAAGGGCCGCAAATCGTGACCAAACGAGGGGTAGAGGCAGCGGTTCTGGTCTCCATCGATCAGTGGCGGCGGTTAGAGCAGATGGCTAGGCCCAATCTTAAAGAATTGCTCCTCGCACCCGAAGCACGGACTGATACCCTGACGCCACCCCGAGAGAGACGTCGTCACCGCAGTTTGTCGAGTTTCGAGTAGACTGGTGTATCTTCTTGATACTAATGTCGTTTCGGAACTGCGCCGTCCCAAGCCGCATCAGAGTGTTCTGAATTGGCTCTCGGGGGTAGCCGCCGACCAGCTTTTCCTCTCCGCAGTAACCGTCGGAGAGATCCAGGCAGGTATTGAGATCACCCGCGAGCAGGATTCCGCCAAGGCGGAAGAACTGGAAGCTTGGCTCAGCCGGGTGCTCACTTCCTACAGCATCTTGCCAATGGACGCGGCTGCCTTTCGAGTATAGGCTCGACTCAAGCACCGACGGTCGGACACCTTGATGGAGGATGCCATGATTGCGGCGACAGCCGTAGTTCACCGCCTGATCGTCGTGACTCGCAATGTCAACGATTTTGCCCAACTTGGTGTGGACATATTGAATCCATTCGAGAGTGGAGAAGAGAGATAATACGGGGGGGTAGGGTTGGGCTCCGGCTCTTGGCGAACGGTGCAGGCGAAGGTGGGCTATTTACGGGAGTGGGTGCGGACGTATGTCACTGAGGCTCTAACCCAAGTGAGAATCGCAATCAGCAACAGTATCCACTCAAACATTGTCGTTTTTTATCCTCATGGCAGTGTGACACAGGAATCCGAAAAAATAATCGTATCTTCATTGGGGTAGCTGTGGGCGGTTTTGAGGGTCACTCGCTGGCTCGGCTTGTCGAGCATCGCCCAGACCAGCGTTTGGGGAGCCGGGCCTCGGGGGGTTGCTGGAAAAGAATAATCCAGACCAACGCTCGATGAGAATGCCGTGTCCGCACTCGTATGGACAATGCGCTGTGCCAGTGCCTGAAAGGCGGGCTGGCCGTGCTGGCTGTCCGTCCGCCGGGCTGCAAAATGGTAGTGCAGTGCGGGCGTGAGCTGGAGGTCGATAGGACGAGCCAGATTTACAATCCAGTCCGAGAACGCTGGTTGTAGCGCGGGAGGAATATCCGTACAGGCCAGGATTTCGCAAACGTGCTGAGTATTGTCATACGCTATGTGGATGATGTGGCTGGCCCCGATAATACTCGTCTGTATCTGGAACCGGGGCTGTTCCAAGCGAACCGTGGCTAGCGGTCTGAAGTGCTGAAAATCCACCCTGCCGGCGAGAACGTGAAGCCGCAGCTCGGCGGCGGATTGGTCTTTGTAGGTGAGTGTGCTCATGCGGTGGTTAGAGCGTTTCGCGATAGGTTCTCGCCGTGCTATTGCGCTCTCGTCATGCCGGACTCGATCCGATATCCAGAGGCTGGGGCTAGGGGCTGGATTCCCGCTTGCGCAGGAATGACGGGCGGTTACACAGTATCGTAATTTGCTCCAGCCTTCGGCAGAGGTCAACATACGTCATGGCTGGGATAGCGCCAACAACGGGCGGAGTCTCTCCCACACTCCGAGTAACTGGAACGCCATGACCACTATTGTCCCGGCCAACATGATCCGAATCCAGCCTTCGCCCTTGCTGACTCCCCAATGCGCCCCAAACCACGCACCGATGCTGGACGTTACCGACAGGATCAGACCCGCACTCCAATCGACTTTTCCGTTCAGTGCAAAGACGCAACAGGCAATGCCGGTCAAGCCCATGACAATAACGACCTTCACGCCGTTTGCCAGCAAGAGATTCAAGCCGCCCAGAGTGCGCAGCGCCACCAGTATAAAAATACCGACCCCAATGTGCAGTAAGCCACCGTAGAGGCCGAAACCGAAAAAGAGGACTTGGAGCAGCCGTCGCCCCCGGCCTGTCTCGCTGACAGCCAGCAGTCTGCTATTGAGGACCGGCTCAAACACGACCGGGATGAGCAGGACTATCATGGTGATGGCCAACAAGGTCTGGAAGACCGTATCGTCCAGACGGACCGATACCAGCGCGCCGCACACCGAGCCCAGCATGGCCGGGATCGTGAGCGAAACGGCTAAGCCGGAGTCGGTTTGCTTCAGTTTTTTATACGCAGCCAGGGCGGTTAGGCTTTGCATGACCACGGCCAAACGATTCGTGCCGTTGGCCACTCCGGGCGGCAGGCCGATCAGGATAAGGGTAGGCATGGTCAGCATGACTCCTCCGCCGGAAACCGCGTTAATAAAACCGGCGGCCAGACCGCTGAGGCTAATGAGGAGAATGTCGGTGGGTGACAACATAATAAAAGGGCAGCCACAGGGGGCTGCCCCTACCGTTCGGTACCTGAATTATGGGGCGATTGTTGCCTGTCTCAGTGAGAGCGTCAAGCAGAAGACGCTGGGCCGGACAGATTTCCTTGACCCCTACCGTGTCTCTGCCTATGATCCGAGGACGCTGGCCAAAGGAGGGCGGACATGCCTGCGGGGAACCTCAAAGATGTCGCGGCTGTGTGTGGTGTGGGCCATACGGCATACGGTCGAAAAATGAATCGGAGTCAGATCGACTTGGCCGGTGAAGCCATCCGCAACGCGCTCGATGACGCCGGGCTGGGGCGAGACGATCTGGACGGGCTCATCGTCAGTTTTGGTACGCCGATTGGAGCGGATGCGGACACCCTGGCCTATGCTTTGGGATTAAAGCTGCGCGCGTATAATCAGACCTGGGCGCACGGACGGTTTACGGCCAGCAGCATACAGTGGGCGGCGATGATGGTCAGCGCCGGGCTGGCCAATGTGGTGGCTTGTATGGCGTCGATCAGCTTCTCCGGTTTCCGTAAGCCCATGATGGGCGGGTCTGGAGACGCCGAAGGTGGGCGGGAGGCCGGCGGCGGGCACGGCGAAGACCCGGTGTTCGGTATGACCTCGCCTGGGGCAGGGGCCGCCCTGGTCGCCCGGAAGTATTTTGATCGCTTTGGCGCAACGAGCGAGCAGTTGGCCGCGGTGGCGGTGGCGTTTCGGAAGCACGCTGCCATGAATCCGAACGCCATCATGCGGACACCGATCAGCGTCGAAGACCACCAGAACTCGCGTTTTGTGTGCGAGCCGCTGCACCTGCTGGACTATTGCCTGATTAACGATGGCGCGGCCTGCGTCCTGGTCACTACCCAGGAGCGCGCGCGGGATATGGCCAAGCGGCCGGTGTGCATTAGCGGCATGCAGAGCCTGCCCGCGGGACGGGAGGAATTTATCTGGACCTATCCCGGCTTTGGAACCTCTCAACAGACTGTCTTTGATTATGTGCCCGGCCCGCAGCCGGTGTATGAGATGGCAGAGGTTTCGCCCAGGGACCTGGACGCGCTGTTTACCTATGATGCGTTTGCGATCCTGGCCTGGACGGCGCTGGAGCGCTTTGGGTTCTGTGGGCAGGGCGAAGCCGCGGCATTTACCCAAGACGGGCGCATTGAGCTGGGTGGGGAGCTCCCCATGAACACCAATGGCGGGCTGATGTCCGAGGGCCACATCATGGGCTGGAATCATCAGGTCGAGATTGTGCGTCAGCTGCGTGGGGAGTGTGGTGAACGCCAGATTCCGAATGCGCAGCTCATCCAATGGGCCAACGCGTACGGAGATTCCTTAGTCTATCGTGCGGGCTGAAAAAAAGGAGAGGGCATGGCCGAGTATACAAAGCCGTTACCGGCGATTTCGACGCTCAACCAGCCGTACTGGGACGGCCTGAAACAACGGCAGATGGTGCTGCCCTACTGCGAGGCGTGTGAGGCGGTCTGGTATCCTCCGACTCCATTTTGCCCGGACTGCTGGTCGCGCGATTTTCGCTGGCAGGCGGTGAGCGGCCGGGGCGTGGTGAACTCCTGGGTTGTTTTTCATCAAGCCTATTTCTCATCATTCAAGGATGACATTCCGTACTCTGTGGCCGAGGTCGAACTGGAAGAGGGTCCCCGTTTGCTGACTAATCTGGTCGAAGTCGCGAACGAAGACATTGCCATCGGCATGCCGGTGGAAGTGGTCTTCGATGATGTGACCGACGAGGTCGCGCTGGCAAAGTTTCGACCCCGGAAAGGGTAAACAGACCGGAACGGCTGCACTGAAGGAGGCGTTATGCCCGGTATTCTCGACGGTATTCGCGTGTTTGACCTCAGTATCGCCGCGGTCGGACCCTGGGCGTCCAAATTGCTGGGTGAACTGGGCGCGGATGTGATTAAGGTGGAGTCGCCCGGCGGTGAACTCTCGCATGCTATCCCGCCGCCTATTAAGGGTACGGCCGTTCTGTATATCTCGGCCAATTTCAATAAGCGGAATATTGTGCTCGATCTCAAAGAGGAAGGGGATCGGGCCATTGCGCTCAAGCTGGTTGAAAAGAGCGATGTGTTTGTTCAGAACATGCGTCCGGGCGCGGTCGAGCGTTTGGGTCTGGGCTATGACGTGGTCTCTCAGCTCAATCCGCGCCTGGTGTATGTGTCTGCGTCTGCGTATGGCCGGACCGGTCCGATGGCTAAAGAGGCCGGGATCGACCCGACCGTCCAGGCATTCGGAGGCTGGTGCAGTATTACCGGTAGGTCCGGTTCGCAGGGCGAGATGTTCCGCCACCTGGCCCATCTCGATATCACGACCAGTACCATGATTGTCGAAGCCGTTTTGCAGGCATTGCTGGCACGAGAGCGCTCGGGCAAGGGACAGCATATTGAGATCGATATGGTCTCAGCCGCGATGTCGCTGCAAACCAGCCGCCTGGCGGAGTATTTTGCGACCGGCGAACAACCTCAGCCCATGGGTAGCGCCGTGGCAACGACCGTGCCGCACCAGGCCTTTCTGTGTGAGGATCAGGAATATCTGGCGGTCGGAGTGGTGAGCGAGGACCAGTGGCCGCGCTTCTGTCGCGCCATCGGCCAGGAAGCCCTGTGCGACGATCCGCGCTTTACGACCAATCCGAAGCGGGTCGAAAATCGGGCCGCCCTCGTCGCGCTGCTTGAAGACCATTTCAAGACCAAGCCGACCCGCTGGTGGAGTCTGCGGCTGACCCAAGCCGGCGTGCCGAATACGCGGGTGGACCGGACGGTCAATTTTCAGGCACTCCGCGCCGACCCCCAAGTCACAGGCAATCAGCATATTGTTGACCTGGAGACGCCGCATTGGGGTACGCTCAGCGTCGATGGGCTGCCGTGGAAGTTTGAGAAAACTCCGGCCGGTCCGGTTCGTCCGGGCGGACTGCAAGGCGAGCAGACCGAGGAAGTCCTGCGCGAGTTTGGGATAGCGGCAGAGACCCCGGAGCGGAACGGAAGAGGCAAGAGACTGGAGCCGTAATGCCCGGCGCACTCGACGGTTTTACCATTATTGACTTCACCCAAGGGCTGTGTGGACCGTTTGCCTCCATGCGTCTGGCGGACGCTGGGGCCGAGGTGATCAAAATTGAGCCGCTGAGCGGCGATGCCGCGCGGAGCATGGGACCGCCGTTCATCCAGGACGAGAGCGCTGTCTTCCTGAGTCTCAACCGCAATAAAAAGAGCGTGGCCCTTGATGTCACTACGTCCAACGGCCGAGAGATTGCGCAAAAACTGATTGCGCGGGCCGATGTTGTCCTGGAGGACTTCGGACCGGGCCAGGCGGAAAAATTAGGGCTGGGCTATGACGACCTCAGTCAGAGGCAGGCGACGTTGGTGTATTGCGCGATCAGCGCCTTTGGCGAGGAAGGACCACTGCGCGACCAGCCGGGGGCGGAGTTGGTGGTGCAGGCTCTGGCCGATTACACCCATTCGCTGGGAAAAATCGGAGAGGCCCCGGTTCGCTTAGGGACGGACGTGGCCAGTCTCAACACCGGCATCATGGCCTCACAGGCGGTCACGGCCGGGCTGTTTCATCGCGTGCGCAAAGGCGAGGGGCAGCGGGTTGCGGTTAGTATGCTGGGGACCCTGCTCCATATGCGCGGCATTATGTGGACGTCCATGACGGACCCGGACGAGTGGTACGGCTTCCATCTCGACCATTACACCCGTCCGCCCGACGAAGGTTATAAAACCAAGGACGGTCATGTCTATTTCGGCTTGCGGCGGGGCAATAGCGAAGATTGGGACCGGCTGATGCTGACGCTGGGCTTGGCGGACTATATTACTGATCCGCGTTTTGAGGGCTTCGGACGAGAGGCGACCAGCATCGGCCGCTATGCGCCCGAGGTCAAGCCGATTTGGGAACAGGCGTTTCAGCAGTTGACGAACGCTGAGGTGGTCAAACTCGTCCACGAATTCCGTGGGGATGCCGTGCCCTTTAACGATTACCCCACGTTATGCGCCCATCCACAAGTGGCCGAACTCGATATCCTGAAAGACGTTGACCTCCCGGCAGGGGGTCGCTTTCGGACCATTGGTCCGGTCTGGCATCTGGCGGATACGCCGGCAGAAATTAAATCTTCCCCACCGACTCTTGGCCAGCATACGGACGAAGTCCTGACCGGAATAGGGATGAACGCGGTAGATCTTCAGCGACTCAGAGCGGCCAGGGTCATCGGCTAGAGCAGTTTTCATGGTGGTGTAGCGAGGCGATAGCCAGCGTGGCGGAAGTAGTTGGCACACTCGGCAGGGGAGAAGGCCGAGAGGGCGGGGCCAACGGCGCCCCACAAGCGGGCGACCGTGCGC
>MKWU01002510.1_pt1 | contig 27232 bp, 29 predicted proteins | sample 809101 | NCBI WGS metagenome assembly MKWU01 (sample SAMN05860141, study PRJNA318959) | sponge metagenome | host: Aplysina aerophoba | place: Slovenia: Piran, Adriatic Sea, Gulf of Piran | collected 2013-05-07 | reverse complement strand
CGGTGGCCGGCGGCAATGCCATCATCGCCCTGAAGTGCTGCATCCTCAGCAACCGCTTCGAGGACTTCTGGGCGCGCCGCGCCCGCCCGGCAACCGATCTGATAGAGGATTCATTATCAGACGAAAATGCCCAATCTACCGGGCTCAAACCGAAATCGCGACCCCTAAAGGCGGCCTGATGAAGGAAAATCTAACAAATCTGACGTACACCCAGTTCCGCGGATGCCTGCGGTTATTCCCGTGTCAAATACTATTTATGGTTCCGCAGCAGATTCACACCCATCGCCCCAAATAGCAGTGGCAAGGTCGCGTCGATCAGCATCCAGAGGATGGATGCCGTATCGGGGCCGGCAGGCGAATAACTTGGGTTCAGCAGGCTGAAGTAGCTCCAGAGAAACAGGATGCCGACGGCCAAGAAGCCGTAGAAAAGCACGTTGGCGGCAAGGTACTCCCGGGTGACCGTCTCGCCGCCCTCGCGGTCGACGGCGCGTTTGCGCAGAGACGCGAAGACGAGGCCCACCACCCATGCTAGCGCCATCAACAGATCGAGCGGTTCCCAGAGCGGGCTGTAGGGCTGTCCTGGTTCGGATACGTGGTACAGCGGCTCGATCACCGTGTGGACCGCGACCGTGACGGCCGTGACAATCAATGCCCAGCCCAAGATTTTCCTTATCATGTTGATTCCCCGTCTCCTGAGGCGATGTGGCCAAGAATATCACGAGCCCTTCGAGTTCACAAACTCAAACAATTTCCGAGGCGAGAGCGGTGCGTTGTGTATCGTAGGGGGCTCTTGCCGGTGCTTGCCCTAAAAGGCATTTGAGATGATAATACGCGCCCCCGATGACAATGGGGTGAACCCGACCATGAGTGAAATCGACTTTAACCTGTCTGCGCAACCGCGCGAGGAGACTGGAACCAGCGCAATGCGGAAGATGCGGCGTGCAGGACAGCTGCCCGGCGTGGTCTACGGGGCGGGGGGCGATGCGGTGCCCATTACTCTGTCGAGTTTTGAGGTTTCGCGCCATCTGGAGCATGAAGCTTTCTACTCCCATGTCCTGAACCTGAAGCTGAAAGGCAAGAAGGAGCAGGTCATCCTGCGCAGCGTACAGCGCCATCCGGTCCGCTCGGATAGGCTGCTGCATATCGACCTGCAGCGCATCAGCAAGGATGCGAAGATCCGCATGACGGTGCCACTGCACTTCGTGGGTGAAGATGTGGCGCCTGGCGTCAAGGAGCAAAGCGGCCTGTTCAGCCACCTCATGACGGAAGTGGAAATTTCCTGCTTGCCTTCCGACCTTCCGGAGTACATCGAAATCGACGTTTCCGAGTTGCATATCGGTGAGCCGATACACCTTTCCGGCCTGGCGGTTCCGGAGGGCATCGAACTGGTCGAGTTGTCGCACGGGCACGATCAGGCCGTGGTCATCATCAACGTCCGGAAAGAGCAGCCGATCGAAGAAGAAGAGGTGGAAGTCGAAGAACCTGAGGGCGAAGAGGGCGAGGCCCAGGAAGCCGCCGAGGGCGAAGAGAAGGGCGCGGATTCCGCCGAAAAAGAGTCCTGATCAGGGCTGTATCGATGATGGAATCAGGCGATGCGGTCCGGTTGATCGCAGGGCTTGGGAATCCTGGCGCGGAATATGCCCGCACCCGTCACAACGCAGGATTCTGGCTGATCGATGCACTGGCCGACCGGCTGGGTGCGCATCTGAAACCTTCCCGGCAGTTGAAAGGCGAGACCGCATCGGTCGAGGTGGAGGGTCATCCGCTTCGCTTGTTCAAGCCGAATTCCTACGTCAATGTCAGTGGCGCCTCGATTGCATCGGCGTGCCGCTACTTTCGGATTCCCGTTTCGGCATTGCTGGTCGCGCACGACGATATTGACCTTCCAGATGGCGCGGCGCGCCTGAAGTTTGCCGGTGGCCATGGCGGCCACAAGGGTATCCGCGACATCTGCCAGCATGTCGGCAAGGACTTCTGGCGCCTGAAACTCGGCGTCGGGCATCCGGGCCGAGCCTCGGAGGTGGTGGGCTACGTACTCAAGCCGTTGTCCAGTTCGGACCGTGCCGCAGTGGATCAGGCCGTGCAGCAGGTGCTGGGGCATGTCGGCAGCCTTGCCACGGGGGATTTCCAGAAAGTCATGAACGCGTTGCACGATCCGGACGGCCCGACCGGATGAGCCTCAAGTGCGGCATCGTCGGATTGCCGAATGTCGGGAAATCCACGCTCTTCAATGCCCTGACCTGCGCCGAAGCGGCGGCCCAGAACTATCCGTTCTGCACGATCGACCCGAACCTGGGGGTGGTTCCGGTGCCGGACCGCCGCCTTGACCGGCTGGCGGACTTGGCAGGGTCTGCGCGGCGGATTCCGGCGACGGTGGAATTCGTCGATATTGCCGGGTTGGTCCGGGGCGCCGCGCAGGGCGAGGGCCTCGGCAATCAGTTCCTTGCGCACATCCGAGAGACGGATGCGATTATTCAGGTCGTGCGGTGTTTCGAGGACGACAACATTGTCCATGTAGACGGGGCGGTCGATCCGGCCCGGGATTGCGAGACCATCCTGACGGAGCTGCTCCTGGCCGATCTGGGGACGCTGGATCGATCGCTCGAGAAGTGGCGGCGTCAGGCCAAGACCGGCGACAAGGAAGCCCGCGAGGCCCAGGCTGTGCTGGAGGCGGCCTGCAAGCAGCTTGACCAAGGCGTTCCGGTACGCGAGCAGGAACTGGGCGAGGCGGAACGGGAAGTACTGGAGCCTCTTTTCCTGCTGACGGCCAAACCCTCTCTTTTTATCGCCAATATCGACGAGGCCGGTTTTTCCGGCGAGAGTAGTGACCGGGACGCGCTGGAGGAATACGCACGCGGGAAGGGGGCCGAAGTGATTCCGGTCTGCGCTGCGCTGGAATCCGAGATTTCCCGACTGGACCTGGAAAGCCGGGAGGAATTTCTGGCGGACCTGGGTCTATCCGCTCCGGGGCTTGACCGGGTCATTGAGGCGGGCTACCGGCTTTTGGACTGCATGACGTATTTCACGGCGGGGCCGAAGGAGGCGAGGGCATGGACGATTCGCCGGGGCATGCACGCTCCGCAGGCGGCGGGAGTGATTCATACCGATTTCGAGAAAGGATTCATCTGTGCGGAAGTGATCGCCCATGAGGATTACCTTGCCTGCGACGGAGAAGCAGGAGCCCGGGAAGCGGGAAAATGCCGGACGGAAGGCCGGGACTACGAAGTGCAGGAAGCGGACGTCGTCCACTTCCGTTTCAACGTGTGACAGCCTGAATCAGGGAATGTGCGGCGTCCCGTCTTTGGTGGGAAGGTTCTGGATCGATTTCCCTGCCGACCGTTCGGCGATCATCAAGTCGAACTGGGACTGAAGATTGATCCAGAGTTGGGGGCCGGTACAGAACCAATGGCCGAACCTCAGTGCGGTATCGCCGGTGATCGACCGCTGGCCCCTGATGATCTGGCTGACGCGGTTGGGTGGCACATCGATTTGACGGGCGAACTCGGTCGGGGTGATTCCGAGTTCGTCAAGTTCGGCTTTCAGAATGGCGCCGGGGTGAACAGCTCTCGAAAACATAACTCCTCCTGAGAAATTCAGTGGTAATCCCGAATTGCCACATTGCTGGGTTCGGTTTGACCGTCTGGCCACTCAAAACAGAGTCGCTATTGCCGCCGAATGGAGTACCAGCCGGGACGGTTGCCTTCGAGAGCCTCAAGCCGATTGCTGGGCCATGCACGAAAACTTTCTAGGGAAGCCGCGGCATTTAGGGTCGAAAGCCGTCTCTCAGCTTGCCCCTCGAACCCATGAAATGCGGGGACATGAATTCCTTTGCAAAATTCTCAGCCCTCTTGTCGCAGTAATTCAGGATTATGCATCATAAAGATAATGACGATGTACGTCAATCGTCTTTCCTTCTGTCCTGCTTCAAGCAGCCAAAGCGGTTCCAAGCTTCCGCACCTTGATTTCCCCTTTCCGTTGCAACACATGCCATAAGTCGTACTGCATCTGTTGCAGCAGTCAGGTCTCCGGGCCTCCGCCGAATCCTTTAGACAGGCGAATAGCCATTTCCGGAGAAATGCCGAAGCGACCATTGAGCAGCATGGATAACGTGTTTCGCGAGACTCCGAGACCCTCGGCGGCTTCGGTTACCGTCAGTTCCAAGGGATTGAGGCACACCCGACGGATGAATTCGCCGGGATGGGATGGATTATGCATGAGTCTGTTCCCTGTCATGGAAGCAGGCGGATGAACGCTGTGATCCATGCCAGAAGTATCATCACCCCCAGCCCCATCAGCCAGCGGACCATAAATGCTTCTCTTCGCTCGATCAGCGTTTTGATGTCGGCAATATCCTCTTTCGTGGCTACATACTCCATCCGGGTTTCAAGCTTACTCGCACGGCCATCCAGATGGGCCAATTGTTGTCTGATTTCGGTTTCGAATGCGGTTGCTTCAACATTCACGATGTGTCCTCCTGCGCAGGTTGATTATAACTATGTTGTGCCCGGCTTGCCTTGCTGCGAACCGGGACACAGCGTCTCCTAATCTCCTGACATGTCGCCGACCAGGCAGTCGGGCGGATAGGCCTCCTGTTTTGTTGCTTTAAATCCATATTGTCCCTATGGATAAACCAGGTAATAAGGAACATTCGCAGGAAAACCCGGATAGTGGTGGATCACATCCTCTATCGGCAGAGGGCGGAGGAGGGACCGTTTGCGGTATTCCACGTACTTCCGGTACCAGCGTTCCCGTTCGCTCCACCCCCGGAAGTTCCTGGGCACGACGGTCCGAGCGGAGCCCAGGCTCGATCGGGTGGTTCCTCCGGCTTCGACCATCTGGCGATGACAGGCTTGGTCGGTCAACCCGAGTTCGAGACACTTGGAATAGGTGTGCGGGGTAGACCCCGGCACTTGCGCAGAGGCCTCGTCCGCCGAGCCTGCCAGGATTGCGAGGATCGACAGTAAATGAAGATTCAGTTTCGTCATCGTTGGAACCTCCCGCTCAGTACGAGCATTTGACGAATACGGTGATGGTGGCTGTGTCCGGGGTGGCGCTTTCATCGCCTCCGGAACCGGTAATGACCGCCCGGACCCGCCAGGAGTCGGCGAGTTCGTCTACGGGCAGTTGAATGCCATGCAGTGCCCGGCCACTGAGTGCCGAAACCCGGTTGAGAGCGGTGAAGATGCGCGGCGTCATGCTACCGGGACAGGTCGGCTTTCGTATCAAGTCGCCGGGATTGGCCACGGTGGCGAACTGCACGGAGTTGAGCAGGGTCTGTCCGGTCTCGGTCGCCACATCACGGGCGCCGAACAGGTATTGATTGCCCAGGTTCCAGGTCGCGGTCGGGGAGGCGGAGCCGTCCAGCGGCATGAACTCGCCGCCGCTGCCGCCGCCGCCCGCATCGGCGGGCTTGGGGTAATGCACGGTGAGGGCGATGCCGGAAACCGAGGAACCCGGAATTTTCTGTTTGAGGCTGGTCGCCTGTCCGGCGCTCTCGGTAGTGACCGTGACGGTGAAATGACTGGAGTCGCAAGACAGGGCATATTCGGTCTGGTTTCCTCCAGAGTTCAAGTAGGGGGAGTGTTTGGGGGCTCCCTTGAGAAGGTTTTTCGCGTCAAGTTCCTCGTAGGCTCCTTGGCACAGAAGGATCTCAAGCGGCCATTTGTTTTCGTCAATGGCGTAGTGCTGCGCCGCGTTGGCCAGTCGGTAGATTTCTCCGGCCGCCTGCTCGGTCCGGTCGCGCTCGATGTCATCGACCAGACGGCGGGTCATGCTGAGTTGAAGGGTTCCGGCGAGGATCGAGAACAACGCCAGGGTGACGGCCAGTTCCAGCAGGCTGAAGCCGGACTGACGCGCAGACGGGTCGGTTCGGGAAGATTTCATTCGGCTTCCTCCCGGGTTTGGCGCAATTGGCGTGCCCGCCAGAACGGGATGCGGAGTTCTGATACCGGAAGGAGGGATCTCACGATTTCGGTGCGGATGACCGATCTTCCGCCGGGGAGACGGGTCTTGACATCGACCAGAATGCGGGGATCGTCGCCGTCGAGCGCAATCCTGTAGGTTTGCCCGCCGGCCAGTCGGGTCGGGATGGCAGCGTGGGGCAGGGCGGCCTGCAGATCGGTTGCAGTGGAGGCGCTGTCGGCAAGCAGGCCCTGCCGGTGTGCGCGTTCGACCAGGGAAGCGATGTACCGGCCCTCGACCCGCTGCGCACGGATTTTTTCCGCATCGATGCGCGCGCTTGCAAATGAACCGAAAAGGCTGATCGCCAGGCTCGCCACGACGAGAGCAGCCAGCACTTCCGGCAGGGCGAAGCCTCGTTGCACAAGGGGTTTCATCGGACGGAGATCGAGTAGATCGGGACCAGAAACCCCTTGACGAGCAACAGCATGAGTGCCAGGAGCAGCCCCGAATAGAACCAGCGGGTCCAGCGCACGAGCCGCTCCAGGTGCCAGCTGATTTCGGTGTGCAGGTTGGTCTGTATGGTGGCGAACAGGTGTGGCAGTTGTGTCATCGGCGCGTCTTCGAACCGGTACAGGCCCGCAATCAGGGTGCGGCTGAAGTAACGTTCGGACAGGCTCTGGGACAGGCTGTGCCCGGCGTGCAGCCGGGTGTACAGGTACTGGCTGGCATGCATTCCAAGCAGAGGATGTAGCGAGCGCACCAGGTCGGCGAGATGGATGCCCTTGCGAAAGGCCGGAGCGAGGACCTCCAGCAGGACAGAGGATCGCTGCCCGCGAATCAGGCCGTCGATGTCGCTCAGCGGGGGGAATTTTCGGACGTGGGGCCAGAAGCGGTATCCGGCGAGGGCGAGAATTCCGGTGGCGCCCAGCGTCAGCGGCAGATAACGGGTCAGCAGGGCATGCAGGGTCATCAAGATGTCGGTCGCGAGGGTCGTCTGGATCTCGACCCGGTCGGACAGGCGGTCGAGCAGCATCTGGAATAAAAACGGGGTCAGCGCGAACAGGCCGAGCGCGGCGACCGTGTACAAGGCGGCGCGCAACAGGGGGCCGCGCAGCTTCTCCTGATTCTCCCTCTGGCGGCTTAGAAAGTCAGCCGCCTGCAACAGCATGCCCGGGACCTGCCCGAGGCGTTCACCCTCCCGGCACAGGGCGACGGCGAAGGGGTGCACGTTGAGTTGAAGCAGGAGTTCGGCGGGAGCGAGGCCGGACGGACTGGCAACACCTCGGAGTCGTCGGTTCCGCTTCAGCGTGGGGAGCTGCTCGACGATCCGGTCCAGCGCCTCGGGCGTCAGGCTACCTCGGCTCAGTTGCATGGACATCTGGGCCAGCAACAGACGCTGTTCGTTGAGGTCGGTCCGGCGCAGGCCCAGCCACTCTTTCCAATGCCGTCGCACCGACGCCACTCGCCGACCGGCCACGGCCGGATGCCGACGGGCGGAGGCCGGGCCGTCCGCATCCACCGCAAGCGTGATCGTTGTGCCTTGCGGCGACAAGCAGCGCACGGTGTACAGGGTCACGGTCAGGGAATCCGGTAATTGACCGTGAGCGTTTCTTTGCTGCTGTCGTAGGAAACCGCACTGATGGCCGAACCCGATGCGTTTCCGAGCGCGGTGGAGAGGTTCGCGCCGAAGGCATCCGGATCCTCGGCACTGGTGAGCACCCACGCGAGGCTGACGGTCCGCGCCGCCGGCGTGCCCAGCGTCCACGCGTCACCGAATGGCCCGTTCGCGGGCACACCGGCGTCCGTGATGGTTTTTTTGACAACCCCGTTCAGGCTGCCGTTGATCGCGCGATACGAGATCAGGGCGGACGGGATGTCGTTGAGCAGCGTGTCCTTGCTGCTGGCCATCGCCAGTTCCTGCTCGGCCGTCCCGAAGCTGGTGACGACGGTCGAGACGAGAATGCCGATCAGGGCGATGACGGCGAGGATCTCCGGCAGGGTGAAGCCGCGCTGGCGAAGGTCACGTGTTGGATGGTTCATGATGCATGGTTCTCCGTGAAAGTGAGTTGAAGGGGAAGGGTGTGTGATTCGGGGACCTGAAGGGGTTCGCCGGGCGGTTCGGGCAGGATGCGCAGGCACTCGGCCCAGGTGGTCTGCCCGGCACGGACCAGTTCCGTGGCGTGATCCCAAAGACTCTGGAAGCCCTGCGCGCAGGCCGTGTCGTACAGGGGGGTCAGCCCGGCGCCGCCGGCAATATGCTCGGCCAGCCGGGAATCGAGGAACAGGGTTTCCGCGATGCAGATTCGCCCGCGGTAGCCGCTGTGCTCGCAATGTTCGCAACCTTCCGGGCAGGCGACCGGCCAGGGTTCGCCGGGCGGAAGCCTGAGCAGGCAGGTGGCTTCCCAGCTGGCTTCGTCGTATTTGCGCGTCGCACAGTGGGGACAGACCTGGCGAACCAGCCGCTGAGCGCTGACGGCGGCCAGGGTGTCGGCGATCAAATGGGAGTGGATGCCAAGATTGCGGAGGCGCTCAATCGCGCCGAGGCTGTTGTTGGTATGCAGGGTGGATAGCACCAGGTGGCCGGTCAGGCTCGCCCGGCAGGCCAGTTGCGCCGTCTTTTCATCTCGGATCTCTCCAATCAGGATGACATCCGGGTCGGCACGGAGGAGCGCCCGCAGGCCTGCGGCATAGCTCATTCCGATGTCATCGTTGATCTGGATCTGGTCGATGCCCGGGATCTGCACTTCGATGGGATCTTCCAGGGTCTTGATGGAAACCTGGCTGTGGTTGCGGCGGAGGATCTCCATCACCAACGCGTAGAAGGTCGTGGTCTTGCCCACTCCGGTCGGACCGGTCAGCAGGAACAGGCCGCTGTTCATGGCGACGATACGGTGCAGAGACTTGACGAAGGAGGGGCCGAGGGCCAACTGGTCCAGGGTCTGGACCGAGCGCTGGTAGCCGGCCACGATGCGCAACGTGAACGAACCCCAGACTTTCCGCCCGATGGTGACCGGGCACATGTTGACCCGGATGAAGAAGACTTGTCCCCGCAGGGGCATTTCCAGGCTGCCGTCCTTCGGCGTGTTGTAGACGCCGTGCTGGTTTCCGGACAGGGTCAGCAGGGTGTTGGAGATCAGCCGGTAGTTGCATTTCTCCGACATCACCATGCGCTCCTCGCGCAGGGTCAGGAGCAGGCCGTTGCGCCGCATCTTTATCTCCACGGCCTCGTTGTCGCGTGGCACGATATGGAGGTCGCTGGCTTGACGATCGATAGCCAGAGTGATCCATTCGTGCAGGATCTGCTCCGCCTCCGGAGACAGGGAGGGGTCCTGGGCCGTCTCGGAGTGGGTGGAGGGCTGGATCGGAATCAATCCGGTTTCGCCGCGGTGACGGCCCAGGGCCTCTCTCGGCAGGGTCAACTGCGGGTTGCGGACCAGATGCTGGCAGGCGAACGGATCCGTTACGAACAGGCGCCCGTCGGCCCAGGCCGAGAGGCCGTCCGCGGCATACTCCAGAGAACCATGCAGGTTTTCGGAGTACACCGGTATCGAAAATGCCTCCGACAGGGCGAGGGTGACGGATTCCGCATCGGCACCGGCCCGCAGCAGGCGAGGAACAATCGCTTCGGGGGTGCTCGGACAGGCCAGTTGCATGGCATTCGACGGCAGGGCGCCGGAGCCGACGAGGGCTTGGCGAACAGCCTCGAAATGTTTCACGACCCGGTCGGACAGGGTATTCACGGTGTCGTCCTTTCAAGCGGGACCCGAAACCGCATCCCCTCGGGATTCAGCACCTCGAGTGAATCGACCCCGACCGAATGAATCCTCCAGGGTCCCAGCCGCTGGCCGGCATGCACTTCGACATGCTGCCCGCTGTCAAGGCGCAGTCGGGCGCGTCCTTGATAGGTGGCGATCAGTTGCGGCAAGTCCAGCGTGCGCACCGGGGCCGGGGCGGGGGATTCCTCTTCGGTCGGGGCGGGGATCAGTTCCGCTCCCGGGCAGGGATATCCGGTTTGTCGGCACTCCTGGAGTTTCTTTGCGATCCGCAACTGCACTTCGAGAAGGGCGTCGGTGGTATGCAGGCGCTGCAATTCATGGATGTGCGACTCGGCCGCCTGGAGGATCCTTCGGGAAGCCTCTTCGGGCAGACCGCCGTCCGCCAGAGCCGCGGCCGGCCAGATTGCCAGCAGCAGGGCCACTCTCATGCATCGCTCCCGATGTCCGGGTTCGCGCCGAGCACGAACAGCACGGCATGCGCGGTCCCGCCTCCGGCCCTGACTTCATCCACGATCAGCGGCATCAGCGGCTGGGCGGTTCGGCACAGCCAAATCACGCTGGGCAACGATCCTCGCAGCGCGACCTTCCAGACCGTGCCGCCAAAACTGCCGATCCGTTCGCGGACCGCTTCCGGGTAGAGATCCGGGTTCGCCTCAATGGCCTTCATTTCGTGTATTCCCGGCAGGGTCCGAGCCAGTTGGTTCAACTGCCGCATCTGCCAGTGGATGGGGCGCACGGGCGGCAGGATCTCGAGCTGCCGCCGGGATTGATCCAACTGTGCGTGCTGTTTTGAAATCCGGCCAAGGTCCGGGGTGGTGCGCCTTTGGTCAAGCACAGCCACGGCCAGTCCCGTGAGGATCAGGCACAGCGTGCCGATCAGCACGGGCAGTCCCTGCCGCCGCCACTGGCTACCAGGCAATGCGAAGCGAGCCATCGGGCTGGTGCGAGAGCCGACGGGCCGGGAGTCCGGCGGGTGCGGCAGGGGGAAGGGGGCCGAGAGGGTGGATGATGGCGCTTAGCGTTGGCGCGGCCAGCACGGAAGTCTGCGGGAGTTCGACCGGCTGAAAGTGCCGGGAGAGGATCAGCAACTGATTCAGGCGGCGCGATTGGTCGATGGGCTCGATGCGCCCGCTGGTTTCCAGACGTGCGAGATCTTGTTGCAGTTGGAGGGTCTGCTCCCGCAGGCGTTCGGCCTGCTGCACCTTCTGTGCGTGGCGATGGTTCAGGATGCGGTCGGCCGCGGTGCCTAAGAACGCACTTCCGAGCGCCATGAGTCCGACCAGTGTCAGGGTCTGAAGGCGGGCGCGGGCTCTCTGAGCCTGGCGATGGCGCAGGGTCTGGATCGGTTGCGACGGGAGGCGGAGACGCTCGGGTCTCGGGTCGATCAGGACCGGCTTGGATGTGGCCTGATCCGGCGTAAAGGCATCCAGGAGGGTTTCGTTCGCGATCCGCCCGCTGCAGGCGCCGTCCGATTCGCGCAGAAGATAGCGCCCCTCGTGCGGCGAGGAATCCGTGGTTACCTCGTAAAGCCCCGGTTCTGCCGGGACGAGCCCGGATGCGATCAAGACTTGCCAAAGCCCGTACAGGGGCAGGCCGGGATGGAGTTCGGACAGGGTGTCGGCCTGTTCCTGCTCGACGTAGAGTGGCAGGCTCGCGTCCTCCGAGGCGATGGGCATCAAGCGCTCGGACAGCGGACCGGAGAGGTGGGTCAGTACCAGGTCGTCCACCAGAACCGCCTCGCGCGGGCCGATCCGGACGGGGCGTTCGAGCGGGAGCATCAGATCGCCACCTCGATGGGGGTGATGACGATCATCAGTTCCCGGTTGGTCCTCTCCAGGGTGGAAGCTTCGAAGGCCCGGCACAGGAAATGTTCGCAGTCCAGTTGGTGGGCGGCTTGGAGTGACCGACTCTGGATCAATCCACCGAGCAGGATGGGCTTGCCGCTGCGGGTGATGGCCAGCGTGGCCATTTCCTGGATGGCGATATTGGGTCGCACCACGGTGGAGACGCCGGTCTCGAATTCGCTGTGCGAGCGGATCGACGACAGCACCGGGACGACTTCCACCAGGATGGAGCCGTCATGGCGCATGCGCGGGGTGACGGCGATCCGGAAACCGACCCGGACATGCTCGAACTGGGTCGAAAGGATCGGCTCGACGCGGCCCTCGCCGAGGACCAGGTCGGTGCTGGCGATGAAGCTGACTTCTTCCCCGTCGCCGAGGAACGTCGTCATGCCGTTGACGACGGTGAACACCGGGTCGCTGCGCACCGTGACCTGGCCGTGCCGCGACAGCTGCTGCACCATGGCGTTGATGCTCCAGCGCCCGAATTTCAGTGCCGCATCGACTTCCCAGGCCCCGCTGGCGCGTACGAAAGACAGCCCGCCGGGGGCGGTGCGGGAGATCGTGGCGCGCCGTTTCGCCGAATCGTAGAGCACGCCCAGGTCCAGCCCGCCACCGGCCCCTTCTTCACGGGAGACGTCAAGGATGGCGACGGCCATCAGGATCTGCCGTGCCCCCCGCCGGGTCTGCTCGGTCAGCCAGGCGTCGAGTTCCTGGATGCGTGAAACCGGGCCCCGTGCGCGCAGCAGGCCTAAGCGCTGGTCCGCAACCAGCCAGGTCTGGAGGGGTGTTTCCTGCGCCGGTGCCGTCCCGGTTGAAGACAGGCCCAGGATTGAACGCGCGTTGGCGAGCAGATCGTCCCACGGGGAGTCCGTGTGGTCGTAGGTCACCGTGGCGGATCCTTCTTCGGACTCCTCGTCGTCTTCGCCTTCTCCGCCGCCGGCGGAAGACGACAGCGCGACGGCCTGGCCGACCTTGAGTTTCGCCTGGCCGTGGCCGGCGAACGTGCTGACGTCCCAGGATCGCGTCAGATAGGACGAGACGTGCACGATCGGGTATTCGGAATCCAATTCCAGCGCGTAGCCGGTCATCCCCTCCAGGATTTCGAGGTACTGCTGCAGGTTGAGATTGTTGACGCGAACGCTGTAGCGCTGGCTCAGGTCGATTTCCGGGGTGGTGGGCACGACGTTCAGGGCCGGGTCGGCCCGTGTCAGGCACTCGCTCAGCGTGGCGTCCCTGAGGTTGAGGGTGACGGACAGCCCGGAACTTTCCGCGTGCGGTCGCTGGACACGGACGAATGGGCGGGGCGGTGCGGGCAGGGCGGGTGTTGCGGCCGGGATTTCCAGCGGCTGCGGCGAGTGGATCTCGCCGGGCGAGATTTCCGGGCCGGTGCAGGCGCAAAGCATGAGCACGAGCGTGAGCGGCGCGGCGCGTGCGGTCATGGCTGCCCCAGCACGACCAGCTTCTGGTCTTCGAAGACGTGCAGGACAAGTTCGTCTTGGGTCTGGCCTCCGAGTTTGCGGGTCAATTCGGTCAGGGCATCCCACCAGGTCGTCGAGGAGATCAGCGAGATGCGGGTTTGCAGCAGGGCGGGCGGGATTTCCGGGCGCAGCGTCCAGCCGACGGGGACGATCAGGTCCAGCGCTTCCTGCAGGGTCATGTCCTCGACGAAGATCTCGGCCGGGTCGTGCAGGCTGGTCGGCAGGGACAGCTCCATCGTTGCCGCATCCGGGCCGGGGTCTTCCATGGCCAGGCTTTGGGCGCCTTCGATTTCGAGGGAAGGAGCCTGCCGCTCCAGTTGCGCCTGCCACTCCTCGGTCGGTCGGATGATCAGCGTGCGGTACAGCGGGTTGATTTTCAGGCGCCAAGCGCTGCCGGCCAGGACGGCCAGGGCTTCCGACAGGTGGATGGGCCCGAGGTCGCGATGGATCTCGGGCAGCGGCTGCGGCATCAGGATGGCATTCGCCCAATGACTGCGCTGTTCGTCGAGGCGATAGCCTGAACGCGTCAGCAAATGGTTCATGGCCTCGCCGACGGTGGCGATTTCCTGCGGGAACCGGACTTGGGTCAGGGTGACTTGAAGCGGATGCCGCTGCGCGTGGCTGCTGCCGGGCATCAGGTAGGCGTAACGGGCGATGGACACGGGGTCTCCGACAGCCAGTCCCACGCCGGGGAGGGCAAGGCAGAAGGCGAGAAGAGGTCCACGCATGGGCAGGCTCCGGTTCGGGCCTGCCACATTAGGCTAATGGAAACGCGAAATCAAGGAAAAATGGTCAGAATTTTTTGACCATTTATTTTTCCAGAAAAATCAATAGTTTATATAGGATAAAAAACAGATCCGAATCCTAGTTCCGGAAGAGTTTCTCCAGTTTTGGAGAGAAATGCCAGAGCCCGAACACGAGGATGCCCACCCAGGCGACGCCGGTCCATCCGCCCGAGGCGTCGGTGCCGAGCCAGGCAGGTCCGAAGGGACCGGGGTAGGTGAAGAACTGGAAGGATTTAAGGCTGAACACCATGGCGGCATGCGCGCCGATGCAGAACGCCAGGCAGCCGGTCCGCAAACGCAGCATCCCTAGGCCGAGGCCGATTAAGATCAACAAGCAAAGGCGTGGCATTTGCTCGAGCCATTGATCGGGCATTTCCAGCGTGGCGTTGGCCAGCAGCATCCATCCCCCGGCCCAATGGTCCGCCAAGGCCGAGTCGGGGGTCGGATTGAGGAAGTGGATGCCGGCGTAGAGCAGGGCCGAGGCCGTCAGCGGCATCCAGTAGCCGGACATCCGGGACAGCAACAGGCCGCGGAAATACAGCTCCTCCACCGTGGCGACGGCGAGCGCTGCCGCCAGGTACCCGGCGAGCTTGTAGGTCAGTTCGAGGCTCCACATCCAGGGGTCCAGGAAGCGCGCGTTCATCTCGAGCAGGAAGAGCCACAGGGGAATCAGCAGGGCGGCCGTGAGGGAGAAAGCGACCAGCCCCTGCACGAGGAGGGATTCAATGCCGTCCCGGAGGCCGAGAGCGTCGCGGGTGACTCGCCGCCGCGCCCACAGCACGAGGACCGCGATGGCGACCAGAAGTGCGCCGTACTTGACGAGTTTATGGTGAGGGACCGGCAGCGGCCACCAGGCATAGACCAGGCCCCACAAAAAGGCGCCGCCCGCCAGTGCGGCGAGCAGCAGGAAGGTGTAGACCCAGAAGCTTCGCATGAGAATCCGATTTTTCAATCTTCGGAAGCCCATGATTTTAGAGGAAATGGAATCGACTACACCAAGCGGGCCCGAAAGGCAAGCAAAAATGGTCAGAATTTTTTAACCATCATGTCTTGCTTTCGCCTTTCCTTTCGGGCAGGATCGGGATTTGAACCGGATGGACCCGAAAGACGTCTCGTCATCGCCATCCCTCCAGGGAAAAATTGCTCAAGGAGAACTTCTATGGACCCGAACACTCAGAAATCCGCCCCGGCTTCCGGCGCCGGCAAGCAATCCGCTCCGCGTCCGCCCAAATTCGATACAATGCGGGCGGTAGGGAACCTAAAAGAGGCGGAATTCCGGGAGCAACAGGCCGTGGCCATCGTCGAGACCATTCGGGATGCACAGGTCGAACTTGCGACGAGGGACGACCTGTATGCCGTCAGGGACGAGTTGCGTGGCGAGATCAGTAGCCTGCGCAGCGAGATGCGGGCGGACATGCAGGCACAACTGGCCGCGATGCAATGGCGCCTCCTGATCGGTGTCAGCATTATCGTCGGCGTTTTCGGAACCATAGTGACTCTTGCGGGCGGGAGATGAGTTTGGACGTGCCGGACACCCTTCCGCCCGGATTTGCCGCCTCGCCGGAGATGGCCAAGAACTGAAACAGGAGGAATCCCAAGGAGCAGAGCCGTGGCCATCATTGAAACCACTCGAAACGAACAGGGCGAATTTGTCGCCCTATACGTTCGCGAGAACAGCCTGCAGGAGGAGTTCGACGGCTTTCGCAGTGATCTAAGGGAGGCATGTGACGACTTTCTCAACGACTTTCTCAACGACTTTCGCAACGACCTGAGGGAGATGTTTGCCAGACTGAACCGGGCTCTCTTGGCTGCAGGCATCGTCGTGACCGTTGCTGGCTCGGCGTGCATCTATCTCATGGCCATTCTCGTGGGCGGGAAATGATCTTGGCATGCTTCCGCCTGCCTGGCTTTCGAACGTGCCACCCTTGCCCCGAGAGAGGCTGCTTCCGATAGGTTCTGCTGGCAGATATTCTTTAGGCCAGCTTCATTCTTTATACTATTAAGCCCGCGACAGGGCGAAAGTGGCGGAATTGGTAGACGCGCTGGCTTTAGGTGCCAGTGGGATTATCCCGTGAGAGTTCGAGTCTCTCCTTTCGCACCACGCCCTCCCGCTGAATAGAAAATCATGGAAATCTCTCTCGAAGTCTTGGGACCGACGGCGCGTGCCTTACGCGTCACGGTGCCGCAGCAGCAGTTCGTCGAGCAGGTGGAGAACCGTCTTCGCCAACTCTCCCGCACCCTGCGCATCAAGGGCTTCCGCCCGGGCAAGGTGCCGGTGCAGGTGGTCCGGCAGTATCACCTCCCGCAGGTTTACGGCGAGGTGATGGAGAAGCTGGCCAACGATTCCCTGCGCGAGGCGCTGGCCGCAGAAGAAGTGAACCCGGTGGTCGACCCGAAGGTCACGGTGGAAGAGTACGGCGAAGACCGCCCGATGAAATACCAGGCCCGGTTCGACGTGTATCCGGAACTCGCGGAATCGAAGATCGCGGGAGTCGAATTGACTGACCCCGAGGTCGCAGTGGAAGACGCGGAGGTGGAGGAGGGGCTGGAGCGGCTGCGCCGCCAGGATGTCGATTGGAAAGCGATGGAGAGGGCGGCTGCCCCCGGTGACCAGGTGGCGTTTCTCTACACGACCTGCGGGATGGACGAGACACTTGCGGAGATCGCCGAGGACAGCCCGGACCTGGTCCTGGTGCTTGAGCCGGGGGCGATGCTTGAGGAACTGCACGAACACCTCCAGGGCATGGCCGCGGGGGACGAGAAGTCGGTCCAGGTGGCTTTTGCGGAGCGGACGGACGGCCACCCCCTGTCCGGCCAGACCCGGCAGTTCCGGATCCGTGTGCAGGAGGTGCGTGAGGCCGTGCTTCCAGACTGGGAGGATGCGGCGTGGCTTGCGAAATGCGGTGGCGCGGGCGCGACGCGCGAGGATATCCGAAGCTCCGTGCGTGCGCACCTGGACTACCGGCGAACGGAGATGCGGCGCGAGTACCTGGCTGGCCAGATCACGCAGGGCCTGGCGGCAGCCAAGGAGCCTGCGTTGCCGGTGCCCGAGTCCCTTCGGGAATGGTGCCTGTCGGTGCGCCTGAAGGAGATGGGGGTTCCGCCGGAGCAGGAGCTGGGCGAGGATCACCCGGCGCACCGGGTGGCGCTGATGGACGCGCAGCGGATTACGGTATTCCAGGCGTTGCGTGCCCTGAGCGGGGCGGAGCCGAGCGAACAGGACATGCAGCAGGTCGAGGAAGCCTACGCCGGGCAGTTCAAGGACTCGGCGGCGGCCAAGCGCAATGTGCGGAGCAACCCGGACGTGCGCGGGCACCTGCAGCGCGAGGCGAGCTGGGATGCGCTCATCCGCTGGACGCTGGATCGTGCTAGAGTGAATAAGGAGCGCATGACGCTGGAACAACTGGGTGCGCGAGCCGGCCGATGAAGGACATTCGATCCCAATACATCCCCATGGTGGTGGAGCAGAGCGCGCGCGGAGAGCGCGCGTACGACATCTATTCGCGCCTGCTCAAGGAGCGGGTGGTCTTCATCGTGGGAGCCATCGACGACCATGTGGCCAACTTGGTGGTGGCGCAGATCCTGTTTCTGGAGTCGGAGAACCCGGACAAGGACATTTCCCTGTATATCAACTCCCCGGGTGGTTCGGTCAGCGCCGGGCTCGCGGTGCACGACACGATGCAGTTCTGCCGCCCGGACATCAGCACCCTGTGCATCGGGCAGGCCGCCAGCATGGGTGCGCTGCTGCTTGCGGCCGGGGCGCCCGGCAAACGCTACGCGTTGCCGCATTCGCGCATCATGATCCACCAGCCGCTCGGCGGCTTCGAGGGGCAGGCCACCGACGTGGACATCCACGCCAAGGAAATCCTGCGGGCCCGGGAGCAGGTCAACCAGGTGCTGGCGCGGCATACCGGCAAGAAAGTTGATAAAATCCGGAAGGATACGGAGCGCGACCACTTCATGAGCAGTGAGGACGCGCAGGAGTACGGCATCGTCGACCAGGTGCTGAGCACCCGGACGGAGTTGCTCAACAATACGGATTCCGGCTGACCGGCGTGCAGGGCACAGGCAGGGTATAAGCATGGAAAAAGGGAAAGAGACCAAGACGCCGTTGCGTTGCTCGTTCTGCAGGAAGAACCAGCACGAGGTGCGCAAGCTGATTGCCGGGCCGAAGGTCTACATCTGCGACGAGTGCGTGGCCCTGTGCAACGAGATCATCCGCGACGAATTGAAGGTGGAGACCGAGCAGCGGCCGGATTCGCTGCCGGGCCCCGAGGACATCTACGCTTCGCTCGAAGAGCACGTGGTGGGCCAGGAGCAGGCCAAGAAGGCGCTGGCGGTGGCCGTGTACAACCACTACAAGCGGGTGAGCTCGCGGGCCGACGAGGACGATGACGTCGAGCTGGCCAAAAGCAACATCCTGCTGATCGGCCCGACCGGGTCGGGCAAGACTCTGCTCGCGGAGACGCTGGCGAACCGCCTGAACGTCCCGTTCACGATTGCGGACGCGACCACGCTGACCGAGGCCGGCTACGTGGGCGAAGACGTCGAGAACATCATCCAGAAACTGCTTCAGAAGTGCGACTACGACGTGCAACGCGCGCAGAACGGGATCGTGTACATCGACGAGATCGACAAGATTTCCCGCAAGTCCGACAATCCCTCGATTACGCGCGACGTCTCCGGGGAAGGGGTGCAACAGGCGCTGCTCAAGCTGATCGAGGGCACCGTGGCCTCGGTGCCGCCGCAGGGCGGCCGCAAGCACCCGCAGCAGGAGTTCCTGCAGGTCAACACCAGCGACATCCTGTTCATCTGCGGCGGCGCGTTCGCGGGCCTGGACAAGGTGATCCGCTCGCGCACCGAGAAGAGCGGCATCGGCTTCGGCGCCGAGATCTACAGCCGGGAGACGCGCGATTCGCACGACATCCTGCAGCAGGTCCAGCCGGAGGACCTGATCCACTACGGGCTGATCCCGGAGTTTGTGGGCCGACTGCCGATGGTGGCGGTGCTGGAGGAGTTGGATGAAAGCATGCTGGTGCGGGTGCTGGTGGAGCCGAAGAATGCGATTACCCGGCAGTACAAGAAGCTGTTCACGATGGAAGGCGTGACGCTGGAGTTCCGAGAAAACGCCCTGGGAGCAGTGGCGCGGCAGGCGAAGGAGCGCAAAACCGGCGCGCGCGGCCTGCGCACCATCCTGGAGACCGTGCTGCTCGACACCATGTACGAATTGCCCTCGTTCGAGGGCGTGGTCCGGGTGGTCATCGACGAGGCCGTGGTCCTCGGCGAGAAGTCTCCGTACCTGATTTACGAAGATCCGGCCGTCGAAGAGCAGCGGGCCTGAATGGCCTGAAAATCCAGTGTGCGGCCGGGATTTCGGCCGAATTCATATGGTCACAAGTTGAAAATGGGGGTTTTCGCCCTTATGATAAGGGTTAGAGCAAGCCGTAACCGATACATTCGAACAGGAATCTCATGAGTAAAAAACCCGCGCCTAAAGAAACGGAATCCGGATTCGTGGAGTCCGACGGCAACCTGTTGCTTCCGGTCTTGCCGCTGCGCGACGTGGTGGTTTACCCGGGCATGGTGATCCCGCTGTTCGTGGGTCGCCGGAAGTCCATCCGGGCGGTGGAGGCGGCGATGGCGGCCAGCAAGCAGATCCTGCTCCTGACCCAGAAGAAGGCCGAGACCGACGATCCGGACCCGGACCACATCTATTCGGTCGGCACGGTCAGTTCCATTCTTCAGCTGCTGGAACTCCCGGACGGCACGGTCAAGGTACTGGTGGAAGGTTCGCATCGGGCGCGCGTGGAGCATTACGAGCACACTGACGACTACTTCAGCGCGCAGACCGAGACGCTGGACGAGACCGCGGGGGCGGAGTCGGCCGAGATCGAGGGGCTGGTGCGTTCGCTGCACAAGGGTTTCGAGCAGTACGTCAAGGTGAACAAGAAGATCCCGCCGGAGGCCCTGGCGTCCCTGTCCGGGATCGACGACGCCTCGCGCCTGACCGACACGATTTCGGCGCACATGACCCTGAAGCTGGACGAGAAGCAGAAGATCCTGGAGATCCTGTCGGTCCGGGAGCGCATTGAGGCGCTGCTCAAGCTGATCGAGTCGGAGCTGGATATCCTGAGCCTGGAGAAGCAGATCCGCGGCCGGGTCAAGCAGCAGATGGAGAAGAGCCAGCGCGAGTATTACCTGAACGAGCAGATGAAGGCGATCCAGCAGGAGCTCTCAGACACCGACGAGGGCGCGAGCGAGACCGACGAGCTGGCCGAGAAGATCGAGGAGGCGGGCATGTCGGCGGAGGCCAAGAAGAAGGCCACGCACGAGCTGGGCAAGCTGCGGATGATGTCGCCGATGTCGGCGGAGGCGACGGTGGTCCGGAACTACATCGACTGGCTGGTCAATGTGCCTTGGAAGAAGCGTTCCCGGGTGTGCCGCGATCTCAAGAAGGCCGAGCGGGTGCTGGAGAAGGATCACTACGCCCTGGACAAGGTCAAGGAACGCATCCTGGAATACCTGGCGGTGCAGAACCGCGTGAAGAAGATCAAGGGCCCGATCCTGTGCCTGGTCGGTCCGCCGGGGGTCGGCAAGACCAGCCTGGGGCAGTCGATCGCCCGCGCCACCGGGCGCGAGTTCAGCCGCATGTCGCTGGGCGGGGTGCGCGACGAGGCCGAGATCCGCGGGCACCGGCGCACCTACATCGGTTCCCTGCCCGGGAAGATCATCCAGAACATGTCGCGGGTCGGGGTCCGCAACCCGCTGTTCCTGCTCGACGAGATCGACAAGATGGCGATGGATTTCCGCGGCGACCCGGCATCGGCGCTGCTGGAGGTGCTCGATCCCGAACAGAACCACATGTTCAACGATCACTACCTGGAGGTGGACTTCGATCTGTCGGACGTGATGTTCGTGTGCACCGCCAACACGCTGAAGATTCCCCCGGCCCTGCTGGACCGGATGGAGGTGATTCGCATCTCGGGCTACACCGAAGACGAGAAGATGAACATCGCCCGGCGTTATCTGATTCCGAAGCAGATGAAGAACAACGGGCTGAAGAAGACGGAGTTGATGATTCCCGATCGTGCGGTGCAGAGCCTAATCCGCTACTACACGCGCGAGGCGGGGGTGCGCAACCTGGAACGCGAACTGTCCAAGATCTGCCGCAAGACCGTCAAGCAACTGCTGCTCAGGCCGCGCGAGAAGCAGATCCGGATCACCGCGCCGCAGCTTCGGAAGTTGCTCGGCGTGCACCGCTTCCGCTACGGGCTGGCCGACGAGAACAACCAGGTCGGCCAGGTCAACGGCCTGGCCTGGACCGAGGTCGGCGGGGAACTGCTGCGGGTGGAGGCCGCGATCGTCACCGGCACAGGGAAGCTGATCTACACCGGGCAGCTCGGCGACATCATGCAGGAGTCGATCAAGGCGGCGCAGACGGTGGTGCGCAGCCGTGCCAACACACTGGGCATCCAGCAGGATTTCCATGAGAGCAAGGATATTCACGTACATGTCCCGGAAGGTGCGACCCCCAAGGATGGTCCGAGCGCGGGCATCACCATGACGGTAGCGATCGTGTCTGCGTTGACCGGGTCTCCGGTCAAGGCCGAGGTCGCGATGACCGGGGAGATCACGCTGCGCGGTGAGATCCTCCCGATCGGCGGCCTGAAGGAGAAACTGCTGGCCGCCATGCGCGGGGGCATCCAGGCGGTGGTCATTCCGAAGGAGAACGAGAAGGACCTGGAGGAGTTGCCGCGCAACATCCGGCAGGCCCTGGACATCATCCCTTGCCAGTGGATCGACGAAGCCATGGAACTCGCCCTGGAGTGGATGCCGCAGCCGGAATTGGAAGAAGAAGGCCAGCCGGCAGGCGAGAAGCCCCTGCCGGAGAAAGAGAGTCAGCCGGACCCGGCCATCCACCACTGAGCGGCGGCCTGTCCGCTCCCCCTTTTTGCCTCTGGCTTTGCCCCGGATTGCCCGGCGGCGATTTTGGTTATAATGGCTTCAATTCAGCCCTACCTGACTACAACCTCACTAGAATTTCGGAGAAACAAAACAATGAATAAAAACGATCTCGCATCGGCGATGGCCGAGGATGCCGGCATTACCAAGTCTTCGGCGATCAAGGCGCTGGACGCCATGACGAATGCCATCAAGTCCGCGCTCCGTGCAGGCGATAAAGTTAGCATTCCTGGATTCGGGACCTTCCAGGCCAAGCACCGTTCCGCCCGAATGGGACGGAATCCGGCGACGGGAGAGTCCATACAGATTGCCGCCTCAAACAGCCCTTCGTTCAAGGCAGGCAAGGCTCTAAAAGACGCATTGAATTAATCCTGGCCTGTAGGGTGCTTAGCTCAGTTGGTAGAGCGTCGCCCTTACAAGGCGGATGTCGGGGGTTCAAGTCCCTCAGCACCCACCATGCCGGGGATGGTGTCCGCTTTCCCATGCGGAGTGGTAGTTCAGTTGGTTAGAATACCGGCCTGTCACGCCGGTGGTCGCGGGTTCGAGTCCCGTCCACTCCGCCAGCCGCCGGAAACCAGCAAACCTCACGCCCCGGCTTCAGCCTGACCGGATCCGAATATGCTGCATGCAATTCGTGAACGGGCCACCGGATGGGTGGCCTACCTGATTGTTTTCCTCATCAGCATTCCATTTGCCCTGTGGGGCATTAGCGAGTACCTGGGCTTTGGCGGCGGCGCCGAAGTGGCGGAAGTCAACGGACATCCGGTTCCCGTCGAACGCTACAACCGGATCTATCAGATCAACCGGTCCGAGAATCCTCCTCCGACCGGGGTGGACTCCGAACAATGGGATCGCGGCCTGAAGGAGCGAGTGCTGGACGGGGTGATCGACCGGGTACTCCTGTTCCAGTATCTTGACCGCGAGCGGCTGGACGTGACCGACGCGGCGGTTGCAGAAGGCATCCAGTCCATGGAACTGTTCCAGGTCGACGGCCGTTTCGACGAGGAACGTTACCGTCAGATCCTGAAGGTCAACCGCACCTCGCCGGCCCAGTACGAAGCAGACCGGCGCGAACAGATGCGCACTCAGATCGTGGCACAGATGCTGGCGGATTCGGCGCTGGTGACGGATGCTGAAGCGCGAGAATACCGGACCCTGAAGGACCAGACCCGGGATGTCCGGTACTTCGTAGTCCCGGGAGAACACTTTTTCGACCCCGAGGCGGTAACCGAGGAAGAGATCGAGGCCGACTACCAGGAATCCCTGGACCGGTACGTGGCGCCGGAGCGCGTCCGGGTGTCGTACCTGGAACTGCGGCTCGACGGCATGGACGACGGGACGTCCTTGAGCGAGGAAGCGGTCGCAGCGTACTACGAGGCGCACGCCCTTGACTTCATGGCGCCGGAACTGCGTAAACTTCGGCAGATCTTCCTGAAGGGAGAGGAATCGGATGCATTGGCGCAGGAGTTCCACCAGCGCCTTCAGGAGGGAGAGGACTTCTCCGAACTGGCCCGGGAGCATTCGCAGGATGAACTCAGTCGCGTACGGGGCGGGGAAGTCGGCTGGGTGGCGGTGGAAGACCTTCCGGAAGACCTGGGAGCCCTCGTATTCAGTCTGGAGCCCGGCAAGGTGAGCGAGCCGATCAAGACAGAACGAGGAAATTACCTGATAGACGTGCAGGAGCTTGAGCCGTCCCGGCTCCGGCCTCTCGAGGAGGTGCGTGACCAGGTCATCGAACGAGCCCGGCGAGCTGACCTGGAGAGCCGTTATGCGGCGGCGGCCGAGGAACTTGGCCTGCTCGCCTACGAAAACCCGGAGAGCCTTGCGGCGGCGGCGGAGCATCTGGACATGGACGTGAAGGGTACGGACCTGATCCCCCTGACGGCCTTGCCGGAGGGAGTGCTGAGCCAGTCCGCGGTCCTCGAAGCCTTGCGCCGGGACGAAGTCCTGCGCGAAGGGATGAACAGCGATCGGATCGACCTGGAGGCCGACTGGTCGGTGGTCGTGCGCGTCGACGAATACGAGGAAGCCCAGACCCTCCCGCTTGAGGCTGTGGCCGACCGAATCCGCAACGACCTGGCGCGGCAGGCGGCCTGGACCGCGCTGCTTGCGCATGCGGCGGAACTCACGGAACGGCTGCAGGGGGAACCCGATATTGCCGCCTTGGCCGAGCATGACGGGGCCGAACTGGTTACTCATCCCGGGCTGGCCCGGGATGCCGAGGATGTGCCGAGCCAGGTGCGGGAGAAAGCCTTCTCCCTGCCGCGGCCAGCGGACACCGCGTCCTTCGGCATGGCGGTTTTATACGACGGCGTGGCGCTGGTTTCCGTGGAGGCCGTGCACGAAGCGCCCTCGGAGGAGGTGGGGGAGGAGGATCGCGAGAACCTGCGTCAGCAGATGCAGTTCAGTGAAGCGTCGGCCTTCCAGGACGCACTCCTCGCACAGGCGGAAGTCGCCCGCTATCTCGACCGGCTCGAATGAGCCCATGTTCTTGTAATCCATCCTGACGAGAGGTTTCACCATGCGTCTGGCAGTTCATTGGCAAATCCTGATCGCGTTGGCTTTGGCCGTTCTGGCCGGGCTGGTGCTGGACGCGGATGGCGCGGTAGGCGGGACGGTCGTCCCTGTGTTGGACTTCGTCGGGAAGATGTTCCTGAACGCCCTGAAGATGATTATCGTGCCGCTGATCGTCGCGTCGATCATCATCGGAATCGGCAATCTCGGGGCTGGCAAGCTGGGTGCGCTGGGCGGCAAGACGCTGTTGTACTACCTGGCGACCAGTTCGCTGGCGATTATCGCGGGGCTGTTCCTGGTCAACCTGATACAGCCGGGGCTGGTCGGCGACGGGATTCCAGCGAAAGAGGTGTTGGGATTGCACGAGGACACTGGGCAGATCACCGAGAAGGTGGCCGGGCGCAGCGGTGCCGACGTGATCGCCGTGTTCCTGCGGATGATTCCCACCAACATCGTGGCGGCTGCGGCGGAAGGGCAGATGCTCGGCCTGATTTTCTTCAGCCTTCTGTTCGGTTACTTCATGGAGCGCGTGTTCAAGGGCGGGCGCGACACCCTGCACACGTTCTGGCAGGGCGTGCAGGAAGTCATGATGAAGATCACGAACCTGATCATGCTGTTCGCCCCGATCGGGGTGTTCGCCCTGGTGGGCAAGGTGGTCATCACCTCGGGACTCGAAGTATTCATCCCGCTGGCCTCGTTCTTCTTTACCGTGTTGGGCGCCTTGGCGCTGCACATGTTCGTGATCCTGCCGCTGCTGATGCGCGCGTTCGGGATCTCTCCATTGCGCCACTTTCGCGCAATGCTGGCCGCCCTGCTGACCGCGTTTTCCACCAGTTCGTCTTCGGCGACGCTGCCGGTGACGCTGGACTGCGTCAGAAGCCGGGCGGGCGTCTCCAATCGCGTGGGCAGTTTCGTGCTGCCGCTCGGCGCCACCGTCAACATGGACGGCACCGCCCTGTACGAATGCGTGGCGGTGCTGTTCTTGGCGCAGGCTTACGGGCTCGACCTGAGCGCCGCGCAACAGGCGACGGTGGTGGTGTTGGCGCTCATGACCTCGATCGGCGTGGCGGGGATTCCGGCTGCAAGCCTGGTCGCGATCGTGCTGATCCTGGGAGTGGTGGGCCTGCCGGCGGAAGCGGTCGGCCTGATTCTGGCCGTTGACCGGTTGTTGGACATGTGCCGGACCAGCGTCAACGTGTTCGGTGACTCGAGCGGTGCGGTGGTGATCGCCCGCAGCGAGGGAGAGGAGACGGCAGTCCGCGCCTAGGCGAAAGGCGAATCCACGAAGGCGGACAGACCCGACTTACTGAGGAAGGGTGAAGTCCGTCGCATCGTAGGTATCCAGGTGGGAGCTGAAAGCCCCCAGGTAAACCTTGCTCCCGTCCGAAGTACTGGCACCGAAGGTCCCGCCCAGGGAGGTTGGGATTCCGGAAGCATGGCCGTTGCCATAGAAGTGTCCGGCCCATTCTCCTGCGAAGCTGTCGGTGCCATCGTTATGTGAGGTCGTCCCGAAAACATACTCGACGTTATTAAAAGAGAGGCGGCTTTGCAATTGCACGACAGGATTCCCGGACATACGGGAACCGTTTTCGCCGACGAAATCGAAGATTCTTCCTTGTATGGCCCCGGTGTCAGTACTGTTCCCGAAGGAAACGGTCATTTCTGCACTGGCCCGAAAATAAGTCTGTCCGGCCGTGCCGGTGGAAATGCCAACGGCCCGGCCATCGTAGGTTGCGGTCCCCTCCAGGGCCCACATGCTTTGAGTCTCGAATGGGTCAATGCCATACGAAAAAACTCCCACCTCGTGCTCGTTGCATATGAAATTTCTCTCATTGCACTCAACGACCGTCTCGGGGGCATACACCCAGACCCCTCCGGCCAGATAGTCGGCCGCCTCGTCGCTTTGCTCTCCCGGGGTCCCGTCTCCGTCTCCGTCCGCATCGGTATAGGCGTAAACCCAGATTTCCCCAGGCCCCCGTGCGGCATACCGGTCAAAGAAATGCAGGTTGTCCACGTCATCGGCCGTCCATTTTCGGTAAAACGCCATGTCTGCCCAAGCGTGGCCATTCTCGTTCCGAATTTTCGTCTGCAGGACATCGCGAACGCTTCGCTCTCTCTGCCCCTGCGTGCCCCGGCTGCGGCCATCGGTATAGAAGCTGACCCATGGAATCAGCTCGGATGCATCATAGGGAGAAAGCCATTCAAAGAGCACGGAGTCCCCATCTTGCGTTGCCGGCTCTGAGGTTTGCGTCCACGAAAAGACAGCGGAATGGTAACTTGTGGAACTGCTCCGGGGGGTTCGTACGCTCCTGCTCCGGGAGATTGGAGAGGCTTTCGCAGCCTCCCAGATCAAATTGCGGATTCCCGAAACCTTGGCCTTGGAGGGAAATCTGAAAGCCGATTGCGGATTGCTGCCGCTGGAGTTTTGGCTGCTGGTGCTGGAAGCGACGGCATTTGCCTCGACAGAGGTCACATTGGGGTCGGCGGAATTCTGTTCGGCGGAGGTCATACTGGGAACATCCTCGCTGCCAGTGCCGTCGTTGCTGAAACCGCTGCTGCCACCCCCGCCTCCACCACAGGCGGACAGTCCTAGGAGCAGGACCGGCAAGAATACTAAAAGCCCGGCATTCGGGCGCCTTGGAAAACCAAGCGAGAAAATTGGCATAAAACCTCCTGGGCTGAGGTCCGTGCGGAACAGCACGGTAACAGTTAAAAAAGTTAAAGGATGAGGGAGTCCGTCTGCTTGCGCACGTCGTCTCCTTTTCTTGAGAAGGGGAGAGATTTCAGGGGTTCGATCCGCTGTTTCATATCGAGTGTATTACGTGGATTGGGTCTCATCGGATCGAGACATGATGGATTAATCTGTCCTTGCAACCGGAGCAGGAGGTCTGCGACCGGAAGAGTTGATCTCACAGGAGGACAGACAGATGGACGACAACGGATATGAAGCCTATATCGGCTTGGACGTGCAC